>ERZ1090866.478-NODE-479-length-14667-cov-9.404804_pt1 | contig 14667 bp, 7 predicted proteins | sample MGYA00478477_ERZ1090866 | MGnify/ENA primary metagenome ERZ1090866 (study PRJEB33644, sample SAMEA5815737) | chicken gut metagenome | biome: Chicken; feature: Gastrointestinal Tract; material: Caecum | place: Ireland | collected 2019-01-01 | study: A study of the... | reverse complement strand
CCACGCACTGGTTGACCTTGGTGCCGGGTTCGTCCGGCAGCAGCTGGTTGATGATTCGCTGGTCCAGCCCCAGCTTCCGGCCATCGCTGGTGATCTTGAGCATATTGTCCTGGGAGGGGTCCACCGTACCGCTGTGAACCAGAGAGGCACGTTCGGAAAGTGCCTTCACCATTTCCTGCTGCTGCTCGGTGGGCTGGGCCACCACGTTGTGGTACTCTACTTCCGGCGTGGGCAGATGGAGCTGATCGGCGGTCTTGATATCGGCAACTTCCCGGAACAGGTTCATCAGCTCGGGAAGATTGAAGAACTTGCTGAATCTCGTTCTCGCTCGATATCCAGTTCCTTCTGGGGCAAGCTCCAAAGCCGTGACTGTCTCCCCAAACCGGCTGGCCCAACAGTCGAAGTGGGTCATGTTCAGTTCCTGCAGGCGGTCATACTGGAGATACCGCTGCATGGTGTAGAGCTCCGTCATGCTGTTGGACACAGGGGTGCCGGTGGCAAAGACCACGCCCCGGCTGCCTGTGATTTCATCCATATAGCGGCATTTGGCAAACATATCGCTGGATTTCTGGGCGTCACTGGTGGAAAGGCCGGCTACATTCCGCATTTTCGTGTATAAAAAGAGGTTCTTATAATTGTGCGCCTCATCGACGAATAGTCGGTCCACGCCCAGCTGTTCAAAGGTCACCACATCATCCTTGCGGCCCTCGGCCTGGAGTTTTTCCAGCCGGGCTTCCAGAGATTTTCTGGTACGTTCCAGCTGCTTGATGGTGAAACGCTCGCCGCCGTTGGACTTCACCTCTGCGATGCCCTCGGTGATCTCATCAATCTGCTCCTGAAGCAGCCGCTCCTGCCGCTCCTGGCTGATGGGAATACGCTCAAACTGGCTGTGGCCGATGATGACGGCATCGTAGTCGCCGGTGGCAATCCGGCTGCAAAACTTTTTCCGGTTGTGGGATTCAAAATCCTTCTTGGTTGTCACCAGAATCTTTGCCGAGGGATAGAGCCGCAGGAACTCGGATGCCCACTGTTCCGTCAGGTGGTTGGGCACCACAAAGAGGGACTTCTGACACAGGCCCAGACGCTTGGATTCCATTGCGGCGGCCACCATCTCGAAGGTCTTGCCCGCACCCACTTCGTGGGCCAGCAGGGTGTTCCCGCCGTACAACACATGGGCAATCGCCCCCAGCTGGTGTTCCCGCAGGGTGATGGCAGGGTTCATGCCGCCGAAAGTGATATGGGAGCCGTCATATTCACGGGGACGGGTGGCGTTCATCTCCTCGTTGTACTGCCGCACCAGGGCCTGGCGGCGGGTCGGGTCCTGCCAAATCCAGTCCTTGAAGGCATCCCGGATGGCCTGCTGCTTTTGCGCGGCCAGGGTGGTTTCCTTGGCATTCAGCACACGTTTCTCTCTGCCGTCCACATCCTCAATGGTGTCGTAGATACGGATGTCCCGCAGATTCAGCGCATCCTCCAGCAGCCGATAAGCATTGGCCCGGTCGGTGCCGTAGGTGGTGTAGGCTGCCACATCATTCTTGGACAGGTAGGTTTTCCCCGTGATCTGCCACTCTGCGGTGTACGAAGAATAGTTCACCTGAATACTACCGTGCCGCATATAAAACGGTGTGTCAAACGTCTCGTACATGAACTGCTGGATATACTTTTTGTCGATCCAGGTAGCGCCCAGGCGCACCTCGATCTCCGAGGCATCCAGGTCCTTGGGCTGGGCAGCGGCCAGGGCTTCCACGTTGATTGCAAAGGACGGGTCCTGCTGTGCTGCCAGCTGCGCCTGCCGCAGTTTCTTGCGCACATTGCCGGACAGATACTCGTCAGCGGTCACATAGCGGGGCTGCTCTCCCTCCGGCACCGGCTCGGGCAGACGGAAGATCACGCCTTTCAGTTCCTCAGCCAGCTCCTCACGGGGCTTGCCGGTGAGCTGCTCCATATACTCCATATCCACACAGGCTTTTTCGGAAATGGATACCGCCAGCGCCTCGCTGGCCGTGTCCACAGATGTTACGGCCTTGTGGGGCTTGATGGTACGCTTGGAGAACATATCGGCCTTGCTCTTCAGCTTGCCGTTCTCGTCGATCACTTCCAGTGCGCAGAGCAGGTAGTAGCTGGAATCATCGGCAAAGGCCAGCCGGTTTGCCCGGTCATTGATCAGACCGTACTTGGCAGAGAACTCGTCATAGAGCCGGTTCAGCTCTGCTTGCTTCTCCTGAATGTCACTGTCCGATGCGGTGGCATCCATCTGTAACTCGATCAGCTCCTGAACACAACTCCGCAGGCCGACCATTCCCTTCACACGGGCCTCAGCGGTGGCGTTCAGCTCCGGGCGCACCATCCGGCTGTTCTCCCGGAAATAGACCATACCATCTACCACAGCGTAGGAGTAGTTTTTCACGCTGGGGTCAGCCGGGATAGAGGTCTCAATGACCTCTCCCTCCCCCAGGTCCGGCAGCTCCGCCTCCTGGTAGATGCCGTGAATCTGCTTCACAGCCTCCTTCAGCTGCTCGCCCAGATCTGCCCCTTCCAGGGGCAGGACAGTGCTTTCTTCCCGGCCATACTGGGTGCTCTCGGTGGTCAGCTCTCCCAGGACCATTTCAGGATGGTCCACAAAATACTGGTTGATGGAGATGCCGCTCTCAGTTTGGCCCAGCTGCACCCAGTTGGGTTCCCGGTCGATGGGGCGATCACGTTTCTGCAGGAAGATGATGTCGGACACTACATCGGTCCCAGCGTTGGCCCGGAACGCATTGTTGGGCAGCCGGATGGCTCCCAGCAGGTCAGCCCGTTCGGCCAAGTATTTGCGGGCAGTGGAATCCTTGGAATCCATCGTGTACCGGCTGGTGACAAAGGCCACCACGCCGCCCGGCCTCACCTGGTCAAGAGCTTTGGCAAAGAAATAGTTGTGGATCGAGAATCCCAGCTTATTGTAGTCTTTGTCATTGACCTTGTAGTTGCCGAAGGGCACGTTGCCGATGGCAAGGTCGTAGAAGTCCTGCTGCTTGGTGGTTTCAAAGCCCGCCACGGTGATGTTCGCCTCCGGGTAGAGCTTTTGGGCAATGCGGCCCGAGATACTGTCCAGCTCCACGCCGTACAGCTTGCTTCCCGCCATGCTCTCGGGAAGCATACCGAAGAAGTTGCCTACGCCACAAGAGGGTTCCAGGATGTTGCCGGTCTGGAAGCCCATCTTTTCCACCCCGTCATAGATGGCCCGGATAACGGTGGGGCTGGTGTAATGGGCGTTCAGGGTGCTGGCCCGGGCGGCGGCGTATTCCTCGGGAGAGAGCAGTTCCTTCAGTTGGGTGTCCTCCTTTGCCCAGCTGTCCTTGTCCGGGTCAAAGGCGTCGGCAAGGCCGCCCCAGCCGACATACCGGGACAGGATTTCCTGTTCTTCCGGGGTAGCGTCCCGGTTTTCAGACTCCAGAGTTTGCAGGGTACGGATGGCCTCCACATTGCGGGTAAACTTCTGCTTGGGGCCACCCTCACCCAGATGATCGTCAGAGATGCGGAAGTTCCGGGCGGGAGTGACAGGCGTTTCCTGTTTGGAAGGTTCCTGTTCAGGAGGGTCGATGTGGAGCCTTTCGACCACTACATCATAGGGCAAGTGTGTTTCTTCTGCCGGGTAGGACGCTACCGGTTCCGTGGTAAAGGTGGGTTGCACGGCAAGCTGCGCTTTCCGATCTTCGATCTGCTCCCAAAGGGCGATGCGCTGCTCTCTGCTCAAATTCAGATCTTCGGCCCACTGATAATCCAGAGTTACCACTTCAAGGGCGTCTGCATCGGCAGCGTGTTCGATGGATTTGCTCCAGTAATCAAACACTACCGCTCTGGCCAGCACTGCCTCCAGCTTTTCCAACTCTGGCGGGGACATCTTTTTCCAGATATCATCTTCTTCACGCTGGCCGCTCCGGATGGTAAAACCTTTGCCGTCATCGTGTTGGGAGACAGTATAAACAAGGGTATCCGGCACCCCGTTGATCTTGCAGGACAGATGATACTCCTTTTCCCGGAGGATCGCGAAATGGCTGCTGCTTTCCACCCGGATGTCCGTCACATCTTCTGCTGTCAGAGGCTTCTCAGGTTTGGCCGGGGCTGCTTCCTTTTCCAGGTACTGACGAATCACCCAAATCGGCTCTGAACGGAAGATCGGGAAGCCGGTGGCTTGGGCAAAGGTCACATCCCGCAGACTGACCCTCTCCGAATCCAGGTCCACCCGGTCCACCACGAACCGGCGGTCATCCAGATCAAAGGCGGTTTCGCCCGGAATGAGATTCTGACGGGCGTACTCTGCATCGGACAGGGTTTCCGGTTCCGGCTGCTCTGGTGCAGCAGCGGCGGGTTCTTTGGCAGCCTGCTCGACGTCCGACACCACCTGCTGGATGAAGGGATCGTTGTCCAGCTTTTCGGAATCTACCACCTGGCCGTTTACAATGCCTCGGTCTGCCAGCGTTTCCCGAATGGAAACAGGGTCCACATCATCCAGGTTATCCTGTTCAACCTGGGTGTAGAAACGCTCCTCTTTGATGAGCTGTGCAATCCGCCGCTGAACTTTGGGCCAGGGCAGCTCAGTTCCTTCGGGACTGCCAGGGCGAACTGCAAACGGAGTTTTGCCGTCGCCGCCGTCATACTCATGAGCCAGCCATGTGGCAGTATCTTTCTCCCTTGAATGGTCTCGCATATAACGGACAACGGCGTGCTTGCTCTCGATTTTGCCATTCCAGTTCTGGACAGCCTTGTCAATATCGGCATCTGAGAGAGGGCGCAGCAGCTCATGGAGCTTGGGATAGGTCTCGTCGATAATCTCCCGGTGCAGGCGCTGCCGGAACTCCGGCATATCTGAGTACAGCTTAACAAGTTGCACATCATCCGCCCCCAGAACAGCGCGGCGGATAGCGGCGTTCCCTTCGATCACCGCGTTTTCCCGGTCGGAATTGGCGCAGGCATTGCGGTAGGCAGCATCCTGGGTGACCGCCTCCAGCACAATGGGCTTGTACCGCTCATGCAATTCCCGGACTGTGGCGTTTTGGATTGCATCTTCATCCCGTAACGCCCGGAATCCATCTGCGCCAAACTCTGCCTCGTGGGCATCAATGGCCTGCTCTGCCTCATGGTCGATGGAGGGCATGGAATATTCCCGACGCTGGGCACTGCCATTCTGGACAGCAGAAATCGTGACATCATGCTTGTCCCGCAGTTGTTCCACAATCTGTTCCAGCTGGTTTGTCGGGAATCCGCACATTTCCACCCGGCCCCCGCCCGGAATGGACCGGCTGAAAAGGTTCAGGTTCAGCTCTGCAGCGGCGGTGCGGGCATCTTCGCCATATAGCTCAAAGAAGTCCCCCATCTGGTAAAGAATCAAATCATCCGGGTGGCGTTCCTTGACGCCGTTGTACTCCCACACACCCGGATCAGGCCGTTCTGCTTCATCCAGGTACTTGCCTGTGGCAATCAGAAGACTGATCCTTTTTGCCGCATCGGACCAGCTGAACCGCTGCTCCTGCCCATCGGGATAGGAGCGCAGCTTGATGCCGCGGGAATCGTGATCAAGAAAACCATGACTTCCATCCAGAAAGGTCCAGCTCCGCCCCCCGATGCCGTACTCCTTTTTGAGGAACTCGGCCCGTTCTTTGGGGGTGTGGTTCTCTTGGAAATAGGCTACAATCCGCTCTTTGCCGTTGGCAAAGCCGCTGCCGCTGGATAGGGCCAGAGCAATGTCCTCACTGGAAAAAGAAAAAGCGGAGACTTTTTCGGTCTCCGCTCGTCGGTCGATCTGCTCGATTTGTTCTGCTTCGCTGGGGAAGAAACTCAGCTGTTGATGAGTTCCTTCATCAGGATTTCCTCGGCCTGCGCCTTGCAGGTGTTCATCAGTCCCACCCACTGCATCGGGTCGCGGGCTTTCAGCTCCTCCGTCGCTCCCGCGTCCTTCGCCAGCTGGGGCATCATCTGTTCCAGACGGCTGTTCGCTGCCTCGTCGATCTCCAGCAGGTGCGGGTACAGCTTCTCGCTCATCAGCAGCTGATTGTAAATCAGGGGCCGGTGCTCCTTCAGATACACTTTCCGCATCCGACCGTACTTGCCCAGGGGCTTCGACGGCTGCTCGCTCAGGGCCAGGTTCGGGATCAGGTAATCGCCATTCCGGGTGTAAGTCAGATTGTTCTCCATAATTCATGCTCCTTTCTGCGGTATGCTCTCGCTCATAGTTTCGGATGGTGACGCCAATCTGCCGCAGCACCTGCTCGCTGGTCTGGCTGACCGCCTCTCCCAGGGCACCAATGGTGGCCGGAGTGTTGAAGTCGGAGATTGTGATGAAATCTTCGCGGTCAAAGTAGCGTTCCGGTTCCAGTCCACAGCGGGACATCAAGGCGTAGGAGATGCTGACGGTAGTGGCGGCCTTGAATTGCATCTCGATGTTATAATCATCGTACTCCTCCAGGAACGAACCGTCAACGATGTGGAAGAAGTCCCGCCGATGATCCTCCCAATATTCCCCGGCCAGCTTTCCGGCCACGTTGATAATCTGCTGGGCCAGATCGTCTCCAGATGCTCCATAGCTGCGCTCCAGCATGGCGGAGACCGGTCCTTTGTGCTGTTCCTCCAGCTGCCACAGCCAGGGGGTGCGGGAATGCTCACGGGTTCCAGTGTCCGAAATGTCGAACACATAGCGCAGCCGGGGACGGTCGCCGGTATCGTCCACCAGGGCAATGCCCTTGGACCCACGCCGCACATACCGCCCCATCTTGTCATTCCAAAGGTCGTACTCGGCACAGGCGGTAGCGTCCGGCCTCTGGGCATAGATCATCATCTGATCCTGGAACGTGTACTTGTAAAGACGGGCAGCCGTGGTAAGAAATCCCGTCCACTCCTGCCAGCTATCGGTGAGTTTGGCTGCAACCTGATTCGCCATCTGCGCATACATTTCCGCTTTGGTCGGCATGGTTTTCGGTCCTCCTTTCCTGTTTCATAAAAATAGAGCGGCCATAAAGCCGCTCCATCTCATTGGGAGCCTACTCCTCAAAATCCGGGTACAGCTCCAGTTTTGCAAACTCCTCGTCGGTCATGGCACGGAGCTTTTCGAGGGTGTGGTCTGTCAGCTCCCGCAGCTCCGTTTCCTCCGGCAAAAGATGGCCGCGCATCTCGGTCAGAAGCTGGATTAACCGCTCCCTGTTCTCCCCATTATAAATGCACATGAGGTTGGTCTCATCAAAGGTAAAATCCTGCATATCACATCTCCCTTTCCGCGCTCTTTTTGGGCGCTGTTTTTTTGTGTTTGGTTCTGGGTTTGGCCTGCAGTTGTTCCCTTACAGATTTCTTCTTTTCTTGCTCCTGCGGCTCTTTGGAGCCGTTGTTGATGATGCCGTCAATCATGCCGTAATCATCTTCCACCGACATTTCCGCGTTTTTCAGTGGATTGCCCGGAAGGAATCCGGGGATCTGCTCAAAGCCAATGCTGTCACAGTAATAACAGGATAACCTACCGCCCTGCCTGATTGCAACGATGTCGCTGACACTCATAGACGGACTGTGAAAGTCTGGCGGCTTCTCCAGGTTGAACTGCTCATACAGCCTGTCCAGCTGCTCCGGTGTACTCCCGGGACTGGTCAGCGGAGCCGTGTAAACCAGGTCATAGTTGCTGTGCTGCACTTCCTGCCCGCTGGCTTTGAGCCGTTCCAGCCCTTCATAGCGGATGTCCCTCAGATCGTCCGTCTGTTTGAGTTGATAGATGGCAAAGCAATTGCCTCCATAGTCAAGGAAGGCTCGCTCCCGTTCTTCCTGATGGTTCATCCGGTCCTGAACCCGTCCATGAAATTCCGAGGTTTTCTCCCATTCATCACGGGACATTGCAAAAATGCCGTCATGGGCATCCAGGTCGGCAACATCAAAGGCCATCTCCGGCTTTTCTCCGTCCTGGATGATATAAACGGTCAGATCCCTCTCCATCATCTCGTAGGCCCGTTCTTTTGACAAGGGCAGAAGATCACTGTCCAGGCAGCTGCACCTTTCCAACTCTTCCTCAGACAGCGCCGGGTCCGGCATGGGATACTCGTCCAGTACCTGTTCTTTGGCACTGGGGAACTGGGTTGCCGTTGTTTCTGCCCTCTGCTGGCTAACAGACTCCTGCAACGTCCCAATCATGGACAGCGGTGCGTACTGGATGGACTTGTCGCCCATTCCGAGGTCATCGCAGATATGACCGACAGCTTCGGCCCGGCCCATATTGGGACTATCCAGCTGGCCGCTGTTCAGCGGCTTCATGGTCGCCGCATCGTAGAGCGTGTAGTCCCATCCGGCATCACCGGGCTGAACATGGAGATACGCAGCAGCATCCAGAATAAGCAGAGCTTCACGATGTTCAGCCCCAGGCGGGGTATTTTGGGTATCGTGGGAAATTTGTTCCTCTTTTGTTTCCGGCACCAGCTGGTTCAAACGGTCCAATAGTTGCGCGGCCTTTTCAGTGATTTCCCCAGGATCGTCCTCATTGATAATGTTTTGAAGCCAATTCCTCACCCCACCGGTATCACCGCGGCGAAGTGTGATTGTCAGTTCCTTCAGTGCATCCTCACGGTCATCCACATTATCATGGTACTCGTAAGGGTCATAGTCAAAAGTAAACTGGTCGATGTCCTCAGCCAGCACTTCAATGAGGTCACGCTCCTGCTTCGGCGCAGCAGTCAGATCAATGCCTCGCTCTTTACAGATCTCCTTATAGTGGCGCTCGATGTTGTCGATCAGTTCACCGGAAGTCTTGTTGATGGTCTCCAGGCTGGCCCGCAGCTCTTTCAGCTCCTTGCCCTCAGACCAAGATGCAATATAACCAAAGCTGTTTTGACTGGTCTGGATACCGAAATACTGGCAGACCGCATAGGAGATGCTTTCTGCCTCAACTTCTTCTGTGTTGCGGTTCTTGGCGGCCTGTTTCACCGCCGTCAGATCTTCCTCCACTTCCAACCGCCACTCAAACTGATGCTCGTCCACATAGCGCCACCCATCCTCGGCGGCGGCCTGTTCCGCCTCTGCTTCAGTGGCAAAGTCCAAGCGATAATCCTTTTTGGTGCCGCCCTCGCTCACCATGACAATCTTCCAGGCAGGCTCTGCCTCATACTTTTTGGGGTCATGGAGCTTGCTGTGTGCCACCTCATGGACTGCGGCAGAGATGGTCTGCACCTCGCTCATCCCTTCCCGGATGGCGATTCGTTGCTGCTCGGAGGAAAAATAGCCGTCCAGATTGGCGGTCAGCTCCTCAAACTCGATGGGGACCGGGGCGGAGCGCCGCAGAGCTTCCAGAAATGCCTCATAGTGCGGCACCGTCCCGGAGAGTTTGGATGCCAGTTCCGGCAGGGGTTTGCCATCTGTCTGAGATACGTCGAACACCTTGACCGGGCGGAACATGGGGATTTCGATTTCCTTTTCCTCCATGATCGCTTTGCCGTCTGCATCCAGGATCGGAGCATGGGTGTCCGGGTCCCGCTTCATCTCCTCGACCTTCTTTTTATACGGCGTGGGAGCGATGATGGTGATGCCATGCTCTCCCTTTTTCACATGGCGCTCAAACTGGTTTTTCCACTTGTTATACCCTGCCACCAGGGTGGCGTCAGGGCGCTGCATATAGATCAGCATGGTGTTGTTGACGGAATAGCGGTGAAACTTGGACATGACAGATAGATAGTGTGCATATTTCTCACTCTCAAACAGGTCCTTGATGCCCTGTTCGATGCCTGTCGTAATTTCATGCAGCTTCTCCCGGCTGGTGGGTTTGTCGGCCATGATCTCCACGCTCCTTTCCATAGCTGCGATTTCTGACTGGTGTTCATCAATCCACAGCTTTTGTTCTCCCTTGCTGTACTCCTGAAAGGTATCCAGCAGATAACCTACATAGCTTCTCTTTTGAATTGCTTCTGTGAAGCGGGGATGCAGCCGCTCCTCCGGTGTTTTGGGCGGATAATCTCTTTCCCACCTTTGGAGCAGCTGATAGTAGTCGGTCAGGACACGAACACTGTGATCCCGGGCCTCCCTGAATTTCTGTTCCTCCGTTTTTTGCCGGACATACCTTTTTCCGGGGGAAGTCTGTCTGTCATGGTTCAGCCCAAAGTCCTGGGCCAGCTTTTCTGCAGCTTCCCTGGGGGACAGGTCATAGAGGCGGGCCGTGAAGTCAATCACATCGCCGGTAGCCCCGCAGCCAAAGCAGTAGAAGTAATCCTCATTTACTTTCATGCTGGGGGTATGGTCATCGTGAAACGGACAACAGGCCATACCATTTCGACTAACCTCAATTCCATAGAGTTCTGCCGCCTCCCGGACCAGGATAGATTGCCGGACGGTTGCAAAGATGTTTTCAGCCATGTTCACTCACCGGAGGTCCTTTGAGCAGAAAAGGCAGGGAACGAAACTTCCCTGCCTTTCGGACGTGCTAAAAAATCACATTTCATGCTCTTTTGTTTTTCCCCGATACGGAGCTTTCGGGATGGGGGCAGTCTTGCTGTCGGTTTCTTGCAGTTCTTTCAATACCGATTTTCTGAGTATCGGTTTGAGGGGGTGCTTCCAGCGGGTAAAAGCCATATCTTTGGGACCGGTGAAGCCGCCATAGGCATCACGCTCATAGACTCGGACCCGATCAAACCCCAGGTCTTTCCGAATCTGTTTCAAGATGCCCATAACCTCGGGACTCTGGTTCACAGCATCCATCCGGGTGTAATCGTCTACCAGGTAGTTCTTGCCCTGGCGAACCTGGAGTAGGTCAGCGGCGCTGGGCGGGTTTTCCCGCTGGACACCAAAAGTCAGCCGAGTAGCCGCCAAATCTTCGCTGTTGTAAGATTCGGACCGCAGTTCCTGGAACCGGGCTACAGCCTGCTCGTAGGTGTCGTAGAACTCAATGGGGGTGTAAGGTTTACTCCCAGCTGCCCCCGTCCAGGTGGCAAGATCGGGGATGATATAACACTGCCACTTACTGTCCTTTTCGTCTGCCATAGGTCCTCCTCAGATAAAATCGGGGTACAGTTCCAATGCGTCGAACTCGGCATCGGTCATGCCAATCAGCTTATCGAGGGTGCCGTTGGTCAGGTCCCGCAGCTCCGTTTCAGAAAGAGTGAGATAGGTCTTCATCTCAGTCAACACTTCGATCAGCCGTTCACGGCTGCCAGTGTTGTAGAGAGCCATTAAGTTAATCTCATCATACGAAAAGTTCATCCTTTTCCACCCCCGTTTTCAAACTCCAGGCTGAACTGTGCCCGTCCATTGTTTTCGGTGGTCATCTGAACTGTGGCATTGTAGGTCTTGCCGGTGCGTTGACTCTTACAGTCCTTGAGCCGGGCACGGCCATCCCGTAGCAGCTTATCTACCAGCCGTGCAGAAACGTGCTTGCCCAGCCGCTTGAAGAAGGCGTTGTCCTTCCAGATCACAAACCGGCACTCACGGTTCGTGCAGAACCAGCCCTTTTCACGCTCGGCCACTTCAGCACCACAATGGGGGCAAATACCAACGATCTTACCATTGTTCTTCATAAGCATTTTTGCTCCTTTCACTGCCTCACTGGTTTGGACCAGGGAGGCGATCATCTGTTCAATCTCGTTCATAAAGGTCTCAGGTTCCAGTTCACCCTGCTCGATCTGCAGGAGCTTCTGTTCCCAGTCCGCAGTCATGGCGGGAGACTGGATTTCTTCGGGCATGACAGAGATCAATGCCCGGCCTTTCTCGGTGGGGATCAGGTTCTTTGTTTTGCCGGTCCCCTCACGAGTGAGAAATCCTTTCTTGACCAGCTTTTCGATGATGCCCGCCCGGGTGGCAGGGGTCCCAATGCCCCGGCGCTCGGCATCTTCCGGCATGTTCTCTTTCCCGGCAGTCTCCATGGCAGACAAAAGAGTGTCCTCGGTAAAATGCTTGGGCGGGGACGTTTTGCCCTCTTTCAGCTGGGCATCCAGGACAGTCAAGGTTTCTTGGCCCTGCACCTCGGGCAGAATCCCCAGTTTTTCCTTGTCTTTTTCAGTGGTATCCCCAAGGACGGCTCGCTCGACCGCTTTCCAGCCCTCGGCCAGAACGGTCTTACCCTTGGCCGTGAAGACGGTTCCAGCACACTCCATCTGCACCGTGGTCTCCGCATAGCGGTACGGCTCTCCCACGGCGGCAAGCAACCGGGCCGAGATCAGGCGGAGGACATGGGCCTCTCCTGCGGGCAAAGAAGAAAGGTCAGTTTTCGCCATGCTCCTGGTGGGCAGGATTGCGTGGTGGTCGCTGACCTTTTTGTTGTTGATGACTTGCTTGGCTTGGATGGAGATTTCGCCGGTTACGCCGAAGAGGTCGGCGGTCTGACGGACCAGCTCCGGCAAACCCGGCTCCATATCCTCGGTCAAATACCGGCTGTCAGTGCGAGGGTAAGTTACCAGCTTCTTTTCATAGAGAGCCTGGGTGTAGTCGAGGGTCTGCTGTGCTGAATAACCCAGCAGGCGGTTCGCATCCCGTTGGAGGGATGTTAGGTCATAGAGGGCGGGCGGGTGTTCCGTTTTCTCCTTTCGTTCTGTCTTTTGCAGGACAGCCTGGCTTGCTTTCCGGCACTCTGCCAGCAGCGTCTCGGCCTGAGATTTATCCTTGAATCGTTCACTGGACGCCATACAGTCCTCCATCTTGAGAAGCACCGTGTAGAAAGGTTCAGGCCGGAACGCATCAATGGCGGCTTCCCGGCTCACCGTCATGGCAAGTGTCGGGGTCATGACCCGGCCCACGTTTAGGGGCTGACCATACAGGCATGAAAAAAGCCGGGTGGCGTTGATGCCAACCAACCAGTCGGCACGCTCCCGGCAAAGGGCTGCTTTATACAAAGCATCGTATTCGGTTGAGGGTCTAAGATTGTTGAAGCCTTCCCGGATGGCTGCATCCTCCATGCTGCTGATCCAGAGCCGGGTAAAGGGTTTCGTACAGCCGCACTGGTGATAGACAAGCCGGAAAATCAGCTCGCCCTCTCGCCCAGCATCGGTGGCACAGATGAGCTGATCCACATCTGGTCGGGCCATCAGGCTGCACAGGACTTCAAACTGCTTTTGAGTAGACGTCGATACCAGGTACTGCCACGCTTTGGGCAGAATGGGCAGGTCTGCCTTGGACCATTTGACCAGTTTCGGGTCATAACTGCCGGGTGGAGCCAGCTCCACCAGATGGCCAACACACCAGCTGACGAGATATTCTCCTCCTTCCAGATATCCGTCACGGCGTTTGGTAATGCCCAAAGCCTTGCCAATGGCCTGGGCTACAGAGGGCTTTTCGCTTACGATCAGGTTGGGCAAAACAATCGCTCCTTTCACAAATTAGGATTATATGTACGGGCGGCCAAGCCGCCCTTTTTGATTGCTGTTATACGTCCTCGTACCCGTCGCTGGTCTGGTATGTCTTGCGCTTGGTTTCCTCACTCAGCTCATCCGCCGGTTCTTCCTCCAGCGGGAGTTCCAGCTCCTCCTCGCCCTCGCGGTAGTCGGCATCCGGGTCTGCGCTTTCTTTTTCGGCCTGTTCCTTTTTCTTCTTCTGGATGAAGAAGTAGAACCCGCCGCCGGCAGCCAGACCAACCAAAGCGATCACACCCAGAAACTTGCTGGCAAGACCGGTGACGTCAAAGTCCTTGTCCTCACTTTCTGCCTTGGCCGCTTCTTCGGCAGCCTTTTTGGCTTCTTCCTCGGCCTGCTGTTTTTCCAGTTCCGCCTGGAGCGCCGCCTCCTTTTCAGCGTTGTAGGCTTCGGCCTGGTCTTCTTCCATCAGGGCCAGCAGGTCCGCCTCGTCCACCAGATTCATAAAGTGGACAGTCTGGTCCCCATCGGCGGCCCGGTCAATTACGAGATAAAAATAGGCCCCCGACTTGCTCACCAGAGTAATGAACTGCTGGCCGGAGCCATCCGAATAGGTGGTGTGGTAGTCGTCCACCAGGGTCAGGTTGCCCTCCGGCGTCAGGGGACCGGAATTTTCGTCCAGCACCGTCACCGGGGGTTCAGTTTCTTCCGGTTCAGGATCAGGTTCGGCCCCATAGGCAAAGGCCGGGGCGGCCAGACTGCCCATCAGCAGCACCAGCGTGGCCAGAGTACAGCAGAACTTATTCCATGCTTTCATCCGAGTCCTCCTCGTTGTCAAACGTTGCCCCCACCGCTTCCAGAGCTGCGGGGTTCGGAGCTGCATTGGTTGCCTGTTTCAGCAGTACCGCCAGCTGTTCCGGCGTGACGTTGGCGGTACGCACCATCTCGGCCACCTCCACCTTTTCGGCTTCTGAAATCCGGCGTTCCAGCAGCTCAATGCGATTGTTCAGCTGAATGCGGCGCTCCTTGGCCTTTGCCAGATCAGCCCGCATCTTATCCAATTTCTCGCTCATATTTGCCTCCTTGTCATTTCGGGATTCGACCGAATCCCAATAAGTGGCCATCCCAGTAACTGGAATGGATGCTGGAATACTTGATGGGGTCGCCGGCAGAAATCATCATGCCGTCCCCCACATAGATGCCCACGTGGCTCGCGCCGGGGGTATCATAGGTGCCCTCGAAAAATACCAGGTCTCCGGGTTTTGCCTCCGCTTCAGATATTTTTGTGGACTGCTGCCACAGGCCGTTGGCCGTGGTGCGGCCCACATCCCAGCCGGATTCGTTAGGGTGTATCTGAGAAGTCGGCTCATATGTGCAAAATGGAGAAAATGACAGC
>ERZ1090866.477-NODE-478-length-14707-cov-5.048116_pt1 | contig 14707 bp, 6 predicted proteins | sample MGYA00478477_ERZ1090866 | MGnify/ENA primary metagenome ERZ1090866 (study PRJEB33644, sample SAMEA5815737) | chicken gut metagenome | biome: Chicken; feature: Gastrointestinal Tract; material: Caecum | place: Ireland | collected 2019-01-01 | study: A study of the... | reverse complement strand
GCCCTCGGCAGCACCCGGATTACCTGGACGGGAGGCATTTCCTATGTGGAAGTCACGCCAAGGTGGTGGACGCTATGATCCCATGCCTTTATGATTCTTCTGAAACGGAGTATGCCGACAATGGTATCGGGAAGCTCTCCGACTGCCAGTCCTGCGTGGTCACAGAGAAGCGGAACGGGAGCTATGAGCTGAAGATGGAATACCCGGCGGAGGGCATCCATGCAGATTACCTGCAGGAGGGGAACATTATCCTGGCAAAGCCGGCCGACCAGGTACAGAGCCAGCCCTTCCGGATCTATAAGATCACGACCCCGCTGTCCGGGAAACTGGAAATCTGCGCAAGGCATATCTCTTACCAGTTAAATTTTATCACGGTCTCTCCCCTGTCAGCATCCGGCTGTCCGGCTGCCCTCGCGGCCCTAAAATCCAAGACCACCACGGACTGCCCCTTTACGTTCTGGACGGACCTGGCATCAGGGGCGGCTTTTAACCTTACCGTCCCGGTATCCCTGCGCAGTGCCCTGGGCGGTGTGGATGGGTCGGTACTGGATACCTATGGCGGGGAATATGAGTGGGACCGCTACACGGTGCGGCTCCATCAGGCCAGGGGGCGAGATAACGGGGTGCGCATCGTCTACGGCAAGAATCTCATCGACTTCAAAATGGAGCGGAATATCGAGAATGTCATCACCGGCGTCCATCCCTACTGGAAGAACCAGGAGACAGGCGCGGTGCTGGAGCTGCCGGAGAAGGTCATCACGGTATCCGGAAAATCCGTCCCCTATGAACGGATCGTTCCCTACGACTGTACGGAGCAGTTTGAGTCGCAGCCCAGCGTGGACGCCCTCCGCAATCATGCGGCAAGTTACCTGAAGACCACGACCCTTACGGATCCCAACGTGGACATCACCATCGACTTCCTGCAGTTATGGGAAACGCCTGGGTATGAGGATATCGCGGAAGCCGAGCGTGTGCAGATGTGCGACACGGTGTGGGTATATATCTCCAAGCTGGGCATTGAGGTTTCCTCCAAAGTGACGGAAACGGAGTACGATACACTGCTGGAAAAGTACAAGAGCGTAACGCTTTCAAACTCTGTGGTCAGCAGCCGAAGCAGCTCCCTTGCCGTCTCCCTGGGCAGCATTAAAAACGAGGCGAGCAATGCCTACCAGACCGCCATCCGGGTGGAAAGTTCCATCTCAGATGTGTCCGCCCTGGCGGAAAACCAGGGGTATTACAACGTGCTGGCGGCGGCCCTGATGGGGCTCCATTATTCCAGCGGTACGGACAATAACGGCAACGTGGTGCGCTATGCCTATAACGCGGTGTCGCTGGAAGCTTCCACCCGCGCATGGCGGAGCGGGCCGGACGGGCTGTTTTTCTCTACCAATGGCGGCGAGACCTGGCAGTACGGCTGGGATACGGATTACAAAGCAATATCCACCGTGTTTGATACCTTTTCCATCCTGGCAGGGCAGATCCGGGGCGGCACGGTTGATACACAGCTTGTGCGGATCTCAGGGAACGCCTACTTTCACTGGACAGGAGATGCTATCCTCCTGACAGACCCGCAGGATACCAAACGCATGGTAAAAATCGGGCTGTATGCAGACGGACGCTACGGCATTGCAGTAAGCTCAGACGGCGGCATGACATGGGAGGAAAGTCTGGGATTTGAGGGTGTGAGGTTATCAGAAGAGACACTGCAAAACCTCGATGAGCGGTACGGCAAGGAGCAGATCATGGTATCTGAAAAGGCACCGGAAGCACCGAAATCCGACACCCTCTGGATTGATAAGACCATAAGCCCTAAAAGGCTGAAGCTGTGGAATGGCACAGACTGGGAGATTGTGGGGTATGAGCCGCCCGTGACGGAGCCAAGTGAGCCGACTGAGCCGGAGACAGAACCTACGGAACCGGATACAGGCACCGGAGAGGATATCGGTACTGATACCGGCACAGAAGAGGATTCAAATACAACAACATCGGCAATACCGGAGGAAGGAGTTGATGCAGATGCCGAAAACAACACCGATCACGATACAGCAGGCGGTTGACCTTTCGCTGACGGAGAACCTTGTGCCGCCGGTGATCCATGTGAAGCAGTATGACCATGGTGCACGCCGCATCGGCTGCTCCCTGTACCAGGACTCCATCCTCTTTACTGTGCCGGAGGGTGTGATCATCAACGTAACCGGCACAAGGTCTGATGGGAACGTGTTCCAGTACAGCAGCGAGGCAGACCCGGAGATAGTCTATACCGAAAACGGCTGTGTGTACCTTACCATTACTGATATAATGACCGCCAACACGGGCAGGCTTCCCGTGGATGTGACACTCCTTGACGGGTCGGGAGCGGCGGTCGGCTCCTTTTCCTTTACCCTGCGTATTGAGCGGGCAGCGCTGGAAAACGAAGGGCTGACCAAAGCCTCCTATTCCGGCACGGTAAGCCGTGTGGCGGAAAACATGGTGGAGTGCAGCATCAATGACGATGGGTACCTGTGCATCGAGTCCGATGACGGGTTAGGCCTTTCTTTTTCCATGGACGGGGAAGGAAAGATCACAATCACCTATAACGAAGAGGAGGCATCAGGATGAGCGATTATATTGGAAAAAGGATCGTGCCGAAGCACTGCGGGGAATGGGAGAAGGAGCAGTCCTACGAGATGCTCTGTATCGTGCTGGATAAAACATCCGGCGACAGCTATATCTCCCGATGTGAGGTACCGGCAGGCACGGAGTTGACAGATAAAGCGTATTGGGCGCTGTGTTCGGACTTTTCCCAGCAGATCAAGGATATGTCGGATCAGCTGTCCGATACAGAAGCACGGATGGGGGATGACCTTTCCACCACGAAGGAAACGATGAGTAAGGAACTGTCCGATACCAAGGCTGCCATGAGCCAGGAGTTATCTGACACGTCTGCATTTCTTACCGGCAAGGTGGATGCGGCGGATGAGGCACTCAGGGAAGGCCGCACCGAGATGGAGGAGACGGCAGAGGCTCTCAGTAAGCGTCTTGACAACCTGGTGTCTTCCGCCACCTCTGATACGGAGCTACTGGATATCCGGGTAGACAGCGAAGGGGAGACACACGCTTCCGCAGGGGAGGCGGTACGTTCCATCACAAAAGGGCTGGTTCCCAAGAGTATCCCGTCCACCATCGGTGTGGCGATAGAAAAGGATAAAGGGAATACGGCAGATATTTCACTTTATGGATCGGTGGTAAAGGGCGAGTTCTCCTATGCAGGCGCTTCCTATGTGGGCCTTTTCGCCGGCTTCTTCGGAGAATACGATACGGTAAAGGAGAAAAAGTACCGGGTAGTGTTTCATGCTATGGATGAAATCCCGGAGGCGGATTTTCTTGTTACCAATGCATCTCGTGCCTGGGGAAGCAGTGACGGCACGGTAGGCTGCGTGAACCTTAAGACCTGCTCTTTAAAAGCGGGGGATGTGATTTTTATGGACATCGACTTTTCTGATCCACATTTCCAGGAGTTTGTCCTTACCTATCCGGACAAGACAGAGCTTTTCTTTGCCCTGCGCGTCCAGAAGCATGAGATTGTTATCCCGGCAGCAACGGTGTATTTCTACGCCTACGAGCTGACGGACAGCTGGGACCTGTTCTGGAAGTACGTCTCGGAGACTGACCGGCTGTCCATCCTGGAAGCCGAGGTGAAGGATGCGAGAAATGATGGGACAGAGTATTCCTCCCTGGGGGAGATGGCAAAAGCCCACGGGGATGCGGTGCGGGAGCTGATTGCCGCAAGGAGCGATGGCCGGGGCGAAGCATTTGAAAGCCTTTCCGACCGCCTCAACAACATGGACGGCCTGATGTGCCCAAGGCTTGCCGTTTCCGTCCTCCGCCCGCCCAGGGATAATACCAACGGGTGGCTGGTATCTGAGGATGGATTCATGGGGGCGGAAGTGGTCAACCGGAACGCCGTGTTCCGCTTCTCCAATACGGACTTTTTAAGCTACGAAGTTCATCCCTGGGGGAGCCTGCATTTTTCCTTTGCAGTCTCTTATGATACCGCCGTTGCCCTCGCCCATCTGGACAGCCTGTATCTGGACCTTCGCATTGAGGATGCGGAGGATGCGTCCGTGTGTGCCGGACAGACCCTCCCGGCGACTTTTTATATTAATGGGTACGAATCTTGGGGAACTGTGATCAATCCGATGCGCACGGAGACGGTGGCCATTGGTCAGAGGAACCTGTTTCATTTGGAGGAGGAAGAGGTAAGGAACGTCTTAGCGGCAGGAAAGCCGCTGTTTATCCTGTTCTCCGGCTCCTTCTTAAACCATGAGCTGGTGGCGCAGATGGACCGGGTGGTTATCACAGCTTCCGTGATCGACAGAAGCCGCTCGGATGGGCTTTTTGCCTATACGGGCTATGCGGATGTGGCGGAGACAGCCCTGTTTGCCCATGAAGCAGAGCAGGCAGGCTATGCGGCCCTTACAGACGTGGCGGAGCTGGCGCTCCATGCCAACAGTGCGGACAGCGCACAACTTGCGGACAACTTCTTCTTAAACGCGCCGGAGGAAATCTTAAATATCCCCGGCAAGAGGTATTCTCCCGGTATGGACACGGCAGATGTCCCGCTTAAAAGCCCTTATACCTTAAGCGGCGGCTTCCAGACGGATGCGAAAGATCGGGAGATCGTGACGGAACCCGGTGTGTTCATCGATGCGCTTCGTTTCCGTTTCTCTCTTTCCGCAGGGGCGGGACAGCCAAACAACCAGGGGTATGTGAAGAACCTCTCCACCCTGATGACTTATGAGGAAATGCTCTCACGGTTTGAGGAAGGATACCTTTACGGCTATATCTGTGCGCTGGAGGACTGGGAGGGATATCCGGAAAGCAGTAAGGCCGGAAGCCATCCACAGAATCTCCTGATCTCCGGGTATCTGGACATGGTAACGAGGACCGCCTTTGTTAATAACCGGAGCCCTGCAACGCGCAGGATCTCCGATAAGCTGACCCTCTCCGTCTGGAAGTACCAGATCACGCCGGAGCAGCTTGCCTCCATCCGGGCGGCACAGGCGGCGGAGACCTTCCGCGCCGGCTGGTTTGGCATCTGGAATACCAGGGCCTATACCGAAGGGGAGGACGCCCTGTGGGAAGCCGTGTGGTATTGGTCGGACTGTGCCTTTACCGATGGATCCTATTCCGATGAGGAGATGCTGACGTTCTTTTTAAATAAGTACACCTACTGGGGATCCCTGGTCAACCACAGGGCCCTGACCCAGCGTTTTACAGCGGCGGAGGGTTCCATTGAGGAACTGAAAAAATCCTTTGAGGGGCTGTCTGTTGTATCTGAGGAACTGTCTGAAAACGTGGACGGGTTAAGCAGTGCCCTTGAAAACGCCGGTATAGGAAAGGACATCCATATCACCTGCTGGGGCGATTCCCTGACTGCAGGCGGGGGCTGGACGACTACGCTGGCAGCCCTTTCAGGGGCAACGGTCCATAACGGCGGTACGGGCGGCGAGAACGCCAGGTGTATTGCGGCCCGCCAGGGGGCGGACGTGATGACAATCAATAACATCACCATCCCGGCAGAATGTGAGCCTGTGACCATCGCCGTCCGGGCGGAAGATACCGGGATCACGACTGAATGGGGATACAAAGTGACGCCTCTCCTTCAGGGCGGGAGCCATGTAAACCCGGTGGATATCGGGTGTGTTCTCGGCACTCTCAGATGGACGGGCGCAAACTACGCCGACCAGACCGGTATCTGGACGTTCACACGCTCGGAGGCCGGGGAGGAAGTGGCGATCACGAGGCCTACAGCCATCCGCACAGCCTTTGACCGGGAACGGAACGGGAAGTCAGAGATCATGGTGATCTTTATCGGCCAGAACGGTGGGTATACAGATATCGACGACCTGATCCGCACCCACCGGTTGATGATCGACCACTTCAAAGGCAAGGAGTATGTGATCCTTGGCTTATCTTCCGGGACGGCAGCCCAGAGGGCAGACTACGAGGCGGCTATGACAGAGGCGTTTGGCAGGAGGTTTGTAAGCCTCCGCGCTTATCTTGCCCATCCCATCTACGACACGGACGGGAAGACAATCATCAGCTGCTACGGACTGGACGATGCGGGGCTTGACCCGACCGATGCGGACATCGAGCGCATCAAGAACGGACAGGTTCCCCAGACACTGCTTTCCGATTCCGTCCACTACACGGCGGAAACGAAAACGGTCATCGGGACGATGCTGTATAAGAAGATGGTGGAGCTTGGAATTTTGGAGTAAGAGAACACCGACACAGCCGGAAGGCGGAAAGGAACAGGAAAATGTTGAAAATATCGAACAAATTTTCGGGGGGGGGTACTCCTCCCTAATTGACTTGACAGGGCGGATGCCTTCTTTTGCTGCCAGGATGATGGCCACTGCAGTTGCTGCTGTCAGGGAAGGAGGCGCCGCTCATGTCTAAGTATATCGGAAAACGGATCGTGCCAAAGCACTGTGGCGAGTGGAAAAAAGAGGTCGCCTATGAGATGCTGAGTATTGTCCTGGATAAGGATAGAGGGGACAGCTATATCTCCCGCTGCGAGGTCCCGGCTGGGGTGGAGCTGAGCGATGCGAAGTATTGGGCGCTGTGCAGTGATTTCTCCCAGCAGATTCAAGATATGTCTGACCAGCTTTCAGAGACAGAGTCGCGGATGACAGAAGATCTTTCTGAAACGAAAGCTGCCATGTCTGAAGAGCTTGAACAGGAATCAGAACGGCTGAACCATACAGTGGACGCAGCGAAACAGACCCTTGAGGAACAAGTGAGCATGGCGCGTGAGGAATTGGCACAGGGACGGTTGGATATGGAGAATACCGCGCAACGCTTAGAGGCAAGACTTGACGCAAATGTCGCAGCTTCTACTGTTCCTGACAGTGACTACGCCGCAGAATTGGTAGATATGCGGGTAACGCTTACCGGGGAAACTTTCCCATCGGCCGGGGCGGCGATGCGGGGGGAAGTAGAACGTTTGGAATGCGAGATCAGTGAGGCGGTTGAGAAAAGCGTGTCTGAGGCAAGACTGGGATGTCTTGGGATTAACGGAAACCTTGCGCTTGCATTTCTTCCGGCAAAAGATCCGAAGCCGAATGGTGCTACCCTGGAAATCGGAAAATATCTTGCATATCGGATCATCAGTACGACTACATGGGGACAGTTATACCACAGCTTTGTCAATGCCAAAATGGGGGCCATGCGGAAATATCTGTTCCTTTCCAAAATCCGTGTAATCTCTGGAAGTACCAAGGGAATTAGTTGTTATCAATATTCCCCAGAGGGAGAAAATCTGAACAGCCATGTCAAGAAAGTAGCTAACATTTCTTCTGGGGATTATCAGATTGTTGTGGGATATGGTGAAATCCTGGAGAATGCCGCGCAGATTGATGTCTCACCTTGCGTTGCGGATCTTGACAGCGTGATAGAATGTGACTCCTACTGTGTGCTTGTGGATGCGACAGCATATACCGATACTGAACTGGAAGAGCTATTCCGTTATATGACGGAAGAAGAAGACAACTACCTGATTCGCAATTATGAAAATTGGGGTGTATCTGGGATGCCACTTTATGTCCAGGCATCCAAAAACGCAGAGAGGGCACAGGTCGCAGAGAGCCTCTCTGGGAATATGGCATACCATGTACCTTCTTATTCTATGCTTGAGAAAAATGGTGGTGCGTTCATCCAAAGTGCAGATGACGCCGCGTGGGCAGAAATCCGAGCGACACGCAGCGCCGAATGGGGAACACATGCAGGGATTCGATTAAGGAATTTGACTGCTGGGACTTATCTTGCATGCGCCAGATTTACCCAGATAGAAGCTGATGAAGGCGGAGTAGGGATTCCGGGCATTGGTGCTATTGAACCTGGGATAGCGAACTGGGCATCTTTTACCAGCTTTGGCACATGCCAGCTTAACCAACCGCCGAATCAAATGAAGATCCTGTATGAATATGGCGGAGGCAAGGAGTACCTCAATTTTAATGTCCAACTTCAGGGAAACCAGTTTGCTTCATTCCAGGCAGTAATCTGGGTTTATGATGTATCGGGATTGACTGAGGAGGAACGGGAGTGGATGCTGACGCAGGAGGTGCCTGAAAATGCTACCGCGGTCAGGCTTTCTTTAAAAGCATATCAGGCAGACATGGCAAAAAATGCAGAAACTTCCGCTCTTGCGGATTATGCAGAAGAAGCAGGAACGGCTGAAAGTGCCCATTTTGCCGAAAAAGCTGGAACGACAGAAAAAACCGAATATGCCACAATTAGCGGAAAATGGAACGGGAAAAAGGCTCTTGTAATTGGGGACAGTATCACTGCAGCAGGAAAATGGCAGCAGAAACTAAGCGAACTATTAGGAATGAAAGTGGTGACACATGCAAAAGGTGGAATCGGTATCGTTAAAATGGTCGATGGGGACAATGGGCTTACTGGCGTATATGATGAGGAAACAGATGCCGCCGGTATATTGCGTCCGCTTACACAGGAAGACGTCATGGATGTGGATTTGATCATCGGGCTTCCGGCATACAATGAGCGCGCTACACAGTATGGCACCGCTGAGGACCTGTACCCACAGCAGCACACTATCAACGGTGAAATCCAGTATTTTATTAACCGTATCTATGAGGAACTCAATAAAAGCGGTAACCTTACTTGCCGGGTTCTTATCGCAACTCCGCACTGTGCTGGAAAGTATGGGTATGTAGATGCGGACGGGTACGAGGAATATCCAGCCGGTACTGGAATGACCATGGAACGGCTTTCAGATCTGATTTCGGAGATTGCCAGCAGGAATAATATCCCCGTATGTGATTTGTGGCACAGAAGTGGAATTAACCGTAGCACATGGTGTGTGTTTGGGGCAAAACCAGATGCCGTGGATGACCGATATACGAAATATGAGTTGGATTCTAACGGAGAAGTGGTTGGGACGAGTCCTTTGCGATACGTCAACGGCAACTCTTACTACCAGCTCCGGGAGGGCGAGGTTGTGTTGGAAACTTATACTGGTTCTTCCCCATACCCATTTAATGCTGACCAGCTTCATTGCAGTACAGATGGTTATGCGAGAATTGGTGAATGCATCGTGGGTGCGGTGATTTGCGCCTATGGAGTGTAAAATTTCCACAGCACGGCGGGACTGACCCATCCGCACGGCTGTGTTTATATATATCCCTGCTACCGGGCGACTCTGGAAAGAGCCGTCCTATTTTATTGCCCGAATGGGCGGAAAGGAAAGGTAACGGTTATGAAAGCAGTATTGGACAAGCTGGAACTGGCGTTTGCTGCGTTTGGCGGTTTTATCGGCTGGTTCCTGGGAGGATTTGATGGTTTCCTGTATGCCCTGGTGGTCTTTGTGGTGATGGATTATTTCACCGGCGTGCTTGCCGCGGGCGTGAAAAAGGAACTGTCCAGCGAGGTCGGGTTCAAGGGGATCGCCAAGAAGGTGTGCATTTTCGTGCTGGTCGGCATCGCCAATATCGTGGACACCCAGGTGATCCATGACGGCGCGGTGATCCGCACGGCGGTCATTTTCTTTTACCTGGCGAATGAAGGGCTGTCTATTCTGGAAAACAGCGCCATCATCGGCCTGCCTGTGCCGGATAAACTGAAGGACATGCTCCTGCAGCTGGCGGAGGAAGAGCATCCCAAGGATGAGGGGGATACGGAGAATTCGGAGACAGTGGAGGCGGAGGCTTTTGTGGATGCAACGGAGGCTGACAGTGGCGACGCGGCAGAAAAAGACAGCAATGGTCAATAAGCAAACGGGCAGGGGCTTTCTCCTGCCCTGAAATGTAAGGAAGGGTGAAGAGCATGAGTATCAAAGATTATCCCGCGAGGCTGACATCCGGTTATTACCGTGTGCGTCAGACCTGGGACGACGCGGTAAGCCAGCTGGGCGCTTTCCGGCTGCTCGCCAACGCCATGGCGAAGGCGGACGCCAATCCCGGCTATTTTGTTTTTTCCAATGAAGGGGAAGCAATCTATCCGGAGCCGGAGTCCGGGATCGAGGAAGCCGCAGAGCCTCCTGAGAAAAGTTCCGGTGAAGCGGAGCCGGCGAATGATTCTGCAGAGGACATGGCGGATGCGGAGGCAGACAGCGAAAAAACCGCCAAGAACGGGGATGACCTTCCGTCGGCCCAGGAAACCGAGAACACCCCTCTCCCGGCAGATGCCGCAGAGGACAATGAGCCGGGAAGTTCTGAGGAGCCGGGTACCGAAACACCGCCTGATGCGCTGGAAAATGAGAGCTTCCCGGAAGCTGTGGAGTATGAGTATGACGGCAATGACACGCCTGTCGCCTACGCGAAGCTGAAGACGCTGATGAATATCCGTGACGGCAACAGCCTGGACGCAGAAAGCATTACGACCTACAAAAAGGATACTGTGGTGGAAGTCCTGCAGGTCTGTGAGAATGGCTGGCTCAGGATCCGCTGCCAGGAGAGCGACACCGGTTTTGCTTATGTGAACGGGGATGCTGCCTATGTCCATGGCCTGGGCAGGAAGCTCTACACAGTAGCGGCCAAGGACAACCTGTGGAAGATTGCGGAAGAACAGATGGGTGACGGTACCCGTTATCCCGAGATCCGGGAACTGAACGGCCTGACCTGCAACGTGATCCGGGTCGGGATGCAGCTGGTGCTGCCGTAAAACAACCCAGGAACTGACCATCAGGGGGATGCTTCGGCGTCCCCCTACTTTATGATCCATAAGAAGATAAGGAGAAATGCAGTATGAAGTTAGTAGAATCGATCTTAACTAAGAACCCCTGTTACACCGCCGGACGTAAGATCACGGTCAAAGGGCTGATGCTCCATTCGGTAGGCTGTAACCAGCCGAAGGCGTCCGTGTTCATCAACAGCTGGAACTCGGCGTCCTATGACCGCGCCTGTGTCCACGGCTTCATTGATGCCAATGACGGTACCATCTACCAGACCCTCCCGTGGAACCACCGGGGCTGGCACTGCGGCTCCGGCAGCAAAGGCAGCGGAAACAATACCCACATCGGTGTGGAGATGTGTGAACCGGCCTGCATCAAGTACACCGGCGGCAGCAGCTTTACCTGCTCCGATACGGCAACAGCAAAAGCCTGCGCGGAGCGCACCTACCAGGCCGCCGTGGAGCTGTTTGCCATGCTCTGCAAAAAGTATGGGCTTGACCCGTTGGCAGACGGTGTGGTCATCAGCCATAAGGAAGGCCACAGCAGGGGGATCGCGTCCAACCACGGCGACCCGGAGCATCTGTGGACACAGCTGAAGATGGGCTATACCATGGATACCTTCCGTAAAGCGGTCAAGGCGGCAATGGGCGGGACTACAGCCGCCACCGGCCTGCAGGCGGGTGCCTTGAAAGACCTTTCGGAAGCGGAGGTGATCGCAAAGGTCGGTCCCCTCTTTACCGCTGACCAGAAGAAAACCGGCATCCTCGCGTCTGTGTCCCTGGCGCAGTTTATCCTGGAGTCCGGGTATGGGAAGTCGGAGCTGGCCCAGAATGCCAACAACTGCTTTGGCATGAAGAAGTCCCTGTCAGGAAATACCTGGGGCAATTCCACTTGGGATGGCGTTTCCATCTACACCAAGAAGACCCAGGAGCAGAACCCGGACGGCAGCTATGAGACGATCACGGCGGATTTCAGGAAATATCCCTGCGTTGAGGACTCCATTGCCGACCACAGCGCTTACCTGCTTGGGGCTATGAACGGCAGCAGGAAGCGCTATGAGGGCATCGCCGGCATGACGGACTATAAGGCGGTGACGCAGCTCATCAAGGACGGAGGCTATGCCACAAGCTTATCTTATGTCCAGAATCTTTGCGGGATCATTGAGCGCTGGAACCTTACGCAGTATGATACCGCAAATTCAGCCGAGCAAACGGCGGTCTGGTACCGTGTCCGTAAGACCTGGGCGGATGCCAAATCCCAGAAGGGCGCCTTCCATGTACTCTCCAACGCGAAAGCCTGTGCGGACGAGAACCCTGGGTATTCTGTGTTCGATGAGTCCGGCAAGGTGATCTATGCCGGGAAGGGTTCCGGATCCCAGGCTTCCTTCCAGCCGTACCTTGTGAAAGTTTCGATCACGGACCTCAACATCCGCAAAGGCCCTGGCACGAACTACGCAAAGACCGGGAAATATACGGGCGTTGGCGTTTTTACCATTGTGGAGGAGAGCGCTGGCGCCGGCTCCGATCAGGGCTGGGGACTGCTCAAATCCTACCAGTCCGGGCGCAATGGCTGGGTGAGCCTGGACTATTGTAAGAGGGTGTGAGCGATGCCCCTGACAGCTGGCTGATGGGCTGAAGGGAGGGAATAATCCCCGCTTTTTCTTGACCGGGAGAAGCGGGGAGACTTACATAACGGGTTTCCGTGGCGATTGCGCGGCAGCAATCCTTTGCGGCAGATTTGTAGAATACTGACTGTAAAACGTCTCGATTTTCTACGTTTTATGGCGGGGCTCTACCCTTAAAAGGGCAAATAAACGCTTGATATGTTCAGACTTTAGAGGGAATATACCACTACCCTGGGAAGGGGAATCCCCTTCGGACAGGGTAATTCGAAGGAAAGGAGACGATCATCATGGCAGTGAACGCGCAGGATTTCCTGGCAGAAATCCAGAGAGCGGCGGGGCAGAAACCAAAGCAGAAGCTTCAAAAGAAGGTCGGCCCCGTGCCGGACCTTGGCATATTCGGTATTCCGGACAGTCACCTTCCAGGCGGCTCATCTTCTGGAGGGACTCCGGTACAGGGCGTGACGGCAGAAAAGGCAGAACCAGCTTTCCCTTCGCCGGGTGCGAATGCTCTTGAAGAAGGTGTCTTGCCTAAAAAACGCAGGAAGCAAAAAGCTGCCGCGGATGAGGGGCAGGATGATAACGGAAGTTCCATCCAAGCCCTGATCGCGAAGGCAGTGCAGGCAAAGAAAGCGGTGGAGTCCCGGAATGACATCGCGCAGTGTATCCTGAACCCTGACTCCGGGAGCGAGTTTGCCGCCGTATTCCAGCCGGTACAGCAGGATACAGGCCATTACATTTCCATCGCGGAAATGAACCGTACCGTCACAAAGACCGGGCCGCTCCGTGTGGCTGCCTATATCCGGGTTTCAACGGATTCTTCCGACCAGGAAAATTCCTACGAAACCCAGGATCGATATTTTACGGAGATTTTGACCCGGAACCCGGAATGGATCGGTGCAGGCGTCTATTCGGATTATGGGATCTCCGGCACGAATCAACAGCACCGGACAGGCTACAAACGGCTCCTGCGGCATTGCAGGGAAGAGAAGATCGACCGCATCGTGTGCAAATCCATCTCCCGGTTTGCCAGGAACACCAGTGATTTTATGACTGCACTCAATATCCTCCATGACCATCATGTGACCATCCTGTTTGAAAAGGAAGGGCTGGATACCGCAGACCCTACCAGTGATTTTATCCTCACCACCCTTGCGGCCATCGCCCAGGAGGAATCCCGTTCCATTTCCTCCAACATCCGCTGGGGGAACCAGAAACGCTACCCCAAAGGGCAGGCAAGGAACTATGACATTTACGGATACCGTTACGCCGAAGGGGAAGACGCATTTGAGACGACGGAGGACGGCTATGAGATCCGCCGTGTGGAGATCGTGGAGGAAGAAGCGGCCATTGTCCGGCGGATCTTTCGGGAAGTGGAGGATGGGGAACGGTATTCCGATATTGCAAGGCGGCTGAATTATGAGCATATCCCGGCCCCAGACCATGGAAAAGCCAAGAGGAAGATACGGGGACGGACTACCGTGAACGAAGGGATCGAGACCGGGTGGACTTCCGCAATGATCTCCCGGATGATCACCCTGGAACGGTACTGCGGGGACGCGCTCCTGCAAAAAACCTTTACCCCGGATTATCTGACCCATAAGAGCCGCAAGAATGAAGGGGAGATGCCGCAGTATCTGGTGCGGGACCACCATCCGGCGATTATCAGCCGGGATCAGTTTGAACGGGTGCAGACGATCCGCCAGGGGAATACAGAGCGATTTCGCAACAGAGGGCAACGTACATTATACCCCTTTTCCGGCCGGCTGATCTGCGCCCACTGCGGCCGGGCATATAACATCCGGAACGCCAGCCATTACCCCATCTGGTTCTGCCCCACATCGGCGCTGAACAATGGGAAAGCCGTCTGCCACGCGGAAAAGATCTATGAAGAGCAGGCGGTCCGTATGTTCCGAAAGGCATTCACGGACCGGTTCCATCTGCTCTCCCAGCCAGTCCTGGACGATGTGAAAGTGGCGGACATCATGAGCGGGCGTTATGGGGAGGAGGATAGCCCCCTGTGTGGCTTTGATCAGAGGGCAGACAGCTTTGTGGAGCAGATCCGGCAGCGCCTCGTGAATATCCAGAAGATGGACTTCATGGAGCGGGACCGGGGATTCTTAAAGCGTCAGATCGAGGCCATTAAGGTGACGGTCGCGGAAGCCACAGACCGGCGCCGGATCCTTTCCACACAGCGGGATACCATGGAGATCCGAAGGGATTTACTGAACGATGAAACGGTCGATGACAGAGAGCTTGCCGCTCTAAAAGACCGTATCGAAGGGGAATCCGTCCGTATCCGGGAGGCAGAGGAAGATAAAGAAAAGTTAGAACAGCGGCTCACACATCTGGAACGCTACTGGGAGCAGCTGGAAGCCGGACATGAGGAACGTGACAGGGCTTTGGAA
>ERZ1090866.476-NODE-477-length-14716-cov-14.353864_pt1 | contig 14716 bp, 19 predicted proteins | sample MGYA00478477_ERZ1090866 | MGnify/ENA primary metagenome ERZ1090866 (study PRJEB33644, sample SAMEA5815737) | chicken gut metagenome | biome: Chicken; feature: Gastrointestinal Tract; material: Caecum | place: Ireland | collected 2019-01-01 | study: A study of the... | reverse complement strand
GATAATTTCTTTGTTGCATCCCCCAGGGAACGAATCTTTGGACTCATTTTGGCCAAGTCTTCATAGTTACTCTTTAACTGACCCAAAAATTGAATTGTGTTACCAACTTTTAAAGCTGCGTAACCGGTTAAGAAACCACCGCCAATGATCTTCATTGAAGTCGGATGCTGAGTAGCAAACTTGGCCAAGCCGATTAAAGTTTTAGCAAAGTTAGCCACCACATCGGCAACATTCTTTTCAAAGTTCTTGCCATCTTGTGAGTTCAAAAAATTAGTCAGCATTTCGCCGGCATCGTTGATAGACGGAAGGAGCTTAGCACCTAACGTCATTTCGAATGCATTCAAATCTTGCTTTGCTCTAGCCACTTGCATCTTGGCAGTTGCAGAGTTTTTAGCAGCTAATTGTGCTACATAATTACCCTTGTCGCCCATCTTCTGATCTTGATCCGTCAACTCGCGCAGCTCTTTAGTGTTTTGAGCCAAAATGGTAGCTGCGTTTTGTGCAGTTGTACCAAAGATTGACTTCATAAATCCTTGCTCTTGGACAGAGTTCTTACTATGTTGCTGAACGTGTTTCCAAATAACGTCCATCGCATCAGCTAAACTCTTGATGTGGCCTTTGCTGTCTTCAATGTCCTTTGCCGTAATGCCTAGCTTGTCAAAAGTACTATTTTTCTTTCCAATGCTGTTAACACCATTACCAATTCGGTTAATGATGTCACGCATGGCAGTACCACCCATAGAGCCTTCAATACCATTGTTTGATAGAACACCAACAGCAGAAGCAGATTCTGCAAGTGAAATGTGTTCAGCTTTAGCAGCAGCACCAAAGTAGTGAACAGAGTCACCTAAAGAATGGAATCCCGTTGAAGTAGCATCAGCTGAGTAAGCCAACATGTTAACTGCTTTACGAGTTTGCTCAACCATTCCTTTAGTGGTATTAGCTTTCATACCAAAGGCTTCAATAACCTGTGATGATACGGAAGTTACATCGCTAAACTTATCGCCAGATGCAACAGAAGCCTGTACTTCTGTCCTTAAAGCGCCTAACGCTTGTTTAGTCTTGTAACCTCTTTTAACTAGATCCTCATATCCTTCTGCAATTTCTTGTTGAGATTTGCCGTACTTTATTGACATAGCGCGGCCTTCTGATTGCATCTTAGAAATAGATTTAGTTACTTCACCTTGTTTTTCGCCGCCTAAAACGGCTAGGTTATTGATTTCTTTGTATTTTTGCTGTAAATCCCCAGCCTTTTTAGCACCAGAAACTGCAGCAGCTCCTAACGCACCAATACCAGCAGCGGCACTATAAGCACCGCCTTTGATATGATCCCAGCCACTTCTTAATGTGCCTTTCAGCTTAGACGATGCTTGTTCAACATGATTAATCTTAGCTGTTAAGCGATCAAAGCCAGTTGGCCGCAGTTTATTAATCTCCGAATTTAAATGATTAATTGATGCAGCAGTCTCATTGATACGGGTTTTCTGGATATGATATGCATCACTAGCCTTGCCTGACTTTTCAGCAATTTTATCCAGCTCGCTTACTAATCCATGCTGACGCGATTTTAATCGATCAACCTGCGTGGAATATAGTCCCACCTTGGCTTTATTAGCTTCATAAACCTTGCCTTCACTTTTAAGGCGATCAATATAAGAAGCAGTTTCAATATCAGCAGATTTGATGCTTTTTGCTAAGGCATCATTGCCATGCAGTCCTGAGAAACCAGCATCAACTTTCTTTATGCTCTTAAAGAGCTCATCAGTAGCTTTGTTGGCTTGAAGCAAACTTGAAATATCAACATTTACCTTCAGATACCAACCTTCATGATCTGCTGCCATCTTATATCCTTCCTATCTAGTTTTTGGCTTTAAGACAAAATAAAAAAGCCATCGATTAAATCGATAAGCCTCACCTTCCCTATTTCTTGCCACCAAAGGCAATACCAATACCGTTGGCATTAGCATTTGATGTGATTTCAAACTTGTCTTTCTGATCTCGGACGTAAATTTCCCACAGGATTTCCAGTTGGTCTTCAGTTGCACGGTCTACCCATTCTTCAGGAACACCATGCATCACCAACCGGACAGAGCGTTCTAATTGGTTAGCTCTATTCTTGATCTCCTGCGACGTCATCTGTGCCCTCAGATACGTCGTTAAGAAAATTAAATACTGCTACAGCAGCTTCACCAAAATTCGTATGGTGATCCCAGAAGTCAGCAACATCCTTAATGTGTGGCAAAGTAATTACATCCTTGATTGCTTCGTTCATCAAAGTTCTAAAGCTGTATTGACCATTGCTCATGTAGCTTTGTTGGATGATATCAGAAGCACGAACTGAACCAGGATAAGTTAATTCAAGAGCGTACTTAGTTGCTCGATCCTTATCGATAAAGACGATCTTCTTCTTGCCAAAGGTATCAGCAATCTTACTTGATTCTGCCAGCTTGAGGATCATTTGACGATCATCCATGATCTTCTTAGTGTTAGCAGCCATTTCTTCTTGAGTTGGTTGGGTTGAAGCCTCTTGATTAGTTTCAGTAGCTTCAGTTTCTTCTTGGTTTTCTTGATTCTTAATTTCTTCTGACATATTAAATTCTCCTATCTAAAATCGCATACGAATCTCGATGAAACTGTTCTAACGAACAGATTCCTTGTTTAAGTTAACAGCCTTGATTTGGAAGGCTAAATTACTTGCTTGTGCACCAACACTGTAGTCAGGGTCCTTAATTACTAAGCAGTAAGAACCCCAGTAGTGGAAGGTGCTTGTCCGCAAATCAACAGGAAATTCATTCAAGTTTTCACATAAGTCGCTTAAATACTTAGCACTTGGTGATGCTTCACTAATATTGCAAGTGATAGTTGATAAATCTTTGTTGTTTACAGACAAAATACCCGTACCTTGCGGATCTTGTGTAATAGTTGCACGATCTTGATCACGAGATACGGTTACCATGGTGTCTTCACCAAACCCAGAGATAATTTGGTCACCGATTTGGAGTACACAGTCATTAGCATCATACTTGGCCATAAAGCCAGTTTGTGGTGAATTGATATTAGCCATTTAAAACTCCTTTCTATGAGAGAATCGTGTCTGATTGCACGGTTCCTTTAACAGTCAATGTGTGAATTGCGTTTGAAGCCTTGTAAGTAAAGCTCAAACCACCGTAGTGACGCTTAGACTTGTCATCACGTGATTGTTGACTGTAAGGAGTTGAAACGACTTCATAGATTCCCTTACCGGTTAAATCATCGGTAGCGATAATGCCTTGACGCCATGCAATATCCAAAACGTAGTTAGCCTTAGCACTAACCATGCTGATACCGCGGTTGTCATAAGGAATCTTGTCATTATCTTGAAGCAAGCGTTGAAGTTCGTTGGCCATGTTTGTCTTGACCCAGATTTCTCCATGCAAAAGGTCAATGTATTCGCCTGACAAAGAGAAGCCTTCTGAGGTTTCAGGACGGCCACCAACGTTCAAGTAACCGATAACGTGTGAGTTTTCGATACCTGCACGTTCTTGTGTAGTCATCACATCAGGCGTAATGCCCTTTAATTCCTTGAACTTCCAAGTTACAGAACCAACTTGCTTAGTTGCAATTGCGCCAACAAATGCAGCATCCATGGCTTCGTCAATAGTGTGCTTCAAACCGATAGTGTAGTTTTGACCATAGAATTGAGTAAATTCTGATAGGTCATCATTTTGAAGTACTAAGAAGTGATCTTGATTGCTTTCAAAGATGTTTGATGCCAAAACAACATCATCGTTGATTGTGTTGTCGGTAAAAATTGCAAAAGTCCAGTTGTTAAACCAGAAATCCTTCAAACTATCGAGCAACTTGCCTTCAACGTAGTCAAGAATTGCAATACGGTCAGAATGACTTGCTTGTGCGAAGTATGAACTTGCCTTCTTCCAAACTGCTGTCCCTTCTGGGTAGTCGACAGCTACAGCATCAAGGTTCTTGTACTCGCGATACAAAGCACCGGTAGCTGTATCAACCTTGCGCATTAAAATGCCGGCCATGCGATCGTCATTACTCAAACTATTAGAAAAGGCTCTGCCTGTTGGGGTAGAGCTTTTACCGGCGCCTGTATCGGTGCCTTGAGCATTATCTTGCTTCTTTTCGCCACCAGTATCTGCTTGTGCGGCTGGTGCATTCTTTGCTAATGTTGCTGGTTCAGTAACCTTGTTAAGGACTAGCAAGTTACCTAATCCCACAAGTGGTTGCGGATGAACGATCGTCATGATGATATTGACATCGGTTGGACGTTCAAACGCTGGAACAACATTAGAACCGATCTTGTTTGCCATTAATTTTCCTCCTTCTTATTTGCATCGATGTGATCTCCATCGATTTTGCTATTTGCCCGAACTGATTCGATTGTTTCCTCTTCAAAATCAAAGTTCAGGTCTTTTTCCTGATAAACCAAGTCCGCCCGACTAATTAAAAAGTCAAAATAAAAACCATACGCGTTGTCATAGTTGATGCCTGGTAACGTCGTATGGTCTTGTATTTCTGATTTGTTTTTAGGGAGCGGAGTTGGCACTACATTAACTTGATCAAACCAATTGCGATAACCCTGACTATTTGTCAAAGCGTCTAGCAACTGTGTGGCCATATCGCTGGCCATGATTGGATCACTTGTGTGTGCATCTAATTGCAGCTGCACATAAAATTGATCAGACCGATGATCAGAAGTCGTGTAGTCATGTGCATTAATTGGATGGTAAGTGACATAAGGATAGCTAGGCTGTTTTCCAGGATTGTTATAAGGAACAATCTTGCAGCCAAACTCACGATCAACAATTTTGGCCAAAATAAAAACGACCAGATAACTCCATTTGAGTTCTGGCCGCCATTTACTCGTCGATACCATGTTGATCATCTCCTTCCAAAACATACTCGTAGAAGTGTGAGAATGGATTTAAATTACCATAAGTTGTCACCTTGTAGTATCCAAACTGATCAGGGACCTCAACGATTGTGCCGCTGGGATATTTATCAGTGGAATACCACACCAATTTTCCTTCTAATTGGCCACCACCTGCGATTATTTTCCGGCCAAGTGAAGAGTTGCTGTTGATTGGTAAAACCGGCTCATGCCGGATTTCTGCCCTATCATCAGACAAATCAACTTCGTCAGTTGGACCACCGACATATGCTTGGCTGGCTTCGCCATCAGGCTTCCATACTTTGATCGTGACACTTTCACCAAATTCAGCAATCATGTCAGATACATCCATGAAAAAAGCCATCTCAACACCTCCTACGCCGAAATAATCTTGTAAGTGACCTTACGCTCCAACTCACCTGTATCAACCAAAGGATTATCAGACCCTTTATTTTCCACAGTAAGTGGAGCGTTTTTTGGATTTCTTAACTGGACAGCACTCTCTTGGATATCCTTGACACTTTCAACTCCTAATTTGTTTAGTAGTCCGAGTGCCGTTTGCTTACCGCGAGAAATGCCGTCTAAGCCGTCTAAAATCATCTGCTTATACTTAGACTCATTCCGTTCCCACGCCTGTTTGATAAAAGGTCTGGGCGGAATAGTGACTTCTTTAAGCTTGTAGAAGCCATTTTTACCTTTGTCGTCCTTATAAGGGACCATCAAGTAACCAGACTTGTTACCAGGTTTAGGCTTGATGGTTATGCCGTACTCATTAGCACGCACAATCATTAAAAGTTTGGCATCATCTTCACCAAAGAAGCCAACTGCAACTTGAAAATGATTCAACTTTTCAAATTCCTTAGCTATTTTTAGAAAGTTAGGATGTGAGCCTGTCGTTCTAACTGTCAATGCGGGATCACCGCAATTCGTGGTGTACTGCCTTCTCCGTATCTTCTATAGAGCCACATGTATAGTTGGCCCCACTTAGAAGAATTAAGCCAGCCACGGTCGCTTACGTCAGCATAGTGACGCTCCAAAACATCAACCTTTTCTGAAAGAACACCTTGACCAGATTTCCCAATGACCGTCACTAGATGCAAGGCCATGTCGATCGTTGCCATTCTCAAAACCGGAATAGTTTTATCTCTGACCTTAACTTGTTCGGGCATCCCATCTGATTCGGCAATTAAAGTTGCTTGATCAATTAATGCAGTGAGCGTTTCATCAGACATCTTTTTGCTAATGAGTGAATCACCGATAGTTCTAAGAACATCTGGAGTAACTTCATCTGCGGTATTCATTAGTTAATACCGTTTAATCTTACAAAGCCTGCTGGGAACTTAATGCAAAGGCCACCGGTTCTTTCCATGTACTTGATCTTGGTCTTGCCGTCAGTGTATTCGACTCTACCAAAACGAGCTGGATTCATAGCGACCTTGATATCTGCAGTGTCTTTATCGTTAATAAAGATCATGCCACAGTCCTTCTTGCCTGCTGCTCCCTTTTGAGTGTTCCAAAATTCTGCTGATAATTCAGGAACTGGAACAATCTTGCTGAATACAGCATTAGCACCATTGTGCTTGGTATCTTGTACCATGCTCAAAATAGTGTCACTAGTGCTGTACTTGTTGTAAGGTCTAGTCAATAACGAGTATTCCCTTTGTGGAAGTGCAAGAACCAATTGAGCGTTGCTCTTACCTGGCAGGAACTTAATCTTGTTACCAGCATCAATAAACCAATTGATCAACTTGTTAGCATCGTCATAAGGGTCAGTGTTTGATGGATCAACAATCTTATCAAAAGTAACAGGTGCATCATCAGCAACTTGGAATCCCGCCTTAGCTGGATCAGAAGTCAAACCATAGATTGGCTTTTGTGAGTCATCATTACCATTAAAAATTAAGCGGTCTTCCCAATCAGCAAGTGCATCGTTTGCGGCTTGAGTCTTATCACCCAAAATGTCCAAATCACCTTGTTGTGCTCTTTCGATTTCTTCGTCAGAGTATTCAAGTGCTGAGCCTTTTTGAGTAATAAAGCCTAATTCTTCATGGTAAGTAACATCTACTGTTGTAAGGTCGGTAGCACGATCTACAACATCAGATGCTTGGCCCATACGTTCCTTCCAGTAGTACTTGTAAGTGTCATCCCAAGTTTTGGGCTTGTCATCAATTTGAAAAAGAGTACGTCCAAGACGTGCACCTCTAGCTGGGGTAATAACACGTGGATCAATGTACTCAAACATCTTTCTGGTAAGAACACCAGTATTAAATCCTGCCATTATTATTGTTTACCTCCTTTATCCGTAGTGGTTGGTTGAGTGTCTTGCTTAGTTATTGGTTGATTATTATTTGAGGCAGGAGCTGTGATGACCATATCAGTTAATTCAACTTGAACAATGGCAGTCTTACCTGCATAGCCATCAGTCTTGAAACGACCTACAACGCTATCACCAGCCCCCGCAGTCTTGAAAGTGCCGTCTGAGTTTACAGTCGCGAAATCATAGCGAGAAACATCAGTAGTAATTGGAACTGAGATACCGCCTTTACGCAATACGCCAATCAATTCTCCAGCCTTGAACTTGTCATCTGGCAAAGCATTGTAGTCATCACCGTCAATGCGGTTACGCTTAATTGCAATACCCATGATTGGAACTGATGTAGCAGTTACGGCCTTACCGTCCTTAATATTTACGGCAACACCAAAATTAATTTCTTCACCTGCGGTAACAGTGTCTACAACATTGTTTTCAATGGTTGCTACCGTACCGTTACCTAATTCTTTCTTTTGATAATAGGTTCCTACTGGAATTGGCATTATTTAACCCCCTTGTACATGTGGTTTAAATCGTAATAAGCCTTGGCAATTGGATCAGCTGCGTCACCTTTGGTTTCTGGTTCAGGGCCTGCATAGCCTGAAACCTTCTTAGGCTTTTCCAACATGTCAAATGCTGCTTGAACATAGGTGTCTGACTTATCAGTGAAGTCAACTGAATCACCTTTGATAGCCTTAACAGCGTCAATCTTCATATCACGATCTGATTTGCCGTGATAATCGTATTCATCACCAGCAAAACTCTTGACCTTGTCGATCAATTCAAGCTTCTTATCAACGCCATCAGCCTTGTACTTATCAAATTCTTCTTGGAGCTTCTTGTTATCGGCTTCAAGTGAATCAGCCTTGGCTTGAGCTTCATCGGCTTTCTTTGCTGATGTATCTGCATCCCCTTGAAGTTGAGCCTTTTCAGATTGCAACTTCTTGATTTGAGCATCTAAATCAGCAATTTGTTTTGCCTTTGCTGAATTATCAGCATCGAGCTTTGTAATTTTTTCAACATCATCTGCAGCTACGGTAATGTTTTGACCGTCTGCACGAACTACTCTTGTTTCCATTTGGTTTCCTTTCTCTTCAGAAGGTTCTACTTGTTCAACCGCTTCTGCACTGTCACCAATCAATCGAACTTCATGACCGGCTCGACCTTTCGGTACAACTGCAACGTGGTTGATCCTGATATTTCTTTGAACTGCATCGTACTTTGTGCCGTTGTAAGTACCACTAGTTGGATCCATTTGAGTTTCAAAGCCAATAGACAATTCTCTCTTGTCACCGCTCTTAATCTGAGAAATCAAATTAGGATCAGTAATAGTAATGTCGTTGTAGAGCATGTTACCTTCAACATGACCATTTGAGGCAGTAAAGCCTTTCAGCAAGTCATGAGAGTTGTCTTTGGTTACTAACCCATGGTGTCCATCTGTGACCGGCTTAGAGTTAGCGCTTGAAACCGTTGCATCTGAAAGTATTTCCTCAGGAAGCTTGGCTTCCATTTCTTCGGATCCGTCAGATTTAACGTACTTTTGCACCATTGCACCAGCAATTGGCACTCTGTAGACATACAAAAAGCCGGTCTGATCATCGAAGTGATAATCACGGATCGGCACAGAGTCATATCTTTGTACGGACGGCATTGTTATTCACCGTATGGCACATTAATTGGCTTATCAGGAATATAGAGCGTCTTACCTGGTCTAATAACTGGATTGCCCTTATCCAAATGGTTGAAGTAGCGCAATTGTTGAAGTGCTACGACAAACTTTTGAGCAACATCAAGCAAAGTATCGCCTTGTTGAACTACATATTGCTTACAGTTCGAGTAATCGAACATTCCTTTTGGATCTTTGACCACTGGTTTCACCTCCTTTACCGTTTCAGGCTTAGGAGCCACCGGCTTGGTTGGTTCTGCCAACTTTTCAGTTAACTTGCTTAAACCAGCGTCAGCATCTGCTTTAAATGCAGGCTTAACAACTTCTGTTAAACCTGCTGGCTTAGTTTCATTTGTGTTTTTAATTTCATCTGTCATAAAATCACTCCTTTAAAAAATCGGCTCAGCGAGACACCTGCAGCGAATTGGTTCGCCAGGTAACTCGCCATTGTCGCCACCATTTGGATCACCATATTTAAAAATCTTCCCATCAAGTTCACGATGTTTAGGACGCACACGTCTGTCTTCCATCGATCGCCACAGATACTTCTCAGCGCCTGCTGCCTTGGCACGGTAAGCATTAAGCTGACTGATGATCGTTCCGGTCTGGTCATTAGCAATTAAATCAGCATGCTTTTTGCCCATTCCAGTTCGCTTGGTAATTGCATCAGTGATACTTGTAATACCGCCACCTGAAGTAATGGAACGGTAAATGTCTTTCTCAAGTGAATGCCAATATGTTGAATACATGCTGTTGATCAATGAGACGTTCTCTTGAATCTTGCCCTTAACGTAATTACGCAAAACATTGTTGTCGCTGATAGGATCAAGACCAACAATCGCAGCTTGTGCTTTCACGTTTTGATAGCTGAAGCTGTTTAATGCTCTGACGAACTTGGTAGCAATTGAATTAACATCATGACGCTTTGAAGCTTGTTGCATGCTGAAGCCCATTAACTCGATTTGCTGATTAAGCTTATCGATCCAATTAGGATCACCAGTAGCGTCATCAAGCTTTAATTGAGTGCCACCGTTGACATATTGCTTCAAATAAAACTTGGCACATGATCTGGCACCACGATCCCAGTCGGTAACTACCTTTTTGAGATCGCGAGCATACTGCTGTTCAAGTTTCATTGGATATCTAGTCGGAACTCTTCTTTTCATTGTCGTGAATCACCTTCTGCAATCCAGCCATTAGCTTTTTGGCATCTTCCATCGTGAGATTATCAATGGAATCACCTTTGGTCTGAGTTTGCATCCCTTGAACGGCATTATTGTTTTGGCCGTCAACCATTTGGTTAGCTTCATCAGTGTCTTTAATGCCCGAGTTAACCAATGTGGCCACAGCATTTGCTGTATTTTGAAATGTTTCTGACTGAGTTTTGTCGTCAGCGCTCCAAAGTGGATTAAAAACAAGCTTCCAATCAACGCTGTCAGGGTCTTCTGAACCGCCTGCAACATCAGTTGACCACATAAGTAGTTCAATAATGCGTTCTAATTGCGGTCTCAGCAGTTCTTCTTGCAAGGATTTTACGTTGTCGTAGTAATTTGCTACATCAGTAGTTGCACCAGCCAAAGTTCCGGCTTGTTCGCCAAGCAAAACTGACTTTGGAATATTTGATGCAGCTGCTAATTGTTGCCATGCAAATGTCAGCAGATTATCAATACCTGATACATTGTTTGAGAAACGTTGGAAAGTTTGACCATCGTGCAAATTTAAAACCGAGTCAGTTCCCATGTTCTGAGATAAGACTCGGTTTTGCCGTTCAAATTCTTCTTTGCTGAGCGGATCATCAGGATCATAGCCACCGCCATCATCAGTTAATACATTGATATCGTAGGCATATAGTAACTTACCTACTGAATACAATGCTGTGTCGAGTACGTGAATCTGATCCCAGCATCTAGTAATAATTGAGTTACCAGTGTCATCGTCTTCGAACTTATCGAGCGAGATGTGGAAGTAACGTGATTTGTCGATCACAATCTGCTTTGTCTTAGGGATGCCTGGATTGATATTGCCGTTAGCATCAACAGTGTCACCAGCCTTAGTTTGATTGATAACCACTGCAGCTTCCTTCATGTAATTGATATCAGTTGGATCATCGTTAACTTCAATTTTTTGCACGTGATTCTGACCAAACGCATGGAAGAATGCAATATCTGATATTGGTTGCTTCTTTGGATCAAATGGCTTAGCTGTATTGTTATCAAGCGTAGGAGAATAAATACCAATTGTTCCGTATCCATCACCATGACCAAAGTAGTAAACAAGTTCCTGACACAATGACCTTTTCAGATCTAATGAATCAAGTCTCTTTTGATATTGTTCCTGCTTTTTAGGATTGCTAGGATAAATAATCCGCCAGCCATTTCTGGTAGCGTCCTGAGCCGGCTTAAACACTACCTTGTGGGCAATACCGTTTTTATGAATGATATTGTCAAGCAATTCGTAGTCCTGATCAGCCATGAGTGGCGTATAAACCGGACGTGTGTCGCCAAACCGCTGGGGCTGACCAGTGAACTGAGATTCATAGTCCATAAAGTCTTCACGATAACCGTCCATCCTAATCGACGATGCCGGCATTCGTTTGCTACTTGGCTTTTTACGATTGAATAAACCCATGTAATCTCCTTTCTAAAACTTGATAATTCCAATAGGTCTGCGCTTGGCCTTGTGCAAGCGTTGCAAACAGTAGACCATACTATCGACATTATCGTCATGCGGTGCATTCGGGAATGAGAATATTTCTTCCAACCAGTCTTCGACTTCAGGCTTCCATTTGGGATGCGGTACATAGACATTTCCTGACTCCCACAACGGGCTGACAGATGCTGCACGAGCTTCCTTAGAATCAGCACCAGGTGAAACAGCGATGACACCTGGAATTTCATGTTTCAAGGTATTTATGATGGCTGGACCATTGGCTTTATCTTCCACCAATTTAACAGTTGCTTGAGGATAGAACCGAGTCATGGTGCGAATTGCATCAAGTGTTTCCGTAAAGCTTAAACGCTTGTGACACCAGCCTGGACGTAAATAAAAGTCACCATCACGTCTGCTCCAAACTTGACCTGCCACAAAGTCGTCATTTTCTTTGCTTTTGAACGTTGCATCCCAGCCTTGAACAGTTTCCTGCAAGTGCCTTGGTAATATCTTCACGTCTTTATCAGTTAAGTGAAGTCTTGCCATCGTTGCACGATCAGGAACATAAAACCGAACCCAATCACGTTTAAAGATGTTACCAGATTCGATAGTTGGAGACTGTTGATACAATGCAGTGAACTTTTGAGTACCCATATCATGTTTGTTACCTAATAGTTCATCTAAACTGTGCAAGTCAGGACACAATGGGTCACCATTATGACGACCAAGCACATCAGTTTCACCAGGTTTTAATCCAGTAGCAATTGCTGGCAGCTTAATCTCTTCCCAGTTAAAACTTGAATTAGAAAGTAACCGTCCAGCTAGGTCATCTTGTTGCCATCTAGTCATGATTACGATAACAGAGCCGCCTTTTTGCAAACGTGGTTTGAATGTAAGTAGCCATTCATTCCAAATCTTGTCCTTGATCGTAGGTGATCCGGCTTCTTCTGCGTTTTTGATAGGGTCATCCACGATTAGCAAGTCGGCACTCATACCAGTCGCACCACCGAGGATAGACGTTGCATAAAAGCCGCCACGATGGTCCTTAATGTCGAATGTCTGGCTTGTGTTCTTGCCTAGTTTCAGTCCTGGGTATGGTACTGCCCCACACCAATCAGTAAAAGCACGCCGGTTACTTGCCGCAAACTGACTATATAAGTCTTGCGAGTAAGCAACTATCATGGCGTGCTTATCTGGATATTTCATTAAGTAATAAGACGGGAACGTTTTAGTAATAGTTAAGCTCTTTCCGTGCTGTGGGGCTAATTCGATGATATAAAAATGCTGTTCGCCATCTGCTATTTTCTGTAATTTATCACATATTAATTTAACGTGTGGATACATCTTCATGCCTGGATTAGCCAATTGGAAATAATCAGCATAATTATGCCATGCTAATTCTTCTTTGGCTGTCAGCGCTAATGCATTCCTTTCAGCAACTGTTAACTTAGTCATCATCCTCACCTGCCAACTTTGCAATATTGCGCAGTTCTTCCACGCTTAACTTAGCCATCTTCTCACGAGTGTTATTTGCCACTGTATGAAGCTGTTCTGATTGTGCTTTTGCTACTTCCGCCTCTGCTTCTGCCTTAGTAGCATTTGCTTTCAGCATTTTTAGCTGTGCTTCTTTGACTTCCGGATCATCTTTTTGATTATACAATCCTGATAATTTAATAATAGAGTTTGCAGCTTGAAGTTGAACATTGTCACTTTCACCATATTTCATTAAATATACCAGGCGCTGTACAGCCTGATTCTTATAATCGCCTTTAATTGCAATCAACGCATATTCGTCTTGCGCTTTTCTAAATTTGAGGTCTTTTTTCCAGTTGTAAAGTGTTGAAGTTGAGCGGTGTACTTTTTTAGCAATTTCTTCATCAGTCAAGTCATCTTCAAATAGCAATTTGATAGCATCCTTTTGCTGTTTTGTCATTGTAGAAAATACACTATTTTCTCCAATTTTCTCCAACTGGTTTCACCTCCTCAAATTGACATAAAAAAGGTGCTGCCAATAAAGCAACACCTAATATATTATTTTATGTATTTCCACTTATATCCCTTATACGTTGGCCATTTTCCTAAACAGCAAGCTCCAACGCCACTATGCTTAAACCCGTTTCGTTCACATTCACGCGTAGACGGCCATATTTTTATTAGTTTACCATCTAATGTGTACTGTCCTACAGGCTTAGCTCTCTTGCCATTAACAAGTGCTTTTGCCTGTTTTGCGATTCTGTTGCCATAGTTATTATTGTATGTTTGCGTACACCATTCTAAGTTATCTAAACGATTATCATCGGTAATTTCGTTTTTGTGATTAATCTGAGTGTATTTTCCAGGATTAGGATTTGGCTTAAAAGCATTCATCACTAAGCGATGTACAAAATATTTTTTGGATTTTCCATTTCTTAGTAATCTAACACGGCTGTAGCCGTCATGTGCTTCCTCCGTCTTTCTAATTTTTCCTTTTACCAAACGATCATTTTTACCCGACCAACGATTGTAAATAAATCTGTCTATACTTCTTATACGTCCAAGATCACTAACTTCATAAAATCCTTCATAGCCAGGTATTGCCTTCCAATGCTCCAACAATATCACTTCCTTGGATCTTTAACGCCGGTAATTGCTTCCATCCCCTCAGTTGTTACTACCCATTGTTTTCCAAACTTACGAATAGTACCTTCGGGAAACTTGTTAGGATTTTGTTTAACAAACAAGCGCACATAATTTTCTGCGTGCCCCCAGATTTTAGATGCTTCTTTTGCATCCATAATATCTGGGCTATTTAAATTTATCCTAACCATAAGCTCACCAGCCCATATAATATCCAAGCTACTGCACCCGTGATTAAAGCCCATTTAATGCTTTTAGCATACTTAGCGAATCTTTTATCTTTAAAAATAAACATGATAAAATAGGTATGGCAAAGAACAAGGGGCTTGTATACCTCTTGTCTTTGTATTATTTATGAAGAAGATGCTGAACAATCTCGTGGATTGCTTGTGCAATTGGAAGAGCTGGAATCGACCAAGCACCAATTGCTGTCCAGAAGGCAATTTGCTTTTTGATTTTCAGCATCTTTTCTTTTTCTTCATTCTTTTTTCTAGCCATACCTTTCCTCCTTTCACTTATTATAATACTACTATATCGTAGTAATGTAAAGTGGAATAGAGAAAATAATTTATCTAACTTT
>ERZ1090866.475-NODE-476-length-14723-cov-38.950164_pt1 | contig 14723 bp, 10 predicted proteins | sample MGYA00478477_ERZ1090866 | MGnify/ENA primary metagenome ERZ1090866 (study PRJEB33644, sample SAMEA5815737) | chicken gut metagenome | biome: Chicken; feature: Gastrointestinal Tract; material: Caecum | place: Ireland | collected 2019-01-01 | study: A study of the... | reverse complement strand
TATAAGAGACAGTTATTTAACTGTACAAAAAGATCCGAGCGTTTTTAATAAGGGAATGTGTGGTTTATGTTATGGCGGCTTGGAATTGCCTATTATAATGAAATCTATAGAAGAGCAAATAGCTGATGTTTCACTCTTAAAATTCAATAATAGTGTAACGGGTTATTCTAAAAAGCAATCATTAGAATTAAGATTTTTTGATATATTTAAACTTGGCGGAATTGATCTTTTTGAAATCGATAAACAAAAAAAATATGTTTTGTTGGATGATAATTTATTAACAGGGAAAACAATGCAATTAGCTATGACAACTCTTTATGATATAGGAATAGATGTTGAAAAAATAGTGGCGGTTAGGTATCCCAGCGTAAATAGAATTAGTCAAATGTTTATGCCTAAGCATGGTGCTGTTGATTATAGATATTTTTTTGATTTTATAGAAGGTTTGTATTTTCCTAGCCCTTATAGTTGGAGGGATTCTTTTAGTACCAATCCATATGAGGATTCTTTGGGAGTTTTTGATTTGAATAGAAGAAAAATATTAGAAAGTTTGGCTAAAAATGGTGATTATTCTAAAAAAAGTGAAGTATTACATGTAAAAAGGAAGGTAAAACATGAGAGCAAAAGTTGATGTTGATAAATGGAAGCGAAAATTAGCATATGAGACTTTTTCTGATTATGATGATCCATATACTGGTATAGTGACTAAAATTAATGTAACTAATTTAGTTAATTATTGCAAACAAAATAATATTTCATTTTATGGTTGTATGACATACTTTGTATTAAATTCTATGAGTGCAATTGAAGCTTTTTATTATGGATATGGTAAAGAAGAAAATGAAATTTCTGTTTATAAGTATGATGTTTTAGCGGCTACTGCAACAGTTATTAATAAAGAAAATGAGTTGAATTTTACAAGATATATTGAATATAACGATGATATTTCAGATTTTATTTTAGATTTTTCCAATGCAACAAAGGATGCGTCTAGGAATTGCCCATATTATAAAATTCCGAATTTGGAAAATATGAATAAAATTAATATAACATGTATTCCTTGGGTTTCTTTCTCAAACTTTAAAGACGCTGTTACTTTTCGTGAAAAAAACAGCAAGCCTAAAGTATGTTGGGGAAAATATTATTTACAAGACGATAAGTGCTTTTTAGATATTTCTTTATTGGTCAATCATGCTTTTCAAGATGGATATCATATGGGGGTATTTTTTAATAGTTTGCAACAGAATATATATAATTTAGAAATAGAAAAACATTTAGTAAAGGTGAGGTAGGTTTATGTTAAAGAAATATTGTAAACTTCAAAGTGATTGTGGCAATATCAATTATATTGTGTATTTTCCGGAAGACAGGAAGAAAAATATGCCATTGTTGTTATTTTTGCACGGAATTGGGGAAAGAGGAGATAACATTCAAAATGTTGAAAAATATGCATTACCCAAATATATGAATCGATTTGATATTCCCTATATTGTTGTAGCTCCTCAATGTACAGCGAATAATTTTTGGGATTATCATTTACGAGATGTGGAAAAAGTGTTAGAAGAAGTTTATCAAAAATATCACTATGATAAAGATAGAGTCTGTATTTTGGGAAGTAGTATGGGAGCTTTTGGAGCTTTTAATTATATCATGTCAAGACCCAACCTATTTAAAGGAATCGTATCCGTATCTGGTGGTATTATGTTGCCGATTCCAGGAACTCTATCTCCTTTAAAGGAAAAAGCAATTTTAATCTATCATGGGAGTGAGGATGATGTTATTGATGTTCAGAAAAGTGTTGAAGCTTATCATAAACTAGAAGAGATTGGGGCCAAAAAGGTTGAATTAAAAATTATAGAAAAGGATAATCATTTCTTAACTTCTCATGCTTTTAAAGATAAGTATTTGTATGAGTGGTTGGAAAAAAATATTTAAGTAGGTGGAAAGATGAAAGTAATTAGTATTGGAGATTTGGTTACTGATTTTTATTATAAAAATGGCAAGTTAGTAGGAGTTAATGGGGGAATGACTTCTCATAACATTATTGCTAATATTGCAAAATTCGGGTTGGAAACAGCAGTTTATGGAGTATGTGGTGCTGATAAAGCTGGAAATATTGCGATAAAAAGTTTAAAGGATCTTGGCGTAAATGGAGAGAATATAAAAATATTAGATTCCTTAAGAACACGTTGTTTTCATGTCTCTTATTTTGATAAAAATAACAAATTAGAATTTACTTCTAAAAAGCGTTGTCCTTTTTGTAATACTAAGAAGTGGTATGAAGAAAGTCAAATTGATCCCTGTGATATTTTGCAAAAGATTAGTGAAGAGGATGTTTTAGTCTTTGATAATTTGAATGCGAAAAATCAAATTATTATTGATGGTTGTGAGAATCGAAAAATGTTAGATCTAGGACAATATTTTGAACTTGATCATTATGAAAACGAGGAAATTGTTAAAAAAATACAATATAAATTCGACCTCATTAATTTAAACGAACGAGTTGAAAAATATTTAAAAGATCGATTTTTGGTAGAATCATTAGAAGAGTTATATCAAATTTTGAAGCCTAAAATGATGATTGTGACGAGAGGGAAGAATGGTTCTGACTTTATATTTGATCACAATATAGTCCATAAAGAATTAACGAATCCTTCCCAAGAAGTAGATCCTACTGGGGCAGGGGATGCTTTTTTTGCAATGTTTATTTGTGAATATATTAAAAATAATTATATTATTGATCCTAATTTTATTGATTTAACTTTTGAGAAAGCTACCAAACTTACGAAGAAAGTAGTGAAAAAGTTTGGGGCAAGAGGACATATCCAAAGTTTGTATAAAATTAAAAAGCTAGCGGGGGTTTGTACTTGTGATGATTTTGAAATTTCCGTAAGAAAACCAATGAAAAGATGTAATATCAATATTAATAATTTGGAAATAAGAGTGATTCATGCTGTTCATAGTAATGCTTATGAAAAATTATCTAAAATAAATTTTCAAGAAGTTTCAGATAGTATTTTTGTAGGTACGGGTGGTTCTTTTGCAGGAGCAAAATTTGGAGCGAGGGTTATTAACAATTTATATGGATCAAATACTCTTGCTTTTTATCCTAGAGATGTCTATTATCGAAATAATAGTAAGGTAGATCTTATATTTTTATTTACTTATTCCGGAACCACCAATGATTTATTTGCAGCGACTCATTCTATCGATAATAGGAATAAGTACATTATAACCAAAGGGGAAGTACAAAAAGTCGTAATGAAAACGGGAATTGCTAAAAATAATGTTATTTCTTATCGAACGACAGCGAACAGGGGGAAAGAACGAGGCTTTTTATCTTTTGAAGGAGCCCTTGCTCCTGCTAGTTTGTTTTTAAGATTATATTTTGAAAAGAGGTCAAGAGATGATGTGGACCATTTTATTCGAGATAGTATTGATTATTGGAAAAATTATTTTAATCAGTATTTCAAAGAGAATAAAAAGGTATTAAAAGAATTTTTAAAAAAGGGAAGTTTCTTTGATGTTTTTACTGGAGATTTTACGGAAGTAGCTAGTTGTGATTTAGAGAGTAAAATTGTAGAGTCTGGAGTCTATCATTGTTTGATTCATGAAAAGAAGAATTTTTCACATGGAAGATTTATTCATTATGAACATCTAAGTGAAAAGAAAAATATCTATTTTAAACAAAAGGCTACTAGTTTATATGAGAAAGCATTATTGGAATATTTAACGGATAAGAATACTTTGGTGATTGAAAGTAGATATAATGGAATTTTGTGTGAATATGATTTGCTCATTGCTGTTCAATATTTCATTTATGCTATAGCAAATTTTCTAGATATTGATATTTCGAAGCCAAGTTATAGTGAAGATGCTATGAAAATATATTTTTATAAGGGAGAATTATAATTTGAAGCATTTAGAGTAGCAGTAGATACCCTCTTTTGCAAAGAAATAGTTGCAAAAGAGGTGTAGATTGTGATATATTTTGTTTAGTTTATTAAAAACAAGTGCGAAAGACGGAAGTAAGGAAATTTTATAGAGAGTTAATGGTTGGTGGAAATTAATAAAGAAACTTACTTTGGATCACTTTCAAGTGTGCTTTGGGGATAAGCCAAAGTCGGGTTAACCGTTATCAAGAAGAGATAGATAGAGTCTATGAAGTAAGGTGGTACCGCGTTCTTTTACGCCCTTATGTCATAGACTTTTTTATTTTTAGGAGGGATATTTATGCAATTTAAAGAGTTAAAAAAAGGAACGACACATGAAGTAGAACTTGATATTTTAAAACAATGGGAAAAGATGGATATTCTAGATAGAACGATTCAAAATCGAAAGGGAAGGGAGAATTTTGTTTTTTATGATGGTCCTGCTACAGCGAATGGTATGCCTGGACTTCATCATATGATGGCAAAGTTTTTGAAAGATACTTTTTGTAAATATAAAACCATGAAAGGTTATCGTGTCTTACGAAAAGTAGGATGGGATACTCATGGTCTTCCGGTAGAGCTTCAAGTAGAACGGGAGCTTGGTTTTAATTCGAAAAAAGATATTGAAGAGTATGGTATCAAAGAGTTCAATGAAAAGTGTCGGGAAAGTGTCTGGAAAAATGAAAAGGCTTTTTCGGATTTGACCCGGGAGATGGGACAATTTATTGATCTTGATCATCCTTATGTTACTTATGACAATAACTATATTGAAACAGAGTGGTGGATCTTAAAGAAGTTTTTTGAAGAAGGTATGTTTTATGAAGGTCATAAGATTTTACCTTTCTGTACGCGTTGTGGAACCGGTCTTGCTTCACATGAAGTAGCGCAAGGTTATAAAGAAGTAACAGCCAATACGGTTATTGTTCCGATGAAGAAAAAAGATGAAGATGTTTATTTTTTGGTATGGACAACGACTCCTTGGACTTTGATTAGTAATGTAGCTTTGTGTGTGAATCCGAAAGAAAAATATATTTTGGCTGAAAGTAGAGGAGAAAAGTTTATTGTAGGGAAGGCTCTTGCTTCGAAAGTATTAGGGGATGACTATCATATTTTAGAGGAGTATAGTGGTAAGAATTTAGAGTATATGGAATATGAGCAGTTGATTCCTAGTTTAAAAGTGGATAGGAAAGCTTTCTTTGTGACAGTGGATGATTATGTTACCATGGATGCTGGTACGGGAATTGTTCATATTGCGCCTGCTTTTGGGCAAGATGATTATAATGTAGCGAAGAAGTATGATTTACCTATTTTAAACCCTGTTGGGGAAGATGGTCGTTATACCGAAGGTTTATGGGCTGGAAAAAGTGTTTTTGATGTGGATTTGGAAGTGATTCAATACTTAAAAGAGCATGGTAAATTATTTAAAAAAGAAAAACTAGTTCATGATTATCCCCATTGTTGGCGTTGTGGTACTCCTCTTTTGTATTATGCAAAACCTTCTTATTATCTAGCGGTTACTAGAATAAAAGATCAAGTAGTTAAAAATAATGAAGGGGTACATTGGTTTCCAGAGTTTGTCGGAGAGAAGAGGTTTGGTAATTGGCTTTTAAATATGAATGATTGGGCTATTTCCAGAAACCGTTATTGGGGTACACCCCTTCCTTTATGGCGTTGTAGTTGTGGATATATGGAAATGATTGGTTCAAGAGGAGAATTGGTGGAAAAAGCGATAGAAGATATTGATCTTTCGATTGAATTACACCGTCCTTATGTGGATGATATTCATATTAAGTGTCCTAAGTGTGGTAAAAAGATGAGTCGGGTAAAAGAGGTTATTGATTGTTGGTTTGATTCTGGTTCTATGCCTTTTGCTCAATATCATTATCCTTTTGAAAATAAAGATTTATTTGAGGATCAATTTCCAGCTGACTTTATTTGTGAGGGAATCGATCAAACGCGTGGTTGGTTTTATACTTTGATGTTGATTTCTACTTTTGTTACAGGAAAGAGTCCTTATAAAAATGTTTTAGTAAATGATTTATTGCTTGATAAATATGGTAAAAAGATGAGTAAATCGAAAGGCAATATTGTAGAACCTTTTACCTTAATGAAAGAATATGGAGCTGATACGATTCGCTTTTATCTTCCTTATGTTTCTCCGGTTTGGACTCCGATTAAATTTGATTTAGAGGGCTTAAAAGAAGTTTATTCAAAATATTTATCTACTTTGAAAAATACTTATTCGTTCTTTGAGATGTATGCCAATGCGGATCATATTGATCCAAGGGAGTATAATATTCCAGTAGCGAAAAGAAATATTATGGATCAGTGGTTGTTGTCAAGATTTCATAATATGTTAAGTAAAGTGACAGAGGCTTATGAAAAGTATGATTTGAATATTGTAGTACATGCGATTGTGGATTTTATTAATGATGATCTATCGAATTGGTATATTCGTAGTAATCGGAGAAGATTTTGGGATAGCGAGTTAACCGAAGATAAAAAAGCGGTTTATTTAACGCTTTATGAGGTATTAGTGGATTTAAGTAAAGTGGTTGCCCCAATCACTCCTTATGTAGCAGAAGAGTTTTATCAGAATTTAACGAATGGGGAATCGGTTCATTTGGAAGATTTTCCAGAGGTGGATCCTTCCTTGATTTCGATTGAAATTGAAGAGAAGATGAATTTAGTACGAGATATTTGTAGTTTAGGAAGAAATGCTAGGGAAGATGCTGGTATTAAAGTGCGTCAACCGCTTCATTTCATGGTTTTACCACAAGTTGATGAACCTGTTTTAGAAGGATTAGAAGGTATTATCAAAGAAGAATTAAATATGAAAGAGATTGTGTATCGGAGTGATATGACAGTATATATGGATTATACGGTAAAACCGAATTTTAGAGTGGTTGGTAAATTATTAGGCTCTAAAATGAAAGCGTTCCAAGAGGTTGTGAGTCACTTTGATATTCATGACGTTAATCAAATTCAAGCAGGATACTATACCATTGACTTTATGGGCGAAAAAATGGAAATTACACCGGATATGATTGTGACTACACTATCGAATAAAGAAGGTTATTGTGCTGCGAGCAATGGAACGACAAGCGTTGTTTTGGATACGACTTTAACCGAGGATCTTATCTTAGAAGGATTGGCTCGAGAAGCTGTTCGAAAGATTCAAAGTATGCGAAAAGAAGCGGATTTTGTTATTACGGATCATATTAAGGTTTACTATCATGGCGATGATATGTTTGATAAGATGCTTCTTCACTATGATGATTTTGTTAAGGGAGAAACCTTAGCGGATGCTTTAATTTTAGATCTTTCTTTACCTTGTGATATTGAGTTAAATGATAGTATGGTGGGATTTAAAGTGAAAAGAGTAAAGAATTAATAAAGGGGATGAGAAGATGAGTTTTGCTTGTAGTAGTCTAACCTTGACGACGGAAGATGAGAAACATTTATTTGGACGGACTTATGATATGGATACTTTGTTTGGAGGAAAGATTATCTTTCTTCCCCGGCAGTTTGATTTTGTTTTAAATGAGAAGGAGGAGAAAGAAAAAAGCCTTTATGCTGTTTTAGGATTGGGAATTTTTGGCTTTAAATCACCTTTCTTGTTTGATGGGATGAATGAACATGGTTTAATGGGAGCTTTACTCTATTATCCAAAGTTTGCTACTTATCATGATTTTCAAGATGAGAAAAAGAATGTCAATGTAGGATATTTTCTTCCTCTTATGCTTGGTACTTGTAAAACGGTGGATGAGGTTTGTCAAAAGGCGGAAAAACTTAATTTGATCGAAGAAGAAGTTTATCATATAAAATTGCCTCTTCATTTCATTTTTAGCGATCGAAGCGGGGAAGCGGTTGTGATTGAACCGGATACTTCTGGTTTGTCCATTCATCGTCATACGATCGGTGTTTTAACCAATAGTCCAAATTATGAGTGGCATAAACAAAATTTAAGAAATTATCTTGGAATGTATAGTGAGGCGAAAGTTCCTCAAGAGATTCAAGGTTTTACGGTTACTCCTTTCGGGGAGGGGAGTGGCTGTCTTGGTTTGCCAGGAGATTATACGCCACCATCTCGTTTTGTGCGGCTTGCTTACTTGCGAAATTTAATTCGAAAACCAAAGGATGAGTTAGCAGGAGTATGTGAGCTGTTTCATCTTTTCGATACGGTAACGATTCCTTTTGGAGTTCATAAAAATAAAAAGGGACAAGCAGAAGGAACTTTTTATAGCAATGTTATGTGTGCTGAAAGTCTTACTTATTATGTTTCTTTTTATACAAATCGCCGCATTGTTTCTATTTCTTTGGAGAAGGAAAAAGAGGGAACAGAGCTTAAGACTTTTCCGCTTCAGGAAGAACAAGATATATTATCTTTAAATTGACAAGGAACCAAATAGAAAAAAAGTTTCTAGAATATAGTAGGTGAAGAAGATGAAAAAATTAAGTGAATTATATTCAGGAGAAAGTGATGTCAAAATTAAGGGCATTAAGATAAATTCCAAAGAAGTAAAACCAGGAGATCTTTTTGTCTGTACGATGGGTGTTACTGCAGATCGTCATGATTTTTTGGATGAAGCGATCAAAAATGGAGCGGTGGCAGCCATTGTTTCAAAAGAGGTAGGAGAAAAACCAATTCCTTTGATCCATGTCAAAGATACCAATCAAGAATTAAGAAATGTTTGTGCTAAGTTTTATGATTATCCTTATCAAAAAGCCGAAATGATCGGGGTGACAGGTACCAATGGAAAGACAACCGTAGCAGAGATTCTTTATCAATTAATTGGGGATGATTGTGCTTATCTTGGAACCAATGGGAAAAAGTACAAAGGAAAAAAGGAAAGCATTCGTAATACAACCCCGGATGTGGATCGTCTTTATCTTTATTTTGATGAGTTTATTAAGGCCGGCTGTAAAACCATTTGTATGGAAGCATCGAGTGAAGCTTTCTTTCGGCATCGTTTGGATCAAATCTCTTTTGATATCGCTATTTTAACGAATATTACCCAAGATCATTTAAACATTCACAAAACTTTAGAAAATTATATTGATTGTAAGTGTCAGTTGTTTCGGCAGGTAAAAGAAGATGGCTATTCTATTTTAAATAGTGGCGATAAGTATTTTGAAAAAGTAAAAAGTTGTGCTAAGGGGCATATTGTAACGTATGGTTTTTTGGAAGAGGATACTTTCTTTCTCAAAGGCTATCAGGAATTGGTCGATGGAACAAAGATAACATTTGTTTATCAAAATCAAGAATATCAAGTAAAAAGTCCTTTGGTAGGTTCTTTTAATGTCTTAAATCTAGCGGCTGCCTTACTCGCTTGTTTCTGTCGAAACATGGATATTGAACAGGTCCTTAAAAAAGTAGAAAAATTGCATCAAATCGAAGGTCGGATGGAGATTTTACCTTTTACCAAAGAATATACAGTTATTCTTGATTATGCTCATACGACGGATGCTTTGGAAAAGATTTTAAATTATTTAAATAAAGTCAAAAAAGCTCGCATTATCACCGTAACCGGTAGTGCGGGGGGAAGAGAAAGAGAAAAACGACCTAGTATGGGAAAAGTCGTTTTGGAAAAGTCTGATTATGTTATTTTTACGATGGATGATCCTAGAGAAGAAGATGTGAATCAGATTATCGATAATTTGGTAAGTGGTTCTCCGAAGAAAAATTATGAGCGGATTATCGATCGGAAAGAAGCGATTGATCGCGCTCTTTCGATGGCTCAAAAAGATGATATTGTTTTAATTGCCGGCAAAGGAAGAGATGATTATATGGCTCTTGGGAAAGAGTATGTTCCATACTGTGATTATGATGTAATTAAAAGTTATTATTAAAGGAGTTGACACTATCTTTTTGTCCATAATTGTCAAATGCTTCCTTTTATGTTATTCTGTTAAAGAGGGATTGATATGAAGAAAATATTATCGATTATAAATTTAGGCCTTGCTATGGCAATGATTCTTATGATTTCTTTGGTTCATCCTGAGGAATCGATTACTTCTGTTGATAGTAAAATTAGCTTTGTCAATAGTAAAATGATTCTGGTTGAAGATACTGTAAATGTTACAGAATCTGTGTCAAATGAAGAAGAAAAAGAAGAAGAGGATACCGTAGTAGAAGAACCAAAAAAAGAATCTACCCCAAAGAAAGTGGAAGTGAAAGAGGAAGTTGTCGAGGCTCCTAAACAGGAGGAGGTTCCTTCAACTTCTAATAATTCTTCTACAATTACGGCTTTTGTAGGAGATAAATTTACGGCTCAAATGAGTGGTTATGGAGCGGATATTGGAACGCATACGGCTTCTGGATTTGACATTACACAAACAATTTATTATTCCGATCCTACTTATGGTACCGTGCGTATTTTATCTGGAGGGAAGGAATATCCTTATGGTACTATCGTTAAAGTAACTGGGAGTAGAGTAGGAGATTTCTATGGGATTGTCTTAGATCGTGGTGGAAATATTGGTAGAGGCGAAGGAAAAAAATTTGCTTTCGATTTGCTCTTTGCAACCAGCCGTGAAGCTCTTTCTTTTGAAGTTAGTACTGCTCAATTTGAAATTGTAAGAGTAGGATATTAAAAGGATAACCGCATCATGGCTATCCTTTTTCTGCTCTTTAATTTTTCTTCATTTTAGATTGAATCTTTGTTTTTTTGATAAACTCTTCTTTGTTCTTTGGTAAGTTCTACTATTTCTTTGATAATTCTTAGCTTTTTTTCGGTCATTTCTTCTTTTTCTTGAAGGGATAGAAAGTCTTTTTCTTCTTGACTAAAATCTCTTTGATTTAAGGCTCCTTTGAGACAAAAATTATATCGTAGGAAGATAGAATTATAGTCGTAGTTCTTTAAATCATACATCAGAATTATGGCAGCTTCCTCTTTTTCTCCTGTTAATACCGTATATAATTCTTCATATTGAGCTGCTGCATGCATACATTGATATACTTTGCTTCTTGTTACGAGAGAGGTTGGCTCTTCTAGAGCAGGGTGAAATTTATTCCGTAATGGTTTCTTGCTTTCTTTTTCAGCAAAAGCGATGACTTCTTCTTTCGTAAAGCTTCTTTGCTCTTTGGTTTCTAAATGCTCTTTTAAAATATAGTATCCAATTTGCGAAAGATGAAAACGAGCTCCTTCTCTTGCTAAAATAATATCTATCGTTGCTAATTTTGCGATCGGATCGAGTGTTTTTATTAAATTATGTTCCAAAAGTTCTTGGATATAAGGTTGAAGAGTTTGATCCAATAATATTTGGTAATAGTTTAATTTTAAATTATTAAGTTGTGTTTCCATGGGGCCTCCTTTACAGCTTTCTTAGATTATCATATTTTAAAAAATTATTCAAGGTTTGTTTCTCTTTTTTTCTTATGGTAAAATGGGAAAGGTGAGGTATTGAATTATGAATGAAAGAATTATAAAAGAAATTAGTCAAAATTTGAATATAAGCCCCAAACAGGTGGAAACGGTTTTAAAGATGCTAGAAGAAGGGAATACCATTCCTTTTATCGCTCGTTATCGTAAAGAGGCGACAGGGGCTTTGACGGAAGAAGTGATTCGGCAAATTGATGAAGTGTATCAGTATCAAGTGAACCTTTTAAAAAGAAAAGAAGATGTAATTCGTCTAATTGAAGAAAAAGATATGATGACGGAGGAATTAAAAGAGGCAATTTTAAATTGTCAAAAATTAGTTGAAGTGGAAGATTTATATCGCCCGTTCAAAGAAAAAAAGAAAACAAAATCAACGGAAGCGATGGCCTTAGGATTAGAGCCTCTTGCTAAAATGATTATGAGTTTTCCTGAAAAAGGGGATTTAGAGTCTCTTGCTCAAAAATTTTTAACAGATAAAGTTAAAAGTGTAGAAGAAGCTGTTACAGGAGCGAAATATATTATTGCTGAGTGGATCAGTGATAATGCCAGTTATCGGAAGTGGATTCGTAGTTTCTTGTATCGTAATGGAGAGCTTGTTAGTAAGAAAAAGAAAAATAGTGAAGATCCAAATGCTACTTATGAGCTTTATTATGATTATCGTGATTCCATAAAGAGCATGAAACCTCATCGAATTTTAGCGATTAATCGGGGTGAAAAAGAAGGGGTTTTATCGGTTAAATTAGATTATGATGAAAATGCTATTGCCGAGTATTTAGAGAAAAAAATCATAAAAAGAAAAAGTTATGTGGAAGAAGAGGCCAAAGAAGCGATTCGTGATAGTTTAAAACGGTTGATTTTACCTTCGGTAGAGCGAGAAGTAAGAAGTGAATTAAAAGAAAAAGGAGAAAAAAGAGCGATTGAAAACTTTGCCGATAATGTAGAACATTTACTCCTTACTCCTCCTTTAAAAGAAAAAGTGGTTATGGGTTATGATCCGGCTTTTCGTACGGGTTGTAAGTTAGCCGTTTTAGATAAAACGGGCAAACCTTTGGAGATTGCGGTGATTTATCCTACCGAACCTCACTCTGATATCGAAGGATCAAAAAAGAAAATGCTTGAATTGATCGATAAGTATCAAGTAGATATTATTGCAATAGGCAATGGTACGGCTTCAAGAGAAAGTGAGGCTTTTGTGGCGGATGTAATTAAAGAAGCAAAACGCAAAGTAGAATATGTAATCGTTAGTGAAGCGGGTGCTTCTGTTTATTCTGCTAGTCCCTTAGCCATTTCAGAATTTCCGGATTTAACGGTGGAAAAAAGAAGTGCCATCAGTATTGGCAGAAGAATTCAAGATGCTCTATCAGAACTTGTTAAGATCGATCCGAAAAGTATTGGCGTAGGTCTTTATCAACATGACGTTCCTGCCAAAGAGTTGGATGATTCTCTTACTTTTGCCGTAAGTAAAGTAGTGAATCAAGTAGGAGTTAATATTAATACTGCTAGTCAGAGTATTTTAAGTTATGTATCTGGAATGTCAAAAAAAGTGATAAATGCTATCTTAAATTATCGAGATCAACATGGGAAATTTATGGATCGGGAAGATTTATTAAAAGTAAAAGGAATGACTCCCAAAGTATATGAACAATCCATTGGATTTCTTCGCATTGTCGATGGAGATAATGCTCTTGATCGCACTCCTATTCATCCTGAAAGTTATGAAAAGACAAAAAAGTTACTTGATTTTCTAGATTTATCCTTAAATGATTTAGGAACAAATAAAATGTATGAGGCTTTAGAGAATGTGAATTTAGAAGAATTAGAAAAAGAACTTTCTATTGATTCTTATACCCTAGAAGATATTATATCGGCTTTAAAACAACCTGAACGGGATCCAAGAGACAATTATCCACAACCCGTTTTAAGAAGTGATATTTTGCATATTGAAGACTTAAAAAGAGGAGAGAAATTACAAGGAACGGTACGTAATGTGGTCGATTTTGGTTTATTTATTGATATTGGATTAAAAAATGATGGTCTTGCCCATATTTCCAAATTATCGACCGACTATCTTCGCCATCCATCGGAAAAATTTTCCGTAGGAGATATTGTTGATTGTTATGTGGAAGAAGTTGATGTGGATAGAAAGAAAGTGAAGTTGTCTCTTTTACCTATTGCATGATCAAAATTATTGTTTTTTCAAGGAAAAAATGCGAAAAAGTGTCAAATTTGACATTTTTTCGTTTTTTTGCTACAATGTTATTGTTCTTATTTAAAGGAGGAACTATGAAAAAAGTAACTAAGGTTAGCTTCGCTTTGGGATCTTTAGGGATTTTAATGATATTTGGAGCTATTCTTCTACAATATAAAAGTTTTAAAAATGTAGAAAAAAAAGATAATTCAAGAGAAATTTCCATGAAGGATGTAGAAAGTGGAACAGAAGAAGTTATAGAAGAGCCATCCGTTGTCGTTGATGATACGGAAATAACAGAGATCACCGAAGAAGGTACTGGAGATCAAGAAATTGAAGAAGTACAAGGAGCGACTGTGGAAGAAGTAACTACACCAGTTTATGATGATGTAACTACCATTCCTGTAGAACCCATTGTGTATGATAATATGACTATGCGTCAGTTAGCAGAGAAATTGAATCGGTCTTTAAAATCAACTATTTCAGGACAAGGATATTTAATCGCTAGTTATTCCTTAGAACTTGGAATCGATCCTTATTTAGCAACTGCTATTATTCTTCATGAAACAGGATGTAATAGTGGTACTTGTAGTAGTTTAGTCCGTAGTTGTAATAATGTTGGAGGACAGAAAGGTGGACCTTCTTGTGGCGGAGGAGCTTATAAAGCTTATCCAACCTTAGAAGAAGGAATTAAAGGATATTTAGATAACTTATATCGAAATTATATTTCTCATGGACTTACAACAGCAGAAGCCATTGGACCGAAATATGCCGCAAGTACAACCTGGGCTAGTCAAGTAAATGGATATATTGCATTAGTAAGAAATAAATAAAGTAAGGAGAGTTGATCCTTGCTTTTTTTGATCTAGTAAAATAGAAGAAAATAAGTTATACTTGTATTAAAGATAGCAAGAGAGGGGCGGAAAAATTATGATTTATCAGGGTAAAATAAATCGTCAATCTATAAATTTTGTAGTACCAAGCGCCAATAAAAACAATTGTTCGATTGGGGGGGGGGGCTTTAGAATTACCTTATAGCATAAGGCTTTTTTCGTGTGTCAAAATAAGAACAGGATGTCGAGATCCTGTTCTTTTTCCTTTTCTAGAATGATTCTATGTGTTAGAGCAAAGAAGATTAGGGAAGAATAAAAGAAAAGGAGTGAAAGAAAAATGAAAAAGAAAGAAAAGATTGTATTAGTAGGATTAATTCTATTACTAGTT
>ERZ1090866.470-NODE-471-length-14879-cov-6.632016_pt1 | contig 14879 bp, 23 predicted proteins | sample MGYA00478477_ERZ1090866 | MGnify/ENA primary metagenome ERZ1090866 (study PRJEB33644, sample SAMEA5815737) | chicken gut metagenome | biome: Chicken; feature: Gastrointestinal Tract; material: Caecum | place: Ireland | collected 2019-01-01 | study: A study of the... | reverse complement strand
GCGGCGGCAGCGTCAGATGTGTATAAGAGACAGGTGCAGCCGGGGCAGGCCCTTACCTTCGACGCGGTAGTGCTCAGGAGCGGGTGCGCGGAGGCGCACCGCACGAATTCGGGGATCGTCACCCTGAGAGCCGACTGCGCCATCTACGAGGTACACTTCGCCGCGAACGTGAGCGGCACTGCCGCAGGGACGGTGCAGCTTTCCGTGGCGCTGGACGGGGAGCCGCTCGCGGAGACCACCGTGATCAGTACCGTCGGAACGGCGGGAGACCTGAACAACGTGGCCACCGCCACCCTCGTGCGCACCGGGTGCGGGTGCTGCGGTCGCGTGACCGTGGTGAACAGCGGCACGGAGCCTGTGGTGGTCGGGGCGGGACCCGCCCTGTTCGTGAAGCGCGTGGCCTAGGAGGGAACGATGCACAGAATCTACCAGATGAAGGAGAAACTCATCCAGGAAGCCATGGACCGCATGCAGAGCATGGACGGCGGCAGCATCGAGCAGATGGGCCAGATCATCGACATGATCAAGGACCTCGCCGAGGCCGAGAAGTCGTGCCTGGAGGCCGACTACTACGAGTCGGTGGTCGAGGCCATGGAGGAGGGGTCGGAGGACCGCTACGGGTACGACGGAGGGGGATCGCGCGGCGGATCCTACGGCGGGAATCGGTCCGGGTTCAGCATGGACCCCTCGGATGGAGAGGGCGGTCGTATGGGCTACCGTAATCAGTACGGCAACTTCCCGGCCAACCCCAAGAACCGTCGTCGCCGCATGCGCCGCGGTGGCTATTCCGAGGAGTCGATCGAGAACCTTCGCCAGATGATGGAAGACGCCGACCCTGAGCGGAAGCGCCAGCTCAAGAATGACCTCGAAGAGCTCATGCAGGAGATGTAAGCGATGCGGCCGTTCGTACTGAACGGCGACGTGTGGCGGCCGGTCCTTGTACCAGACGACGACCCTCGCCTAGTGGACAGGACCGGCTCGTCGAGGCTCGCGACGACTGACCCGTCGACGATGTGCGTGTATCTGTCGAACGGGCTCAAAGGCATTGACCTTGAAGTAGTGCTTACGCATGAGGTCGGGCATTGCGCACTCTACAGCTACGGGCTCCTGCAGTCGCTTCATGCGATCGTCCCTGAAGATGCTTGGGTCGACATCGAAGAGTGGGTATGCAACTACCTGGCTAACTACGGGCGAGAGATCATACACGCCGCCAACACAGCGATTGGTTGTCCTGTGCCCGTTGTGAGGAGGCGAAGCCATGCTAGACCTGTCTGTCATCGAAGATGAGATCTCCGCCATCGAGGCAGAAGGGGAGACGACATACGACACATGCGAGAGGCTCGCCTGCCTGTACACTGTCAGGGACCATTTGAAAGCGAAAGACGACGGCGACTCAAATGCTTCGTCTGAGTTCTTGACGGCAGCCGTGGGCATACCTGTGCCAGACCTCATGAAGGTGATCGACGAGCACATGGAGGCGATGAAGATCGTCTACCCGTCCGAGTACTCTGCGATCGTTTCCAAGATAAAGGCGCTTCACGGCGAGTAACTGGCAACTACATGTCAAACGGTGTCAACTACCTGTCACACTGGCCGATAGGCCAGTGTGACACTATTTTTATGCGTCTACGTCGCCTTTTATTAGTGCATGTCAACCTGGCAAACAAACTGGGCCCCTATATTAGGATATTTTCTTCTATATATCCTCTTAAACATAAGTGTATATAAGTATATACTCCGAAATATCCCAGAATAGGGAAGAAATCAGTTTGACAGTTTGACATGAAGCGAGTTTGTCGAGATAGGCATATGTGTGCATGTCAACCGCATGTCAAACAGGCCCGTCGAGGGGCCGAAAGCCGTTTGACATCCGTTTGACATGCTATTGAACTGCAAGCAGGTGTTTCGAAAAAGTTGTGTTTCTTCTGATAAATCGAAAGAAAATATGATATAGTAGTCCTCGCCAAGCGAAGGAGGTGAAAGATGAAAACACTGAGGGAAACGATCAGGGAGTACGGAGATACACAGACCGAGCTCGCTCGAGTGCTCGGCATCTCGATCTCGACCATGTCTTGGAAGCTCAACGGCAAGGCCGAATTCACACAGTCCGAGATCAAGGCCATCGCCGACCGCTACAGCCTGACGGCTAAGGAGGTCAAGGAGATGTTCTTCGAGTGATGGAGCTATTCGGTTACCAGAAGGCCGCACTTGAGCGTGTCGCTGGCCGTCGCGATTGCGCGTTCTATCACGACATGGGCCTCGGCAAGACGTTCACAGGTGCCGAGAAGCTGATGCAGGACCGCTGCTGGCAGACTGCACTCGTCGTCTGCCAGAAGTCGAAGGTTCACGATTGGGTCGACCACTTCGAGGAGAACTACCGTCAAGCAGTCAAGGTTTTCGACCTCACCAACGAAGCACAGTCGCGGGTGTTCTATCAAGACGCTGTGTTCGCGAGGCGCTATTCGATCGTCGGCATCATCAACTACGACTTGATCTGGAGGCGGCCACAGCTCATGGGCCTGACGTGCTTCTCAGTGATGTTCGACGAGTCGTCGCTCTTGCAGAACACCAGTTCTAAACGTACGAAGGCGGCGATGCGACTCGCGCTCAAGGCGAACTCCGTCATCATGCTTTCGGGCACGCCGGTCGACGGCAAGTACGAGAGGCTTTGGAGCCAGCTCTACATGCTCGGGTGGCATATCACAGAACGTATGTTCTGGCGTCAGTACGTCGAGACAGAAACTACGATGGTCGAAGGCTTCCCGATCACGAAGGTCGTCGGCTACAAGAACGAGGAGAGGCTGGTCCGCAAGATGAAGGCGCTCGGCTGCGACTTCCTCAAGACGGGCGATGTATTGGACCTCCCAGAGCAACGGTTCGTGGATGTTTGGTGCGATCGCACGAAGGCATACGCCAAGTTCGCCCGTGACCACTACGTCGAGGCCTACGGGCAGGAGTTCGTCGGTGACACGACCTTCGGGACCATGACCGCCGAGCGGATGCTCGCTGGGGCATACTCAGAAGAGAAGCTGCGGGCGTTCGAAGACTTGGTCGCAGGCACTTCCGACCGCGTCGTTGTGTTCTACAACTTCGATGTAGAGCTTGAGGCGATGCAGGGGCAGCTCGTCAAATACGGGAGGCCGGTATCAGTGCTCAACGGCAAGCGGCATGACCTCAAGGCATTCCGTGAGAACAGCGATGGTGTCGTGTTCGTCCAGTACCAGGCCGGTGCGATGGGGGTCAACCTCCAAGAGGCGCAGTACATGGTGTACTTCTCGCCGCCGCTCGCATCATCGCTCTTCGAGCAGTCGAAGAAGCGCATCCACCGTGTGGGCCAGGACAAACCGTGCACCTACTATGTGCTGAAGTCGAAGGGCACCATCGAGGAGAAGATCTACTCGACATTAGCCATGCGGCAGGACTACACCGAGAAGCTGTTTGAGATGGGGAGGTGATTCGTTGGCGGGTGAGAAGAACTTCGAGAACCGCCTGAAGCGGTGGCTCGATTCGGAAGGTGTCTGGTATGTGAAGTTCTTCGCTAATAGGAACACGCGTTCCGGTGTGCCGGACATTTTGGCATGTGTCGCCGGCAGGTTCGTCGGAATCGAGGTCAAGGGGCCGAAGGGCAAGCCGTCGCCGTTGCAGGTCTACCATTGCGGCAAGATAGCCGAGAGCGGCGGCATTGCGGTAGTCGTCTGGCCGGAGGACTTCGACCGGTTGAAGGAACTGGTCGGAAGGTTGAAGGAAGGAGGTGGCAAGGCGGATGTTCAAGACCTCGTATTCGAAGGCAGGTACCTTCACCCAATGCCCTAGGAAATACGAGCTCCGTTACCTCGAGCAGCTTGAGGTACCGTTCAACTGCGATGCGGCGAACCCTCTCGAGATTGGCACGATGCTCCACGAGGTCATCGAGCTCGGCATCGACAAGGCGGTTGAGAATTACGTGGCCAAGTACCCCGTGCTCACCGACCTCATGGTGAACGAGCTCATGAAGATGCGGGTACTCGGGCCTAGGGCGGCAGAGCTCGTCTGGGACAGCTGCGACTGTGAGGAGCCCGTCTTCGAGACCGAGCTCGATTGCGACGGCTTCGTGGGCTACATCGACTGCCTCATCCCGAGGGGCAAGGGCCTTTGGACGATGCTCGACTTCAAGTATTCGAACAATGTCGACCGTTACCTAGAGAGCTCGCAGCTGAGTGTCTACAAGTACTTCTACGAGCGATCGCACCCAGGCGAGATCATCCAGGACATGGCGTTCCTGATCGTGCCCAAGACGATGATCCGCCAGAAGAAGACCGAGGACCTGTACCAGTTCCGCGAGAGGCTGCAGGCGACTTTGGAGGACATGTGGCCGAAGCTCTACCGTGTCGAGTACGATGCATCTGCCGTAACGGACTTCCTCGCCGACTCCATGAAGATGGGTAACGCCAAGGAGTTCCCGAAGTGCGAGTCGCGGCTCTGCGACTGGTGCGATTACAAGGACTATTGTTTAGGAGGAAATGACATGCTGGTACTGCCCAAGAACGAGCGCCGTCAGGAGACGGTGATCACCGATCCCGATATGTGGATCTACGCCGACAGCTACGTCGGCAAGTCGACCTTCGTCGACCACTTCGACGATGTGCTCTTCATCAACACCGACGGCAACACCCAGAACATCACGAGCCCGTATATCCAGATCGCCGACGAGCTCGTCCATGAGGGCCGTATGACCAAGAAGGTGCTCGCGTGGGCCAAGTTCCGCGAGGTCATCGACGAGCTCGAGAAGCACGAGAACACCTTCAAGGTGATCGCCCTCGACCTGGTCGAAGATCTCTACGAGCACTGCCGCTTCTACGTGTTCGATCAGCTCGGCATCAAGCACGAGAGCGACGGCGGCTACGGCAAGGGCTGGGACATGGTTCGCACCGAGTTTCTGAGCCAGATGAAGCGCCTGAAGTCGCTCGGCTACCGCATCATCTACATCTCCAAGGAGCTCGTAACAGAGATCACCTATGCGAACGGCATGAAGGTCTCGACATTCAAGCCGAACATCCCAGACAAAGTGGCTAACGTCCTCGCGGGCACGGTGACCATGACGCTCCGTGCCTACATGGACGAGCGAGGCCATTTCCTCCAGCTCCGCAAGAACGAGAACGTCTTCGGCGGCGGGCGCATCGACTTCAAGCAGGACCGCTGCGACCTCACCGTCGAGGCGTTCAACGAGGCACTGCTTGCCGCACAGGGCAAGCCCGCAGCGGCAGAGTCCGCACCCAAGAAGAAGCCCGCAGTGCGTAAGGCGAAGGCCAAGAAGCCTGAGCCCGAACCGGAAGCGGTCGTCGAGGAAGAGCCTGAGCAGCAGGAGCCTCTGTTCGAGCCTGATGCCGTCGAAGAGCCTGCACCCGAGCCCGAGGAGAAGCCGAAGCGTCGTGTCCGTAAGCGTCGCACGGCGACTGAGTAAGTAATGAGATTTCACAGATAGGAGACAGACATGGATTTCAGCAAGTTCGACAGCATGGTTGACATCGACGGTCTCAAGAAGGACATCGAGCAGGCAGAGGCCAACGGCGGTGGCGGTAACTACAAGGACGTGCCGCATGGCGACTACGAGGTATCCATCGACAAGCTCGAGCTCACCGAGACCAAGCAGACCGGCAAGCCGATGGCCACCTGCTGGATGAAGATCGTCTCAGACGGCGAGTACAATGGTCAGCGCGTCTTCATGAACCAGGTCATCACCCAGGGTTTCCAGATCCACATCATGAACGACTTCCTCCGTTCGCTCCTGCCAGATGACTCCGGCATCGAGGTCACCTTCGAGGGCTATGCCCAGTACAACGACCTCCTTATGGACATCGCAGAGTTCGTCGACGGCAAGTACGAGTACGGGCTCGAGTACGGGCAGAACAACAAGGGCTTCGACACCTTCCAGATCACGGACGTGTTCGAGCTCGAGGGGTAAGTTTCGGAGGTTAGTCGTGCTCAACTTCTACGACTTCGAGGTCTTCAAGTATGACTGGCTCGTCGTCGTGATCAACCCCGTAACCCGCAGCGAGCTGGTCATCGTGAACGACCGCGACCAGCTCGCTGCCCTCTATGAGGAGCGTAAGCGGGAGATCTGGGTCGGTTACAACAACAACCACTACGACCAGTTCATCTTCAAGGCCGTCCTCCTGGGAATGGACCCCAAGGAGGTGAACGACTTCATCATCGTCGGCGGCAACAAAGGCTGGCAGTTTTCGCGTATGTTCAACGACATCTACATGGTCAACTACGACGTGTTCCACCCACGCACAGACCGTGGCCTCAAGACGCACGAGGCCTACATGGGCAACGACATCTGCGAGACGACGGTGCCATTCGACATCGACCGCAAGCTGACCGACGGGGAGATCGCCGAGACAGTCAAGTACTGCCGACACGATGTCGAACAGACCATCGAGGTGTTCATGCACCGCAAGAGTGAGTTCGACGCGCGGATGGACCTCCTCAAGATGTTCGACCTGCCGCTCGCGTACCTCGGCAAGACGGACGCGCAGCTCACGGCGATCATCCTCGGGGCCCGTCAGCCGAAGAGGAGCCGTCGCGATGAGTTCGACATCGTGCCGCTCGAATGCCTGGAGCTCGGGCCCTACGACTTCGTCCGTCAGTGGTACCTCAGCCCAGAGAACCAGGACTATTCGGCGACCCTCGACTTCGAGATCGCCGGGTGCTCGCATAAGTGTGCCTGGGGAGGCCTGCACGGGGCATTGTCGCAGTATGCCGGCGAGGGCTATTTCATCAACGTCGATGTCGAGAGCTACTACCCTGCTGAGATGATCGCGCACGGGCTCCTGTCGCGGAACGTGGAGGACCCTAAGAAATTCGAGGAGATCCGCGACCACCGCATCGAGCTCAAGCATGCCGGCGACTCCCGCCAGGCGGCACTGAAACTCGTCATCAACGGCACCTTCGGTGCGTCCAAGGACAAATACAACGGCCTCTACGACCCGAGGCAGGCGAACATGGTCTGTGTGAACGGCCAGCTCATGCTGATCGACCTCATGTGGCATCTGGTCAAAGGGGCCAAGGCCGAGATCATCCAGAGCAACACCGACGGCGTGCTCGTGAAGATGCCTGAAGGCATGGACCCCGACGAGTTCTTCGAGCTCGTCGACGATGTCGCCTACGAGTGGGAGCACCGCACAGGAATGTCGCTCGAGTTCGACGAGTTCGAGCGGGTCTACCAGAAGGACGTCAACAACTACATCATGGTGGCGGCAGACGGCAAGACCAAGGGCAAGGGTGCCTACGTCAAGAAGCTTGACAGCCTCGACTACGACTTAGCGGTCGTCAACAAGGCCCTCGTCGACTACATGGTGCACGGCATCCCCGTCGAAGAGACGATCATGGGAGACGACGACCTCAAGGACTTCCAACGGGTCGTCAAGGTGTCCGGCAAGTACCTCTACGGCATGCACGGCGGCAAGCGGCTCACCGACCGATGCTTCCGTGTCTTCGCATCTAAGCGGGGGCAAGACGGCATGATCGGTCGCGTGAAGGCAGGCAAGGGCAAGCCAGAGAAGTTCGGCAACACGTCGGAGCATGTCTTCATCGACAACGGCGATGTGAAAGGCAAGAAGTGCCCGAATCACCTTGACAAGCAGTGGTATATCGACCTCGCGAAGACGAGGCTCACCCAGTTCGGGGTGATGTGATGGACGGGCTCTTCATCGGTTATGTGAAGCTCAACGGCAAGAGGTGCGCACAGAAGCTGAAGGATGCGAGCTACCTCACTATTAAACAGGCGAGGAAGCTCGACGGCTACGGCGGTGTCCTCGCAGCTGACACGATCTTGGTCGATGTCGACGACGAGGCACAGAGCGAGCAGCTGATGGACATCGTCGAGGCCGAGCAGGTGGCATGCATGGTCGTCCAGACAACCCGCGGCAAGCACTTTTACTTCAAGGGCTACCCGAGGGGCACGAAATGTCGGACGCATGCGCGCCTCGCGATCGGCATCGATGCGGACATCAAGGTCGGGTCCAAGGCATGCTACGGGGCATTGAAGGTCGACGGCATCGAGCGGGAGGTGATCTACGACATTTATGACGAGGAGGAGTACGACGAGCTGCCATGCTGGCTCCGTCCTGTCCAGTGGTCGCCTGATTTCGAGGACATGGGCGAGGGTGACGGCCGCAACCAGTCGCTCTTCAACTACATCTTGACGTTGCAGGGCGAGGGCTTCAGCCATGACGAGGCGAGGGCAACGCTGTCGTTGATCAATCGTCACATGTTCGACAAGCCGATGTCGCAGCAGGAGCTCGAGGTCGTCTACCGCGACGACGCGTTCGCCGAAGATGTGTTCTACAACAAGGGCACGTTCCTCTTCGACAAGTTCGCCGAGTACCTGAGAAACGAACACCGCATCGTGAAGATCGGGCATACGCTCCACGTGTACCGTGACGGTGTCTATGTTGCGGGCAACCTCCTGATCGAGAATGCGATGATCAAGCACCTGCCGATGCTGTCGAAGGCGAAGCGTACCGAAGTGCTCAACTACCTCGACGTGCTCATCCAAGACGAAGCCCCGGCAGCTGATGCCGACTACATCGCATTCGCAAACGGTGTCTACGACCTCAAGATGGGCTCGCTCGTGCCGTTCTCGCCGGAGTTCGTCATCACGAACAAGATCCCGTGGGAGTACGACCCGACGATCTGGTCGGAGTTCGCGGACAAGACACTCCGCCGGCTCGCATGCGACGATCAGGGGATCTATGACCTTCTGGAGGAGGTGATCGGCTATCTGTTCTACCGACGGAACGAACTTCGCAAGAGCTTCATCCTCTTAGGTGACAAGGCCAACGGCAAGTCGACTTATTTAGACATGCTCAAGACGCTCCTCGGGGACGGGAACACATCTGCCCTCGACCTCTCGGAGCTCGGCGAGCGGTTCAAGACGGCTGAGCTCTTCGGCAAGCTGGCCAACGTCGGTGACGACATCGGCGACGAGTTCATCGCGAACCCGGCCGTCTTCAAGAAGCTCGTCAGCGGCGACAGGGTCAATGCGGAGCGGAAGGGTCAGGATCCGTTTGATTTCTCGAGTTATGCCAAGCTGCTGTTCTCGGCCAACTCGATGCCGAGGATCCGGGACAAGACCGGGGCAGTGCTTGATCGCATTGTACTCGTGCCCTTCAAGGCGACGTTCTCGAAGGACGACCTGGACTTCGACCCGTACATCAAGTACAAGCTCCGATCGCCTGAAGTCATGAGCCACCTGATCAATGTCGGGCTCAAAGGTCTGGAGCGGGTGCTGGCCAACAGGTCATTCACGATGCCGGAGGCAGTCGAGGTCGAGCTCGAGGCCTATGCCGTCGCGAACAACCCGATTCTCGATTTCTTCCATGAGACCCCCGTCGACGAGGTGGTGAACGAATCGACGGCATCGGTGTACGACTATTACGTCTCGTACGCCATACGGAACAACATGAAGCCCCTCGGGCAGAACGAGTTCACGAGGCAGGCGAATAAGTATTACGGCATCACCAGTAAGACGGTGAGGGTCAATAGGAAACGTGTAAGGCTATTCGTGGAGGTTTAAAATGCCTATCATCATCGAGGGCCCGGACGGGGCCGGCAAGAGCACTTTGGCCGCGAAACTCGCGAAGCGGCTCGACTTGAACATCTTGAAGATGACGGCCAACGGTGGGCAGTCTGCAAGCGAGTACCTGCAGAAGCTCCAATGCGACGGCATCGTCATCGACCGCTGCTGGGTGTCCGAGCAGATCTATGCGGACATCTTCGGCCGTGAGCAGCGGCTCGACGATGAGCACTGCGAGGGACTGACCGACCTCTGTTTCGCGGCTGGCATCCCGATCGTCATCGTGCTCCCACCGCTTTATGAGGTCATCAAGCGCCTCACGAAGCGGGGCGACGAGTTCGGCGATGTGGTCATCGAGAACATCGAGGAGATCTACCACCGCTATGAGGCCTGGGTCGACACGCACCCGCAATGCGTGCTCGTGACTGACAACGGGGTGACCGAGTGCATGGAGGGGGTACTCAAGTGCATGTTGTAGGTAAGTCGATGAACGACATCTACGTGCAGCTATGCGGCAAGCTGGTTGTGCAGGGCCAGGAGGTTGCGGGCACCCGTGAACTGCTCAACAGCGGCTTCACACTTCTGGACATCACGGACAATATCGCGTCTGTTCGCAAGGGTTTCTCCGTCCCGTACATGCTCGGCGAGATGCTGTGGTACTGGAACGGGCGCTCCGACGTCGGGTTCATTTCCAAGTTCTCGAAGTTCTGGCAGAAGATCTCAGACGACGGCGAGACGAACCGCTCCGCCTACGGCGACATCGTCTTCAACCGTTACGGCTTTGACCAGGTGCAGCAAGTCGTCGACATACTCGAGAAGGACCCGGCGTCGCGCCGTGCGCTGATCAACTTCAACGTGCCGAACGCGGACCGCATGGGTACCAAGGACGAGATCTGTACGATCGCACTGGTCTTCGAGCTCCGCGAGGGCAAGCTCGACTGCACTTGCATCATGCGGTCCAATGACGTCTGGCTGGGCACCCCTTACGACGTGGTGTTCTTCACCTCGCTGCAGAGGCACATCGCGGACATGCTCGGCGTCGGTTACGGCAAGTACACACATTACGCGGTCTCGCTCCATGCCTACGAGCGGAACCTGGTGGACATCCGCGAAGTATGGTCGCAAGGTCGCCTCTTCGACGACGGGCTCGTGTTCGACTTCGACAAGTTCATCATGTATTGCGACAAGATGGCTGAGGAGGTCGACAAGCTCGACGCGGACGCTGCCAAGGAATATGTCGTCGACTTCGCAAGCAAGTACGACATCATCAAATGGGAGGTAAAGCATGAAGGTTAAGGTACACCTACTCGACAACGGCGCGCTGCCGGAGCGCCAGCACTACAACGATGCAGGGGCGGACGTCTACACCTCGGAGGGTGTCACCCTCAAGCCGCACGAGACTCGTCGCATCCCGCTCGGTTTCTCGCTCGAGCTCCCCGACGGCTTCATGGCCTGCGTGTTCCCACGATCGGGCATGAGTTGCGACGGCATCGTCTGCGAGCTCCCGCCGATCGACTCAGGGTATACGGGTGAAGTCCATGCGATCGTGTCGAACCTCACCGACAAGCTCCGCAAGATTCCTGGCGGCACCCGTGTCGGCCAGCTCGTCATCATGCCGATCGTCCTCGCGGACTTCGTCGAGGACCTGGGCGAGGAGAGGGGTGACAATGGCTTCGGGAGCACGGGAGATACCGCTGAGGCCGACTAAGGATGCGTACTACCTCGACATCGCGAGGGCAGTCAGCCGGAGGTCCACGTGCCTCCGGAGGCGTTACGGCGCCGTTGTCGTCGCCAATGACGAGATCATTGCTACAGGGTACAATGGTGCCGCCCGTGGACAGGCGAACTGCTGTGACCTGCGTCGATGCAATAGAGAGGGCTGCGAGCATAACGATGGAAACTATGGCTCGTGCCCTGCGGTCCATGCTGAGATGAACGCGCTCCTGAGCGCCGCCAGGTCTGAGACGATCGGGGCCACTCTCTACCTTGCAGGCTATGACTTCGAAGAGGGGCGTCAGATATACGGCTGGGAGATCGAGCCGTGCCCGGTGTGCGCGAGGATGATCGCGAATGCGGGCATCGCGGAGGTCGTGACGGAACCGAGGTAAAGAAGAACGCCCAGGGCTCTAGGCATCCCTGGGCGTTCTCCCGAAGGAGGAAGGCGGTAGCTGGCACCGCCTTCCCGATTGTATCATGTGACTTTGCTTACTTGACCTCGAAGTACTTCTCGATGTTGTCAGCAGTGAACGTATCCGTATAGTCGGCGATATCCTCAAACTGGTAGACAGTCACCTTGCCGTAGTAAGGGTAACCCTGCGGCTTGTAGGAGACACCGGTGTAGTACCAGAAACGATGCCCGCAGACGTTCGAGTAGTAGCGTTTGCCCTGCTGAAGCTCGTCGACCTTGATCATCTTAGTTCCTTTCTCCTTCTGGTTGACAAGATTATATTACCTGGTAACTACCCGAAAGCACATAGCTATTTTTGAGTTCGTCGAAAGATTTTTCGATTTTCTCGAAATTAGCTATATGCTTTCGTACGAGAACATGAGACAATGACCTTGTCAGCCGAAAGGAGAAAGGAAACGGCAATGAGCATCAAAGACCAGGTCATCGACTGCATTCGGCCGGAGTTCGTGAGTGACTTCGACGTCGACGGCATCGTCGATGAAATCGACCGTCGTTTTCCCGGTATTCAAGATGTTGACGACATCATAGAGTCGTTCGACATCAGTGAACAGTAGCAAGTAAACCTAAGATCATAAGGAGGAAGATCATGGCAGAGGTCAAGTTCACGGAGAAGGAGCTCGGGTTCATCAACGAGTGCACGATCGACAAACAGGGCAACCTCATCAACATGCCCACGAACCCGTTCCCGTCGCTCTACCGCAAGGGTGTCATCGAGAAGCGCAAGGACCGCTTCGTCGTCGCCAAGGAGTTCCGCGACATGTTCTACCTCGAGGGCCAGGTGGTCGACCTCACCGTCCCCGAGGCTAAGCCGGGGGCCGAGGTCGAGACAGGTGCATCGCCCAAGCACAACGCTGTGCCCGTCGATGCTGGCGGGTTCGTATGGCCTGACGAGCTGCCCGCAGACCTCGCCGAATTCCGCATCTACCTTGGCAACATCCTCAAGGTCGGTTCGACGAAGGGCGTCGACGACGAGTTCATGTTCATCGACTGCATCGAGGATGTGTTCAAGTTCACCCGTGATGTCGTCGTCAAGAACGGCAAGGAGGCCTCGAGCGAGTGCGGCACGGCGATCGGCAAGCGCAAGTCCTGGCGCACCCGCTTGGGCGAGATATGTGCCCAGTACTTCGGGGTCGGCCATCATGTCGTCGACCGCGACACCTACTTCGACGGCGAGGGCTATACGGCCAGTGCCTGCGAGTTCAGCTACAAGTACCTCTTCACCCTTGGCAACCGCATCGCACAGCGGCACTACGACGACCTCCTAGCTGCTGGCGGCGAGACCCGCGGGTCTTACAATAAGAAGGCCGACGAGTTCTTGGAGGAGGTCGCGAAGCGGTTTCAAAAGTGGTCGGACGAGTGGGCCGAGGCCCATACGGTCGTAGACCCCGAGACCGGCGAGGCGATCGGCGAGATCTGCGAAGAGTATGACGACTAGCTCTGACAAGCTGTGACATACTATGACACCCGTTACAGTATGTCACAGTTCTATATTGGGTTTATCGAAAAAAGTTTCGATTTATCAAAAGAAACAGTCACGGTCATGATATAATGACCTTGTCAACCAGAAGGAGGAGGTAAACATGGCTGAACGTCAGTTCATCCGCAATTGCGTCTCAATCGACGTCAACGGGCTTGAAAGCGTCAATCACTACACGGTAAAGACGATGTACAACGTGGTCGATGACGACGGGTTCGCAGACATCGAATTCGTACTCATCGATGAGTTCGACTACACGTGGGCGGAGATCGAGGAAGACGGCGGCATCGCGAAGATCAACGCGGACTTTCGCGAGCTATATGGCGAAGATTGCTTCTGGTGAGGTGCGATATGGATTACGGTTTCGTGATCACCTGCCAAGATTCAGACGGCGACCTGTTCACGATCAGTGAGTCTGGGTTCGAGAGTTACGACGAGGTCAGGGCAGCGGTCGATGATAGGTGGTCGGAAATCGAAGACGACGGCGACGGCTGCAAACCGATCAATTTCGAGATCTTCGAGAACTGAGGAGGGAAGAGATGGCGAAGGCCAAGTGGTTCATCGCCGTCCAACCGCCGGCCAACTACGGCGAGCCGTTCGACATCCCCGAATGGTCGTACCGGCTCGCTTACGACACCCACAACCGTTACAAGGCACGGGGCTGGGATGCGGTCCTCGTGCCGGGCGATGCGAAGAAGGCCCCGTGATTCGTGAGGGGCAGGGGCCTTGACGAGGTCCAGGTGATTGCGAGGTCTGCGGACGAGGCGATCATGCTCGCGAGGGCCAAGGACCTGGACTACGACGAGGTGCAGAGGGTGTGGTAGGCATGAAGGCGAACATCAAGAAGAAGATCCTGTACATGTATCACGATGGCGAGGACAAGCTGCTCAAGGCGGTCGAGACCGAGCGGGTGTTCTCGGTCAGGGAGGCGATGGACCGCCTTGCGAGCGCGGGCATGAGCCCGATGCCGGGCTATGACATCGCCCGGAAGCTCGTATACAACTGGGTGAGCGAGGACGGCGCGGTGGAGGCGTTCATACTGTGAGGGAGAGGAGGACCGAGATGCGCAAGTGCGCGTACCTGGCGGTGGCGGCCCTGGGGGCCGTCGCGTTCCTGGCGGCCCACGACTGGGCCACGGCCTGGAGGGGCTGCGAGGCGGTGGGGGGCGAGTTCCTGCTGCTGCTCGCGCCCCTGTGGGCCTGGATGGTGGAGATGCTGGTGACCGACTGGAGGGAGGGGAGGTGAGGGTGTCCGGGCACGTGACGGTGGGCCGGGTGCGGCACTTCCGCGAGTGCGACCCGGCGGACAAGGCGATGGCGCTCAAGCCCCTGGAGGAGGCCTCCGAGGTCCTGGAGGCCTGGAAGGCGTGGAGGGGCGCGCAGGGAGGGCCGCCCTCGGCGGAGCGCAGGTGCCGCCGGGCGCTGCTCGACGAGATCGCCGACGGCGTGCAGGCCCTGTGCAACCTGGCGCACGCAGTGGGCGAGGACGACCTCGGGGAGGCCATGGGGCGCTGCGAGGGGCGCAACCGGCGCAGGTGGCGGTACTGATGGGCCGGGACGGCCTGCGCACGGTCGCGGCGGCGCTGCTGGCGCTGCTGGGCCTGGAGGCCTGTCTCTTATACACATCTGACGCTGCCGACGACTTAATAGGTGTAG
>ERZ1090866.462-NODE-463-length-14963-cov-3.704253_pt1 | contig 14963 bp, 11 predicted proteins | sample MGYA00478477_ERZ1090866 | MGnify/ENA primary metagenome ERZ1090866 (study PRJEB33644, sample SAMEA5815737) | chicken gut metagenome | biome: Chicken; feature: Gastrointestinal Tract; material: Caecum | place: Ireland | collected 2019-01-01 | study: A study of the... | reverse complement strand
CTCCCACATCTGGCGGCCGTGGCTTTTAAAATGGGCGGCGAGAAATTCAGGGTCGGAAGCGGCCAGTTCTCCGATGGTATGGATCCCCAGCTGCTGCAGCCTGGCGGCGCTGGAGCGGCCGACGGTATACAGTTCTCCCACAGGAAGCGGCCACATTTTCTTTGGGATTTCTTCCATATATAAAGTATGAATCCGGGCAGGTTTTTGAAAGTCGCTGGCCATTTTTGCCAGCAGCTTATTGGGAGCGATCCCGATGTTGACGGTAAATCCCAGTTCCCGGAAGATGTGTTCTTTTATGATGGAAGCGGCTTTGACGGGAGAGGGGAACCGGAACGCGATGGGGGTATAGTAAAGGAAACATTCATCTACCGACAGCTGTTCCAGATCGGAAGTGTAGGAGGCCAGCAGGCTCATCATACGGCGGCTGTATCGGCGGTAGAGCTCATGATCCGGCGGCGCCATAACCAGTGAAGGGCATTTTTTCAGGGCGGAAGCGACCGGCTCGCCGGTGACGATGCCGTAGGCTTTGGCCGGTGTGGACTTGGCCAGTACGACACCGTGGCGTTTCTTTTCATCTCCGCCGATGATGGAAGGGATGGTACGCAGATCCGGACCGTCTCCGGTCTTCAGGTTTTCCACAGAGGTCCAGCTTAAGTAAGCTGAATTGACGTCGATGTGAAAAAATATTTCAGACATACAATTTCCTCCTTCCGTCTTTTATGGTATTATATCAGGGATAACAGTAAATGAAAAGCACAGAAAACACAGGAGGAAAGGCAATGAATACGACAGAAGATCAAAAAGAGCTGGACTGGCTGCAGATGGAAAATCCGGAGCTTTTTTCGGAACATGCCCGGAAATTCTCCGATCTGATGATGATATACCGCTGTGCGATCCGGGAAGTACAGACCAAGCTGGAGGTTTTGAATGATGAATTTTCTGTGCGCCATCGCAGAAATCCCATTGTGTCCATAAAAACCAGGGTGAAAAAGCCTCTGAGCATTGCCAGAAAAATGCAGAAAAATCAGATCCCGCTCACAACGGAAGCTATGGCGGAGAATATGCATGATATTGCGGGAGTGCGGGTGATCTGTGCTTTTATCGACGATATTTATCACATCGCCCAGCTTCTTGCCCAGCAGGACGATATCCGGGTGTACCGTATCAAAGATTATATTCAGATGCCAAAGCCAAACGGTTACCGCAGCTATCATATGATTGTGGAGATTCCGGTCTTTTTTTCCGAGAAGAAGGAGTATGTGAAAGTGGAAGTGCAGATCCGCACCATGGCGATGGACTTCTGGGCCAGCCTGGAACATCAGATCCGTTATAAGAAGCAGATCAGTGATCAGGAGGAGCTGCAAAAAATCAGCCAGGAATTGCTGGAATGCGCGGAAATCATTGCGCAGACGGATGTGCGGATGCAGAATATCAAGGAAATGATCGGTGAATTCTGCGAGGTGGATTAAGGATTGCCCAAGGAAAAGAAAGCCGCATATACTATACAAAACGATTGACAGGGGTTTTTGATGTTTTTGGAAGGAAATATACCTCTTTTTCCAGCGCGGTTTGATATGAATTCCTGGGAACAGGAACAGATGCAGGAGAGAGAGGCGCGGCTGATGAAATCTTTTTTTCCGCAGACGGCGGCGAAAGTGCAAAGTCTGGTGGAAAAAGAATGTGACCGCCTGGAATATGACGGCAGTATGCTGTATGACGAGTATCCGGATAAATTTATGATGGAACAGATCTGCAGGAAGATCGAAAGAGAAGCCGGGAATGGAGAAGTTCTGGCACAGACGGAAAAGACAATGGAAATGGGAGAACTGATCCGGGTTCTTTTTTTTCATGAACTGTACCGCAGGCGCTGCCGCCGCAGAAGATGCAGGTATTTTTAAATTGTAGTTGAGGTTTTTTGGGAAAACGATTACAATGAATAGGGTGACGCCAGGTCACCCTAATGTCAATATAAAGGATAACAGAATGGAGAAATTAAGGGAAATATTGGAACAGTGTCTGACGGAGGAACTGGGGCAGATTGTCATCAGCAAAGCCCGTCAGGATAAAAATATCACAAAGGTGAAAATCCGGCCGGTACTTATGAAGGGCGAACTGTACTTCCAGGCTTCCACCACTGTGGGTACCAGGCAGCTGCATAAAAATTACCGGAAAGAGGAGATGATAGGAGAAATCCTGGAATTGATGGAGCGTCAGTTCGGCCAGCTGCAGCTTACCTCACGAAAGACGGATGCCACTGTCCTGGTGAGCAAAAAAGGGAAAATGACGGTGAAAAGCAAAAAGCACCGGGCATTGGATTCCTGCGAGGTCAGTCTGGAGCACAACCGTCAAAAAGAGTATATTCTCCCGGTGGGAAAACCGGTGGAATTTCTTATCGATCTGGGAGTGATGCGCAGTGACGGGCAGATCGTTCACGCAAAATACGATAAATTCCGACAGATCAACCGTTTTTTGGAGTTTATAGCGGACATCCTTCCGCAGCTTGACAAAGACAGAGAGATTACCATCGTGGATTTCGGATGCGGCAAATCTTACCTTACCTTTGCCATGTATTATTATCTTCATCATATAAAAGAATATGATGTGCGGATCATCGGTCTGGATCTGAAAGAAGATGTGATCTGCCGCTGCAATGAACTGCGCGCCAGATACGGCTTTGAGAAGCTGGATTTTTGCATCGGCGATATTGCCGCTTTTGAGCGGAAGGAACCGGTGGATATGGTGGTAACCCTTCACGCCTGCGATACGGCGACGGATTTTGCGCTGGCTAAGGCGGTAGGATGGTCGGCCTCGGTGATTCTTTCCGTTCCCTGCTGTCAGCATGAGTTGAATGAGCAGATTTCCTGCGAAGCGCTGGAACCGGTGCTGTCCTATGGAATTATAAAAGAAAGGATGGCGGCTCTGGTTACGGACGCTCTTCGCGCGCAGATGCTGCGGGAGCAGGGGTATGAGACGCAGATACTGGAATTTATCGACATGGAGCATACGCCGAAAAATCTGCTGATCCGTGCGGTGAAAACAGGAAAGGCTGGAAAGAAGAACGACGGGCTGGACAGGTGTATGGAGTTTCTTCACGTGGAGCCGACGCTGAAGCATCTGCTGAGTTCAAAGGAGAACCGGGAGGCGACAGATGAAAAAAAGTTTGATTAAAGGCCTGATTCTTGGCGTTATTTTCGTCTTTTCCATCATACTTTTTTCCAACATGATGAACAAAGATCTGACGGAAGAGCTGGGGGAGATGGAAGAACCCTCTCTTCCGGTGCTGTATATGGAACTGTCGGATATACTGGTAAATCCCATGTATGGCAATCGCACCGAGCTGGAACCTATGTATTGCCGGGACAGCATCACGCCGGTTACGACGCAGCAGGAATTGACGGTGGTGGCAGAAACGCTGGACAATGATATTGAAGATATCGCCTACCGGGTAACCAGCGCAGACGGCAGCCAGACGGTGGAGGAAGGCAGTCTGAATAATCTGTCCGAGGAGGACGGTTATATCCGGGTGGATTTTGAGCTGGAGAACCGGATCCTGATGGATCAGGAATATATGCTGTGTTTCATTGTGGATTACGGCGGAAGCGATCCGGCATATTATTATACCAGGATTGTCCAAAGAGCCGGTCTGAATACCAGTCAGTATCTGGAATTTGTGCAGGATTTCTATGAGAGATGCATGAGCAAAGAAACCGCCTCCAGTCTGACGCAGTATATTGAGCCGGAGGATTATGTGACCAACAGCAGTTATACCAGGATCAATATTCACTCCAGTTTTGATCAGATCACCTGGGGCGAGATGGCGCCCACGCTGGTTCGCAGAGCCGTCCCCGTGATCAAGGAGATTAACGGAACTACCTGCAGTATCTCTCAGGAGTACGGGATTGTCTCTCTGGACACGGAAGACAATACGGAGCACTACAACGTGCATGAATTTTACCGGATGCGATACTCCCAGTCCCGTGTAATGCTGCTGGATTTCGAGCGCAGCGCGCAGCAGATTTTCGATGCGGATCTGCCGGTTCTGACCAGTCAGGGAATCAATCTTGGCATGGCGGACCCGGAGTTTTCCTATACCACTAATCAGAACGCGGATATCGTTGCCTTTGTACAGGAAGGAGAGCTGTGGACATATAACCGCAGCGCCAATAAAGCGGCGCATGTGTTCGGCTTTCGGGATCAGAAACAGGAAGAAGGACAGGATCCGCGAAGAGTTCACTCGGATTATGATATCCGGATCATCCGGGTCGGGGAGACGGGAGATGTGGATTTTGCCGTCTGCGGATATATGAATTGCGGCGATCAGGAAGGATACACCGGCGTGGCGGTTTACCATTACAGCGCAGAGCGCAATGTGACGGAGGAAGAAGTCTTTGTACCGGGTACGGTGTCCGGAGATTTTCTGATGGACGACCTGGAAAAGCTGACTTATGTCAGTCAGGATAATCAGTTTTATTTCCTGATGGAGAACACGCTGTATCACGTGGATATGGAGGAAAAAACCTGCGAAACATTGTTGGAAGACATTTCTGACGATTGTATGGCGGTTTCCCGATCCCAGGCGTCGGCGGCCTGGCTGAAGGAGATGGATCCCAACCATTCCACCACTGTCATACAGATGGATCTGGAGACCGGAGAGCAAAAAGAGATTACAGCGCCAGAAGGGGAATATATCCGGGCGCTGGGTTACATCAACGATGATCTGATTTATGGTCTTGCGAGAGAGGAAGACATCGTCACAGACGCTTCCGGAAACACCACCTTTGCCATGCATACGGTGCAGATTGTCAATCCCCAGGGAGAGGTGGTCAAAGAATACAGCGAGGATGGGATCTGGGTCAGCGATGCGGTTATGCAGGAAGGCCTGGTGGAGCTGAAACGGGTGCAGTGGCAGAATGAAGCTTATGTTCCCGTTGACAGCGAAAATGTGATGAATAATCCGCAGGAGACAGAAGAAACAGTGGAGATTCATTTAAGCGTCAACGCCAGAAAGGGAACCCAGGTGGCCCTGGACTTCAGTAAAAATGCCCAGAGCAGCAAACTGCTGGTGGTAAATTCCGAATACGTTATTTCCAAAGAAAACCGGACTGTGGCTGTGGAATCTGCTCAGTCAAAGCGGCCGGAACTGTATTATATCTATGCCGAAGGAAGATTATACGATACCAGTACCAGCGCAAATGATGCCATTATGAAAGCGGATGAGGCGGCCGGCGTGGTGCTGGACAGCAGCCAGCAGTATGTGTGGGAGAGAGGAAATCAGCAGGATAAGAATCAGCTTACGACAGAAGAAATCCCCCAGGCGGTACTGGAGGGGACGATGGATGTCGCCAAACTGGCGCAGTCTCTGGGCGCGGGATATGAGGTGCTGGATCTTTCCGGCTGTACGCTGGAAAGCGTCCTGTATCAGGTCAGTGAGGACCGGGCGGTGATCGCGCTCACGCCCACAGGCGAAAGCGTTGTGATCGTGGGATACGATATGTTTAATACCATACTTTATAATCCGGCCACAAAAGAGACATACTATTACGGCATCAATGACAGCACAAACCTGTTCAACAGTGCAGGAAATGTATTTTACAGTTACATGGAAACCTTTGAGTCCAGGACAGCACATTAAAGAAAGAAGGAAGATGATTATATGGACAGCAGAATCAAAAAACTCGCCAGCGGCCTGGTCAATTATTCCTGCGGGGTAAAAGAAGGGGACAAGGTGTATATCCACCATATCGGAAAAGACACCAAAGACCTGGCCCGTCAGCTGGTAAAAGAAGTGTATGCGGCAAAGGGGATTCCCTTTGTCCACTATACCGAGCCGCAGGTACAAAGAGAAGTACTGCTTCATGCCACAAAGGAGCAGATGGAACTGATGGCGGAGGTGGACAGCCTGGAAATGTCCAAGATGGACTGTTATATCGGAGTAAGAGGCAGCGATAACGTCTCAGAGCTTTCCGATGTGCCGGCTGACCGGATGGCTTTGTACGATACGTATTATCAGACGCCTGTTCATCATGGAATCCGCGTGCCAAAAACCAGATGGGTGGTGCTGCGCTATCCCAATGCGGCCATGGCACAGCTTTCCGGCACCAGTGTGGAGGCCTTTGAAGATTTTTATTTTGACGTATGTACGCTGGACTACTCCAGGATGAACGAGGCCATGAAACCGCTGATTGCGTATATGAACCGTACGGACCGGGTGAGAATGACGGGACCGGGAACCGATCTTTCTTTCTCCATCAAAGGGATTCCGGCCATTCCCTGTGCCGGAAACATGAATATCCCCGACGGAGAGGTTTACACGGCTCCGGTAAGAGATTCTGTAAACGGCAGGATCACCTATAATGCGCCTTCCCTTTACAACGGTTTTACGTATGAACAGGTATGCCTGGAGTTTCGGGACGGAAAGATCGTCAATGCCACGGCCAACGATACGAAACGGCTCAATGAAGTATTGGATACCGACGAAGGGGCAAGATACATCGGTGAATTTGCCATCGGCGTCAACCCCTATATCCTGGAGCCGATGAAAGATATTCTTTTTGACGAAAAGATTTCCGGATCCATTCATTTTACTCCCGGCAACTGTTATCAGGAAGCGCCAAACGGCAATGCATCGGCGATTCACTGGGATCTGGTATGGATCCAGCGGCCTGAATACGGAGGCGGAGAAATCTATTTTGACGACGTACTGGTGAGAAAAGACGGCAGATTTGTGGTTCCGGAACTGGAATGCCTGAATCCTGAAAATCTGAAATAATAAAAGAATAGGAGCGCTGCAAAACAAAAATGGACAACCGGTTTTGCAGCGTTTTTAAATTTTCCGCGGGACAATGCAGCAAAAAGAGTTTTTTTTCACACTGTATCTGTGAAAGGAATTTCCAGGGAGGGGGTGGATACATGGAAAGTAAAAGAGACCGGGAAACGTTTATCTCATTGTACGAGAAGATATATGGCGATTTATACCGTTTCGCATTTTACACATTGAAAAACCGGCAGGATGCGGAGGACGCGGTACAGGATACGGTGGTCGACGCCTACGGCAGTTTTGGTAAATTAAGAAGTCTGGAATCCTTTCGCGGGTGGATATTCAAAATACTGTCCAATAAATGCCGGCGCCGGCTGAAGGAATATCTGATAAAACCGATGGAACTTCCCAGCGATCTGAAGACGGAGGAGGATATGACAGAAAAGATACAGGTTCGCGAAGCGTTCTGGGCTTTGTCGGATGAGGAACGTCTGATCGTTTCCATGCACGTATTTGCCGGATACACGGGAAAGGAAATCGCGCGGATCCTGCATAAAAAAGAGGGAACGATCCGTTCGAAAGAAAGTCGCGCGCTGAAGAAAATGGCACAGATGCTGGAAGAATAGGAGGGCGAATCAGATGAAAGATTACAGTGTATTGGAAAAAATAAGAAAATCTGCCGATTCCTGTGAAATTCCGGAAAGCCTAAAACCGGAGAACCTGGATTTTGAGAAAAAAGGAAACCTGCGAAACATTTACAGCCGCGGGCCATGGAAAAAGGCAGCTGCAGCGGCAGCTGTGCTGGCGCTGGCGGTACTGGCGGGATTTCTGGCGGTAAACTTTAAGGGGAATCAGGGAGAACAGCTGAGCGCTTCCTTTGAAACTGCAAAGAAAATGGAAGAGACAGCGGGCAGCGCCGGAAAAGAGGAAGGAGCACAGACGCTGGAGGAACTTTACATACCGGCAGAGGATTACGATGAGATCTGTAAAAAGCTGCAGAACAGCTTAAGCAATGCGCGCAGTGAAAATCTCCTGGAGAGTGAAACGGCAATGGGAGATATGGCGGCAGCGGAAGAGGCGGCGGCTTCTGAGGCGGCGGATTCGGGCAGCACAGTTTCCTATGCCGGCGACTATTCCCAGACCAATGTGCAGACGGAAGGGGTAGACGAAGGGGATGTGGTAAAGACGGACGGCAGATATCTGTATATCATCCGGGAAGGGAGAGAGGTGCAGATTGTCAGTATTCAGGCGGGGAAGATGGCTGAGGTGGCCGTGATCCGTCCCACGCTGGAACAGTCAGAGAACAGCATCCTTGATATGTATCTCACCGGGGATACGCTGCAGATCATCTGTCAGCGCTATGACGCGGATATGCAGGAGGATGGGGAGGACGCTTATTACATGAATTATCGTGGAATCACCAGTGTCTGTACCTATGATCTGACGGACCGGGCCGATCCGGTTCACGTGGGAACGACGGAGCAGGAGGGGACTTATTACACATCCAGGAAGAGCGGAGAGTATCTGTATCTTTTTACCAGCGTATATCCGGATGAGAGTCTGATCCGCCAGTATGCGGATCAGGGCAAAGAATACGGACTGATCCCCATTGTCAACGGGGAGGCCATGGCCGCGTCGGATATTTATATTCCGCGGGGTGATGATAAGAGCGGAACAGAATATATGCTGATCACTTCGGTAAATGAAAATAAACCGGATCAGATCGCGGATCAGAAAGCGATCCTGGAAAATGCCACCCGTTTCTACGTGAGCACGGAAAACATTTATCTGGAGCGGGAGAACTGGGAGGCAGGCAGCACACAGACGGCCATTGCGCGGTTTTCTTTTTCTCAGGGAAAGATCAGAGGAGAAAGCGCCGGGGTGGTGAAGGGAGCTGTGACGGATGACTTTGCCACCAACGAGTACGACGGATTCTTAAGGGTGCTGACCACCCAGTGGAATGACAGCGGCAGCCAGACCAACAATGTGTACGTGCTGGACCAGAACATGGAGATCGTTGGAAAGATAGATAATCTGGCAGAGGATGAATCTATCTATTCCGCCCGTTTTATGGGAAACACCGGATACTTTGTCACCTACCGGCAGGTGGATCCTCTCTTCTCCGTGGACTTTTCCGACCCGACGCATCCGAAGATTCTGGGAGAACTGAAAGTGTCGGGTTTTTCCGAGTACCTTCATTTTTACGGAGAAAACCGTCTGCTGGGAATCGGATGGGAGACAGATCCGGAAACGGGGGCGACGAAGGGACTGAAGCTGTCCATGTTTGACGTGTCTGATCCTGCCGACGTGAAAGAGGTGGATAAACTGGTGATAAAAAACATCGACTACTTTCCAGGAGAATACAACTATAAGGCGCTGACAGTCAGCCCGGAAAAAAATGTGATCGGCCTTGCCGCGTCCAGCTATGAGAGCAGCGGGACGGTCAACAGTTATATGGTATTCTCTTACGATGAGAAGGAAGGGTTCTTAACCGATCTGACCTACGGACTTCAGGAGGGCGGCAACGTATCGGCAGAGGAGGTCAGAGGCGTTTACGCAGACGACACCTTTTATGTGGCCGATGGAAATAATGTGACTGCCTTCAACATGGGCAAGGGTTACGAAAAGATCGCGGAGCTGGCCGGATAAAGGGAGAAAGCATCTTGAATCCAAAGAAAAAGCGTGTTAGAATTATCCATTATGAGATCTGATAGGGGATCAAATCATGGAAACAGGAGATAAACATATGAAACTGACAACGATACGTGAAATTTATAAACAGCGGGAAAACTATCTGGATCAGGAGATTACCGTAGGCGGCTGGGTCCGCAGCGTGCGGGATTCCAAAACCTTCGGATTCATCGTGCTTCACGACGGAAGCTTTTTTGAGACGCTTCAGATCGTGTATCATGACGCCATGAGTAACTTTGCAGAAATCTCCAAATTGAATGTGGGAGCCGCCATTGTCGTAAAGGGTACGCTGGTGGCTACGCCCCAGGCCAAACAGCCCTTTGAGATTCAGGCGTCGGAGGTGACGGTGGAAGGAGCTTCCGCTCCGGATTATCCGCTGCAGAAGAAACGTCACAGCCTGGAATATCTGCGGACCATCACTCATTTAAGACCGCGGACCAACACCTTCCAGGCGGTATTCCGGGTGCGCTCCCTTCTGGCCTACGCCATCCATAAATTCTTCCAGGAGAGAGGATTCGTCTATGTGCATACGCCGCTGATCACAGGCAGCGACTGTGAAGGAGCGGGAGAAATGTTCCGGGTGACCACTCTGGATCTGGATACTGTGCCAAAAACAGACGAGGGCGCTGTGGATTACTCGAAAGATTTCTTCGGAAAAGAGACCAATCTGACGGTGAGCGGACAGTTAAACGGTGAGACCTATGCCCAGGCTTTCCGCAATATCTACACCTTTGGCCCTACTTTCCGTGCGGAGAATTCCAACACCACCCGCCACGCGGCGGAGTTCTGGATGATTGAGCCGGAGATTGCCTTTGCGGATCTGGACGATAACATGGCGCTGGCGGAGAGCATGCTGAAATACATCATCCGTTACGTGCTGGAGGAAGCGCCGGAGGAGATGAATTTCTTCAACTCCTTTATCGATAAAGGGCTGCTGGATCGTCTGAATCATGTGCTGAATTCGGAATTCGGCCATGTGACCTACACGGACGCCATCGAAATTCTGGAGAAAAACAACGATAATTTTGAGTACAAGGTATCCTGGGGCGTGGACCTGCAGACGGAGCATGAGCGTTACCTGACTGAGGAAGTGTTCAAACGCCCGGTTTTCGTCACCGACTATCCAAAGGAGATCAAGGCTTTCTATATGAAACAGAATCCGGATGGAAAGACAGTGGCAGCCATGGACTGTCTGGTTCCGGGCATCGGAGAGATCATCGGAGGCAGCCAGAGGGAAGACGACTACGATAAGCTGAGAAACCGGATGCAGGAGCTGGGACTGAAGGAAGACGATTATAAATTCTATCTGGATCTGAGAAAATACGGATCCACCCGTCATGCCGGTTTCGGACTGGGCTTTGAGCGGTGCGTGATGTATCTGACGGGAATGGGCAATATCCGCGACGTGATTCCTTTCCCCCGTACGGTTAATAACTGCGATCTGTAAAGAGCATTGTAAAATAAAAGGGTATCCCCTGCGAGAATTCCATCTCGTTTGAGGATGCCCTTTTTGTGCGAATCAAATTATCTGTCTTTGTAAGCCTTGCGGCTGCTTGCATATAATTCCTGCAGAAAAATCGGGTTTGGTGTCATAGAAGTAAAGAAAACATTTTCGTCTTTATAGCGGCTGACAAAATCACGGGCAGCCTGACGGATTTCTTCTTCTGAAGCGGTCTCCGGGATAGGATCAGTGTCGATGGCAAGATGAAGTCGTGTTCCACGGCACTGTTTCAAAATAGCCTTGATATCATTCATCGGCTGGGGATTCCAGAAATCGATTCCGATTTCAATATAGGCCGGGACTAGCTTGGTGCAGTTGCCGCAGCTGTGCTGTTCATAGAACATTCCCTCGGAATGGATATAATCCACGACTCGTTTGATGTAGGGTACCAGCATCTCGCGGGCGGTGTCAAGGGAGAAGAAGGGACCATTCTGAGTTCCCCAGTCATCATGGATCAGTATTCCATCGATAGCGCACACTTCTTTTGCGCGACGGATATAATCGATGAGAAAATCGGCATATTTGTCAAAAAAGGCTTTGACAGCATCCTGCTGATCTTCATCGATAAGAGCCATGGCGGCGCCGCTGACATCCATCAGGGATATCAGACGTTCCCAGAAGCCGTCCAGAATTCCAAGTTCGTTAAACTGGGGAGTATCCAGATAAGATTTGTTCTTTTCGCCCATACCTTTCCAGTCCAGAGCGTCCAGATCCGGCCACTGAATCAGTTTTTCCCAGTCATTCATATCGGTAATCAGCGGATGACCGGGTTGTACGGTAGCGCCGCCTGCCTGGGGGACGAATACCCAGTCCAGACCAAACCATCCTCTTTTGGTGAGAGAATCATATTCAATGGTGTCTTCTCCGTCAAGAACCAGGTGGGTGGCATAGTTATCCGGGATCAGACGGGGACGGAAGTTGTTGACATCGCAGAATGCCCATCCGGTCTGAGGCATCCAGCAGGGTGTTTCACCGGAAAGGGCGCGTCTGAGATTTTCCCGGGGAGTAATGGGGCGATTGTAAATGGGTTCCGGGGGCATCTGAGCCGGATCGGCTCCGGGGATCATGGAAACGGCGATAGATGATGGGTGAGTGCTGATGACCTCAAATTCGCTGGAATCAAAAGCAGGGTATGAATTGTTCATGGCTAAAACCTCCTCTGTATATATTTTCTGATTCCATTATAGAGCAGGACTGTAAACAGCGTAAATGCGAGACAGGTTGACATTTTACGTGATGCTTGCTACAGTATGTAGCAAGAAGGAGAAAAAGTTATGGAGATAACCTGTTTGGCATTATATGCTTTTTTAAAGGAAAAACTGCAGATAGAAGAGCCGGATCCGAAACTTGCGGATAAGGAGATTCATCAGATTTTACTATATACTGGAGGAAGTTGTCGAGAACATGTACTGTATCTTGTGACGGGAGAGGATTTTCCGGAAGAGGGGATGATGATACAGATTGGAGGAGAAAAAACAGGAAGATGGATGATCCGCTGTGCGGAAGGAGAAAAATATTCTGTTGTCAGCTGTATTTTGGAACTGTTTCAAAACTTTCTCAGATGGAGAGAACAATGTGTACTGCTGGCGGAAAGAGATCATGATCCGGAGATGCTGCTGAAGCTGGCTATGGAGTTTTTGCCGCTGGATTCGGTTGCTCTTTTTGACAGAGATTATGGTATTCAGGCGGAATATATGTCAGAAGGTTTTGTGATAGAAGAATTGGATATGGAAGATGGCAGCAGGCTGCAGCACAATGAAAAAGTGATGGATAATTCGGCAATGCAGGCCTTGTATAAAAATGATCCTGATTTTGACCGTACTTTCCGGACGTGTGGGATTTGTCTGTATCTTCCTTATTCTATGCCGGTTCCCGGGGGATGTGTGTATTACTGTAATTTATTTCAGGAGGACTTTTATCTGGGACGTTTGGTATTTAGTTTAAAGGAGCGGGGAGACAACAGGGGGATTTTGAAACTGGCAGAAGCTTTTTGCAGTCAGGTGGAAAGCTGCTGTCAGTATATATTCCTGCATAGAAATAAGGAAAATCATGCAGAGCCGTTGGAAGAACTCTATAAGAGACTCATAAAAACAGAAGAGGTTGATCTGCAGAACGCGGAAGCTGTTTTGGCAGCTTATAAATGGAAAAGAAAGAACTGTTATCAGATTTTTTGCCTTGCACCCAACGGATATTTTCATTCTGATCAGACGATTGCATATTATCTGGAACAATTGAGAGGAATCCTTCCTTCTGTTCTGCTGACACAGACAGAGGGGAAAATATACGGTTTACAGAACAGGGATATGCAAACAGAGCCGGAATTTCATCAGAAGCTGGTGCATTTTTTGCGGGAAAATTTGTTTAAAGCCGGTTTTAGCAATGTTTTTCGTGATTTTTTTGAAGCTTACCGATATCGCTGCCAGGCTGAAGACGCGTTGTCGCTGGGCAATGAAAAAGACGCCAGCATCTGGAGATATGATTTTGCAGATTATAGTTTTGATTATGTCAGGAGGCAATGTCTGCGCCAGTATCCGGCAGCGGAGCTTTGCCCTGGAAATTTACGGACACTGATGGAGTATGACAGGCAGCACCCCGGCAGTGAACTGACCCGGACGCTGTATCAGTATTATATCAGCCAGTTTAATGGTCAGCTGGCGGCAGATCGTCTTTTTATTCACAGGACGACTTTTTTCTATCGTTTGAATAAAATTCGGAAAATTGCTTCTTTTCATCCGGAAAACCCGAAAGAGACCGCGCAGATTCTGCTGGCCTTTCAGCTCATGGATGCGCCGCTGGACAAAGGAGGCAAGACATGATATCATGAATAGAACAAATGTTTGGGAGGCTGGCGGTTATGGATTTTATACACATTGCGGATGTGCATCTGGGAGCGTCTCCGGACGCGGGTTTTCCCTGGAATGCACAGCGGACCAGGGAGATATGGGACAGTTTTAAAAAGCTGGTGGAACTGGTGCGGCGGGAACGGCCAAAGCTGCTGCTGATTGCTGGGGACCTGTTTCACCGTCAGCCTCTTGGAAGAGAATTAAAAGAGGTGAATTATCTGTTCTCCACCATACCGGACACGCAGGTGGTCCTGATCGCGGGGAATCACGATTATATCCGTCCGGATTCCTGGTACCTGAGATATCCCTGGGAAAAGAATGTGACCGGTCTGTGGGAGGAACGGACGCAGCGGATATATATCCCCCAGGCGGATACCTGGGTCTATGGATTTTCTTATCACGGCAGGGAGATCATGGAGGCCCGTTATGATAGTCTCAGACCGGGGCCGGAACCAGGGACGCATATTCTGCTGGCCCACGGCGGGGACGAGAAGCACGTTCCGATACAAAAAGAGAAACTGGCCGCCAGCGGCTTTGACTATATTGCGCTGGGCCATATTCACCGGCCGGGACAGATGGGGGAACAGATCCATTACGCCGGCGCGCTGGAACCGCTGGACCGCAATGACCGCGGCCCTCACGGCTTTGTCCGCGGAAGCGTGGAAAATCGCCAGGTGTACACGAAGTTTGTTCCCTGGGCCTGCCGATCCTATATCTTGCTGGAGATCCCGGTGACGCCGAAGACAACCTGTTTTTCACTGGAAGAAGAGATAGGAAACCGGATGGAAGAAGAAGGACGGGAGAATCTTTTCCTGGTGGCGCTCAAAGGAAAGAGGGATCCCCAGATCCGCTTTGATGAGGAGCGGATCAGCAGTCTGGGAAATGTGGTGGAGACGGCGGATCACACCCGCCCGGATTACGATCTGGAGCAGTTGGAGGATCAGTACCGGGAAGCATGGTTGCTGAGTTTATCCGGCGGCTGAAGGACAAAGGAGAATTGGAACAAAAAGCGCTGGATTACGGGCTGGAGGCTTTGCTGGAGACGGGGAAAAGATCATGATCATCAGAGAACTATACGTGAAAAATTTCGGAAAAATGAATGAGAGAAGTCTTTCTCTGAAAGAAGGCGTCAATCTGATCGCAGGCGGCAATGAGAGCGGCAAGACCACGC
>ERZ1090866.460-NODE-461-length-14985-cov-9.467917_pt1 | contig 14985 bp, 22 predicted proteins | sample MGYA00478477_ERZ1090866 | MGnify/ENA primary metagenome ERZ1090866 (study PRJEB33644, sample SAMEA5815737) | chicken gut metagenome | biome: Chicken; feature: Gastrointestinal Tract; material: Caecum | place: Ireland | collected 2019-01-01 | study: A study of the... | reverse complement strand
TCGGCTATTCGATACTCAAAATCGAGAAAGAGCGCGGCACGATGGACGGCAAGACAGAAAAAAAGAAATATTATCTTATGAACGCTAAAATTTATGCAAAACGTTTCAGTACAGACTGTTTCAGCGATTATTTCAACGACCTTGCGCGCCGCAGTCGTATGGGGCTTTCCGATTATCTGGAATATGCGACCGAGAAGGCGAATGTCGAGGAATTGAAAGCGCAGAACAGCTACTTTATCAATGCTTTATACGGAGGTCAGTAATGCAAAAGTGTAAAGTCTACAAAGACGGAAGTCACTACATTGCCATACGCCCTACAACGGGCTACAACGGAATACGGAGAAAGCCTCCTCCGGAGGAACCCATTATTGTTGAAGAACCAACAGATGGTCTGGATAAGCCAAAGGAGGCGACCGTAACAGACGAACAGCCTTTACAGGAAGAGCAAATCACGGGACAGGCGGAACAAAACGAAAACGCGGCACCCATGCCCGAAGAGAAGACGAAAATCAAGCGCCGCGTAAGTACCAGAGCGGATGAATTTTTAAGATTGTACAGAGAGAGTATCGGAATGAAACGGGAACAACAATACAAGTATATCGCGTCCGGGCTTGCCCCCTACTTTGTAAGTAAAGAGGCGCTCTATAAGTATCTGGAAAGGAAAATGGAAAATAAAAGACGGGCGGAAGTCACGCGGCGGATCCGATGTTTAAGGCGCGCTTCATTGCATGAGCTAAGTTATTTTGCAACTTTTACCTATGACGATAAGAAGGCAACCGAAGCAGAATTTGAAAAGCGGCTGCTGATGACGTTATCGAATTTAGCGAGCAGGAAGGGCTGGAAGTATATGGGCGCATGGGAGCGCGGCGGGGATACAGACCGCTTGCATTTCCATGCCATCCTCTATATCCCGGAGGATAAAATGATGGGAAAACTTGAAGAAAAGCGCGATTATAACGTAAAGACGCACCGTATGGAAGAGCGCATTGAAAACAGCTTCTTTCAGGACAGGTTCGGACGGAATAAATTTGAACTCATAGACGGCACCGCATTAACGCTCGGAACGGCGGTAAGCTACGTCTTAAAATACATTGAAAAAACGGGAGGACGTATCATTTGCTCAAGAGGAATGCGGACGTTTATAGAAACGGACATTGACAATAACGACATCGTGGCGCGATTGCATGAAGACGATGATAAAAAATACGTTCTGTTCGACGATTTCAAGGTATATAGAGACGGCAAGGAGCTTGGCGAAATTTCGCCGGGCGTATTGTCGCACGCAAAAACTGTAAATTAAACGCCGCAAAGCAAAAACAAAAGGCAACACCTGAAAAGAAGCGAGCGCGAAGAGACGGGCGGTTTGCAAGCGGTTCAGCGCAAACGCCCGTCCGCCGCGCTTCAGGTTTGCCATTGTTTGCAGGTTGGCAGTGTGTGCGCTTGGACGGCGGCGCTGCGCGCCGCCGCTTGTTTAATAACCAAGCGCACACACTGCCGTCATTTGTGATTTTTTAACAAAATTTTCATTGGCATTTTAACATGAAACGCTCCGGTATTTTTTCTGTTATAAGCATAAAAACTTTGCAAAACAAAGAAGTTTTTCCTCTATGGAAGTAAAAACTTTGTAGAAAAGAGAACTTTTTAGTGTTATAAAAGAAAAATCACGAACATGATATCTGACACCAAGTTCAAATTTCGGCAGATTTTATATTTCTACAAAAATTAGCCGAAGTTATGTTGACAATTTATCTTTTTTCGGCTATAATTTGGTTGTAATTAAAATTAGCCGAAGGGAGGAGGCTGTTATGACATATATCGCAAGGCATATGGAACAAAAGATTCTCGATTTGAGCAAGTCCTTTTCTGCACTGCTTATCACGGGGCCGAGACAGGCAGGCAAGACAACAATGCTAAAAGAGCTTGCGGCGCGTGAGGGGATCGGAAGAAATTATGTTTCGCTGGATGATTTGAATACGCGCGATATGGCGAAGAACGACCCGAAACTGTTTTTGCAGCTCCACAAACCTCCTATTATCATTGACGAAGTACAGTACGCGCCCGAGCTTTTCACCTATATCAAAATCCATGTGGACGAGCATCATATACCGGGCGCATTCTGGCTTACAGGTTCACAAATTTACAGGCTCATGCATGGAGTTCAAGAATCGCTTGCAGGACGTGTGGCGCTTCTGCATCTTTCTCCCCTGTCTCAGCGGGAAATCACTGGAACACCTGCAAAGCCCTTCAATGTTGATTTTAATACTTTGCTTGCGGAAAGCAAGACGATATCTCCAGTGAGCGTGAGCGAAATGTACGAGCGCATCTGGAAGGGGTGTATGCCCGGTCTTTTAAGCGGACAACAGTCGGAACGTGACATCTTCTATTCGTCCTATATTTCATCGTATATCGAGCGGGATGTCAGGGAGCTTTCGGGTACGATAGATGCGCTCAAATTCAATCGGTTCGTGACGGCTGCCGCGGCACGCTGTTCACAGCTCGTCAATTATACCGCGCTTGCGGAAGACGCCGACATCGATATCCAGACTGCGAAATCTTGGTTAAATATCCTTGAAACGTTAGGCATTGTGTTTTTGTTGCATCCCTATTCCAACAATGTCTTAAAGCGAACTATCCGCACTCCGAAGCTATACTTTTACGATACGGGATTGGTATGTTATCTTACGCGCTGGTCATCGGCGGAAGTCGCAGAAAGCGGCGCCATGAGCGGAGCATTGCTCGAAAACTTTACCGTTTCCGAACTCATGAAGAGTTATCAGAACGTAGGATTAGTGCCCTATCTCTATTTTTACCGTGACCGAGATGCTAAGGAGATCGACGTCATTTTAGAAGGGAACGGGAAGTTATTCCCGCTGGAGATAAAAAAGACTGCAATGCCCGATAAGCGCATCGTACGCACATTTGATATTATCGAAAAGTCACCTCTTGAGCGTGGTACGGGCGCGGTTCTTTGTATGGCACAGGAATTTTCTGCTTTTGACAGCGAAAATTTAATTGTTCCCGTCTGGATGATCTGAAGGAAAGTAAAAAAAATGGGGAGAAGCCGATGGCTTCTCCCCTGTCAATTTTATATTTTTATAAAGTCAGATAGTCTGCAGCGGCAGCCGTGAAACACAATATAATCGTATTTATTCCCAGAATGGATTTTGAGTTTGTGATACGATTTTTTACTGCTCCACTGCCCTGCTATCAGATACATATAGACAGTTACGCCGTATTCGATAAACCTGACTTCCAAGCCTCCACAACCGCTGTAATAGGCAAAGGTGGGATGTTCATCGCAGATCTCACGTTTATTCATATCGTCACCTCATAGCTTTTGCCGTGTACTTCGATGCGGTTTCTATTCTTGTTTGGCTCGCCTTTTGCACAAGCCCGTACGAGCAGTTGCTTGCACTCAGGGGCCTTTGGAATATTGCCGTCGAGGAATTTATCGTCCGCGCCGACTTCGACGATTTTGAAGCCTTTTTGAACGAGGTATGCCGAGAACTGCCATAGCTTTTCAAAGCGTCCGTTGCTGTCAAAGACAGCGCAGATGTTTTTTGCAGGGTGGTAAGCAGTGATTCTGAAATAGTTTGCCATAATTGTTTCCTCCTGTCAGTGGTATCGTTTGAACGCGTATTGCGTCACAAGTTCTTGGAGCGGATAGATACGTTCTTTATCGAACGGCGCTATCATTGCTGCCAATATATACGGGCTGAACTCATCTACAAGATATGCAACGCATTTGTAGCCTTCGACTTCTATGATAATGTAGGTTACATCGTCATTGTTTTGGCAATAGCCTTTAAGATAGTCTTTTGCCCGTTCCGCCTGTTCGGCAAGCACGGGATTATCGCGTTTGAACTCAGATACGGTATAGATTTCATCGAGATAGTTTGTCATAAAATTCATCTCCGGTTTTAATTTGGGTGCAGCATCAAGCTGCCTACTTTGCGGCTATGCCGCAGTTTGAATTTGTTTTAAGTGTTTGTTGGCATACGGCAGCCAGACTTTGTTGACGTAGTGCAAAACATCTTCGCTCGGCTTGTGATCGTGCTCTCCGTAGCATTGCAACACTTTATGGTTCTGCAACGAATATTCCACGGTGACAAACGGTGTATCAGGATGCTGTTTCGTGCGAATAAAGAAAATCAGCGATTCCTCGCGGACAAAGCGCTGGTCGTAATTCATCCGTCCTACGCAGTGGTCTAATGCTTCGCCCTCACGGATAAGGTCGGCGGGAGAGCGGGCGATGATACAGATAAAGGCGCTGCGTTTATCATATTCGAGCGGCAGATACTTTTCGGCAATACGCGCAAACTTTTCGTATAACTCTTGTTTCGCTTTTCTGTCTGCTTCCGCCCGCGCCGTAGCGTATTGGTCTATTCGCATGTCGTGCCAGTACTTGAAATCGTGAGGAAAGCGGTTTTTAGGCAACGTCATATCCAAACCGAGGTATCGGCAGGCTTTGAGATAGTCGAGATAGGCATTTACGTTGGTGTCCTGCTTTGAGATATAGTCGAAGAATTTCTCCCGCTCCATGCCCGTGAAAAGTTCGCGTATGGGTGCAAGCGTATTGTCGTTTCGCAGGTTTATCTTCGCTTCGCGGTAAGCCTGCAATGTTTCAAGCGGCTTTCCTGTCTTGTACGCCCGCAGAACGACGTCCACATAGTAGTAATGGTGTATCAGTTCTTCACGGTGCGCCATCAGCCACTTGCGAAAACTTTTGTCGCAGCCGATTTTCTTTAATATCATGACACTGCCGACATATTTGCCGAGCCCCGCTTTGACGAGGTATTCTGTTTGCGGGTATTTGAGATAGGTGCGAAGGTAAGTCACGATGCAGGGCTGATCCTGAATATCCACTGCGGAGTAGCGGAATTGCGGAAGGGAGAGCGCAAACTTCGGATTGATGACGGGCGCCCACGGGTTGAAGTACTTGTAATCGACGGCGTACCATTTCCCGTCATTGTAAAATGGCGGCATATTGTACGGATATTTGACGCCCTCGGCAAACCAGCCGACGCGGTATCCGCCCATGTAGTTGTATTCGATGTCCTTTGCAAGACACTTGTCCGAATATACGCCGTGGATGGCGACTTGTTTTATAAGCCTTGTGTGCTTGCCCTTATTGCGCACGGCAACGGTTATCTTCACAAGCTCTTTCTGTATGGTCGTGAGATAGGCATAAAAGCGCAGACCGCTGTTACAGCCGTGTTTGGCATCGTAGCTAAGGATGCGCTTTTCAATTTTCTTTGGAATAGGTCGTATATAATTCGGATTCATTTTTTTACCTCAATTCGATTTCGTCGCCGAACATTTCGCTAAGTACTGCCACCGCCTCGGCGTCGAAGGCGGTCACGTCAAAGTCATCCTCATCGTCTATCACGGCGGAAATATCCTGTTCGAGTTTCTCATCCGTTTTTGGCTCGCCTGAATAGTCTTTCAGAAGGCTTGAAACGGTGGGGATGGCTTCGTCGATGTCGCCGTCAAATTCGCGCATTTCCTCTTCAGAGATTTCACCGATAAATTCGCCCGTTTCGGGGTCAACGGTCTGCGCGGAGGGAAGTTCACGGATGCCGTCATTTTCAATCAGGACGACGTTGTGCCCGTTTGCAAGCATCTTCTTCAGATACATATCCGAGGCATGATAAGGGAAGCCGACCATCGGCACGCGGCTTTCAAGTCCGCAGTCCCGCCCCGTAAGGGTAAGGGGCAGCTCGTCTGCAAGCAGCTTTGCATTGTCGCCGAACACCTCGTAAAAGTCTCCCAAACGCATGGCGATAATAGCCTGCGGGTATTTGTTTTGAACGTCCAGATATTTTTGGTAAACGGGAGAAACGGTCGGCTTCGGTTGCTCCGCTTTTTCTTCCGTGGCAATCTGCTCTTCCGTCTCGCGGATATCTTCATCGGTCGACTCCTCGTCCTCATCGTCCGATTGGGCGGCAGATATGCCCGAACTATTGGCATTTTCGAGCATATCGAACATGGAAAGCTGCGGCTTTGGCTGCGGTTTGGGCGGCGTGTATTTCACCGTCGGCGCCTTAGCTGCAACGACGGGCTGTTTCTTGTATTCTGTGCCGTCCTCGTTGTAGAGAGTACCTTCGATACTGCCCTCCTCAAAGTAATGCACAGCCCAGCCATACACGACGTCATCGTCAATGCAGGCGGAGTTAGCACCTTTCTCCGCTTGCTTTTTCGCCTCGTCACAGGCAAATTTCATAAAGCCTGAAAGCGTCTTTTTGTTTATAAGCGATTTACCGTCCTTTTGAATACGCACGCCATTGTTTATCTTTCCGGCAAGGGTGGAGGAAGCATTCGCCTCCAAGTATGCTTTGACTTTTTGTTCTTCTTTCGTCGTTGCTGTAAGGTTTAATTTTGGCATAGTTGGCCTCCTTTTTGTTTCAGAACGGCATATCGTCCAGAAGTTCGGCGGCTTTCGCGGGCAAGTTTTCAAGCGTCGTGTAATTGTTGAACCCGCCGCGATAGTCCTGTTCGTCTTTGGCCGTTCGGATGAGGATATGCCCGTACCATTCGTTCGTGAAATACCGCACGTCCGAAATGGAAATGTAGATACACTTGTTTTCCGCGCTCTTGATGAACGCCGAAAAACAATAGTGATTACGTCCGATATTGACGAGCTGCCAATGGTTTTCCTTGCACATAGTGCGCAGGTAATTCAGATACTTCGTCTGAAATGCCTTGTAGTCGTCGCCGGTGTAGCAGCCGGACGAAAATTCGTGGTTGAGATATTTTTTGAGTTCCTGTAAGTTTGCCATTTTAATGCTCCTTTTTAGTACAATTTGATAAGTTCGATATGTTTGCGTTGCAGTCCGAACTCGGCGCGGAATCTGTGTAACGCTTCGCGGAGTGAGTAGAAAAGATAACAGCGGTCGATAAACCGGCCGCTGTTGTCCCTGTATTCGAATATGAGCGCCCCGTGGGCGTTGTAGTAATAAAATATTCTTCGCATAACGGTTTCCTCTGTCAGCATTCCAGCCAAAGCACGACGTCGAGCGGGTCTTTGAAATTTTGCTTTGCGAGCAGGTCATAGAGTTGATCATATCGCTCGTCGTCCATTGCGTTTACGGAACGGTATAACCGTCCGTAAAAGCCCTGCGAGTGCATAAGGTCTACGACCGTCGCTGCAAAGATGCGGTGATTTTTGTTGCCTTCTGCGGCAAGTTTCTGAATGTTGTTCATTTTTCAAGCCTCCCGTAAATGTCGTCTGCGTAATAGGTGTAGTTGAAAGGATTAAAAATCGCGGAGCATCTCACCCCGCGATAGTCTACGATATATATTGTCCGCCTGCCGTCCTCTTTCATATCGAGGACGGTGATTTCATCTATTGCTCCGTCAAGGGAGTGGATATGCGCCTGCGTCTTAAACGGTATCATTGTTGTTCCTCCGTAAAATAAAAGAAAAGACAGTGCTTTGAAAGGCACTGTCTTATAAAATATTGTATTTTGTATTTTTATTGAAGCAAAATTATTTTGCAAGTTCCTCAAAGGCTTTGCGGTGACGCTCCAAAACGCGGCGGGCAACTACGTCTATCTTTTCATCGTCCGATAACTCAAATTCCGGATTGTCGTGTAAAGAAATGAGCATATAGCTCGGACGATTGTTTTTGAGCAGGAGTACGCTGCCGTTCTGGTCGGCAAGTTTGGTGGCTTTGGAAAAGTTCTGGTTCGCCTCGCTTACGGAAAGCATCTGATTGGTGTTTACGATCATCTTATCACCTCCGACTTTATTATACACGAATATTAGCTAAAATACAACCTAATTTTACTAATTTACCTAAGGAAAGTTTTGTCTGGTGTAGATATAGCTGTTTGAAGTCATTTTTTTAGTCCTCCAAATATTGTTTATAATGCGTGCAGGTTTCAAGCAGTTGTTTAACTTCCGGCATTATTTGTTCCTTTGTCTTGCCGATACAGGCAAGAGTGAGCAGATTGGTATTTGCGCCGAAAAATCTTCGGAAAGCGTAATCGAGGACAAGGGAAATATCCTTGTCCTCGTGTTCGCTCGTACTGTTGATGGCGAATATCGCCGTCAGTATGGGTCTCAATTCGTCGGTATGTTTCATAAGACCTCCTTGATTTCGATCGAGATATAGGTGTGAAAAACAGGATCGGGTTTATTTAATATGCCCCAGAAACACTCTGTTTCATCGGTATCATCGCGGCGGGCAAGATAGTTGAATTCATATTGCGAGCCTATCGGAAAGTCGTGTTTCCATTTCAGCGTACTTATCCATGAGTATTTTGAACTTTTTGCTTCACAGACCAATTTTTTGAATTTCAGATATGCCTTTTTATATGTATCGTATATTATTATGGTAGACTCGTTCTCATAGTAAGTAGAACGGTCGGCTTTTACAAGATAAACTTTCACTTTGCACCTCACGCAATTCTCTTGATGCCGCCGCCGAAGCTGCGCACCAGAACGCTGCCGAACTCGCTGCACCAGTCGTCGTCCTTGTTCCAGACATAGGCGAAAGCCGAATGCCTGCTTCCTTCCGAACAGACAAGTTCGTCCCATTCTTCCGGATAGTTCGTCACGATAAGGAAAGAATAGCACTCGCCGAACTCGGTAAATTCGTGCGTTATGGCATAGACGAGGCAACTGTATTTGCTTTCAAGCTCTCTCATTTTGGCATAGAGTTCGGGCTCCTGATCTACCCAAAAGCCACCGTAATTTTCAAAAAAGCATGCCATGTCTTTCTCACGGAAGCCCTTTATGTACGGGGCATAAATATCCATTTCCTTCAGGAACTGAATTGCTTTTTCTTTTTTAGTCGTTGTGTTCATGATAAATTACTCCTTTCGTTTATTTTTTGAATGGCGGGTGCAAGAGGCTTAAATTCAGAAAAGCCGTAGTGTTCGATTTCGCTGTAATACCAATTACCGTTGTCGAACACATATATGTAGTTTATCCAGCTATGCGGGGCGGTGAGCTGCTCTTTTGTACAGGTAAAGGCTTCCTGACCTTTTTCGCCGCGGTCTCTGCCGTAAAATACGGTAACGCCCTTTTCAGGCGTATCAAAGCAGTGGTGGCTGCCCGCCGACGGCTCCAAGTTTTCATGGAGGGAGGAGATGCAGCCGAGGCTCAAGAGCTTTTCGATGCGTTCCTGCGTGTTGTAGTATTGCAAAAGTATCCTGCCGTTGTATTCAAGATAGCCGTCATAATGGCAGTACACGGCTTTATAAGTGTTTTCGTCTGTTTTCATTGCGATATAACTTCTCGTTGCCATAGTTTCATCTCCTTAAATTTTATTTTCAAGCGTTTCAAAGTTGTAGCCGATATTTCTGAGCGTTTCTTCAAAGCCGAACCACGCCAGCAAATTTTGGTTGTAGTCGTCCTGCGCGAGGGGATCTTCTTTGTCCCATTTATCGCCGAACAGGTCAGACGGAGCATAGAGCCCCGTGCCGTTCATCGTGTCGTATAAAAGCTCGTTGATTTCACTGCGGTATTGCTTATAAAAGCGTACCGTATCCGAATAGTAGATGAGTTCCCCTACAATACCGGATTGACAGCCGTGATACAACACGTCCGTGAATATGCCCGATTTATCGCTGTAATCGCCCCAACGGTCTATCACATAATTGCACACACGGCGGGTGAGCGGATTGTCTGAATTGCGTTTAAGCTCTTTGATATTTGCAAGAGTAAGTTTCATTATTCAGCCTCCTCAAAGTCATCTATGTGAATGTGCTCCCGGCCTGCAACGCCGTACTCGAAGTACAGTCCGTTTTCGTCGGAGTGCAGGTCGTATTCGGTTACGACTATCCTTCCGCAGCGCGTCACGGCCACGGTTATTTTGTCGCATTGGATGGCTACTATGTTGAAAACAACGGTATGTTCGCCATCGAAAAATTGAAACTCTTTGAGATAAAATTTGTTCATATTGTGCCTCCTCAATCGACTAACTTGTACCAGATGGAATACTCGATTTCGATTTCCCGTTTTTCGTATCCCGTGCTTTCACCGCTCGACGTCTTTTTCTCGAACTCGATCTCATGGATCTCATAGTGAGCGCCCTTGAATTCGCCTTCGCGGCCAGATACGGCGTGGCAACCTTTGACGCAATCTTCAAAGACACGGATGTATGCCTTGCCGTTTTTGCTTGTGCAGGCAATAATGAGGTCATTTTCGGTTATAAAACCGAGACCGGTCATTTTGGTGCTTCCGTTACGATTTGTTTTGGAAACGGAATAAACTACTTTCTTCATTTGGAACTACCTCCGTGTTTTCTTTTTGCCTTTCGGCAGGGAACAAACGGCACAGCGGGAGTTGAAAAGCAGATAATTACGTGTATCGTTCCGGAAGTCAACGAGACCAGAAAAATTATTGCATTTGAGTACTTTTTTTGAAAAGAAAAAGGCACCGAACAGGTTTAACCCTGTTCGGTGCCATATATGCCGTATCTATTCAATTTTTCAGCGATAATTTTTCGCGTTTACTTCCGCGAGAGCTGTGCCAAACTCCCTGCCCGAAACGGCAAAAAAACATGGAGATATATTAAAAAGAGCAGCAATTATCTGCCTTGTTTTATTATATGATTTTATCTTGATATTGGGACATTAAAATGATATAATATCTTTACGGGAGGACAAACAATATGCCTGAAATGATATTATATCACGGCTCCGCTTCGATCGTCGGTCAACCTGAATTTGGAACAGGTAAGCGACACAATGATTACGGGCGCGGATTTTATTGTACGAAATCTATTGACCTCGCAAAGGAATGGGCGGTAGCAGAAAATCGCGACGGATATATAAATAAATATTCGATTGATTTGCATGGACTGAAAGTACTTGACCTTCAGAAAAAAGGTTTTACAGCCTTGCACTGGGTAACATTGCTTCTACAAAACCGCGTTTTTACACTCAAAAATGATATTATAAAAGCAGGCAAAGAGTATCTTATAGAACATTTTTCTCTTCCTGTAAATGAATACGATATTATCAAGGGGTATCGCGGCGATGATTCCTATTTTGCTTATGCCGAAGGTTTTTTGAACAACATGATTTCATATCAAAGTCTTTCGACGGCGCTTAAAGTATGCAATCTGGGCGAACAGGTCAGTTGAAATTTGCAGGATATGAACTTGTCGATTCAGCAACATGGTATCCGGCAAGAAAGGTGCGAAACGAGTTTGCACGTCTGAAGTTTTTAAGCAGCAGGTGTGGAGCGTTTGTTCCGGATGATATTTATCTTGTAGACATTATCCGCGGAGGTATTGAACCTGATGATCCACGCTTACAATGAACAATTCCTTGATATCATACAAAGAAAAGTATCTGCAATGTTCGAGCTTGCGGTTTTGGAGGAGCATATCGAAATCGACGCTTTTGCTCAAAAATTTGCGTCGTCTTCCGTCGGCCATGCGCTTGAAGTTGCCGATCCCGTCTATGCGCTGGGTAAATCCGCAAACGAACTTCTGGCGCTTATATCGGATAATGAGCCGCTGGATATAGAAACAAGCAGTTATGCCTCCCCCGAATATTGGGTGGGCTGGGTGCTTGCATATGCGCAGTGGCACTTCAATAAACCGTATGCGGCAATCATATCTGCAATTCCTTGCAGTAAAATTTTAGACAACTATTTTCCTTATCATGAAATGGATATCATGCACAGCATGGATCTGATTGCAAAATATTTGCGGCCGGTGTGTCCGCTCAAAATAATACGGCAAGCTCGTGGATTCAGTCAGTCACAGCTTGCCAATCTTTCCAATGTGCCGCTTCGTACTATTAAGGCATATGAACAGGGAACGGTAGATATAGCCAAAGCGCAGGCTGAAACGTTATACGCGCTTGCACAAACGCTTAACTGCACGATTGAAGAACTTATTCAATGATATAGCGGTCAATACTATATCCGCCTTCCTCGTTTGACAGATTCCCTGCCGGCAATTTACTTATTTGCACGCGCTAATATAGTTTAATCAATGTGAAGAGGCTGCACATAGTTACTCTTCGTTATGTGCAATTTTTGCACTTTTTTATTGACAGAAGCGGTGAAATATGGTAGAATAGCTTCGAGGTATTTGAAATGGAACTCAAAAGTATCAGAATGGAAAAGGGATTGACGCAAGTTCAAGCAGCGCAGATATTAGGTATCAGCAGAAGAACATATATCAAATATGAAAATGATGAAGGGAAACTGCCTGCACTCAAGCATAATTTTTTGTGTCAGACTTTGAGTGAATATGGTCGAATCGATGAAGAACATGGGCTTCTGACGGTAGAGCAAATTAAAGAAATTTGCTTTCCGATATTTGAAGAATACGGCGTAGAATATTGCTATTTATTTGGTTCCTATGCAAAAGGTAAGCAAACAGAAAAGAGCGATGTGGATTTACTTGTCGCAATGCCTGTAAACGGGCTTAAATTTTTCGGGTTGGTCGAAACACTTCGGGAAAAGCTGAGAAAAAAAGTCGATGTGTTGGATTTGGATCAGCTAAATAATAACACAACGCTTGTGCGGGAAATTTTAAAGGACGGGATCAAAATTTATGGATAACAAAAAAGATGACGGATACTATTTGAGCAAGATTTTAGATGATTTACATTTTTTGATTGAGCATACTAATGGAAAATCTTATGGCGAGGTCGAATCGGATCCTGTCTTGATTGATTGCATAATGTTTCGTTTGGTACAAATTGCCAAAAACAGCGATAAACTTACTCCGGAATTTAAGGGAAAGCATAAAGGTATTCCTTGGCGAGAATTAAAAGGTATGAGAAATCGTATCGTTCATGATTATGGCTTTATTGATTTAACGATTATATATGATACTGTAATGAATGGCATTCCTCAGATGTATTTAATGTTAAAAAATCTTTCATAAAATTATCTGCGATTTGAGCAAATAAGAGAAGGGATACCGATATAATTCAGTTATTGTAATCGACAAGATATTCCCTATTTTTGTATTATTATAAGCTAAATGCGCAACAAAAGCAGCATGTATTTCAGGCGCAAATGTATATTTATACAATACGTTGTATAAAAGTGTTTTTAGGTCGATTTGGACGTTTGGGGACAACCGACAGAAACCACTATATATTGTGCTTTATGTGATATAAAATATACTATATGTTGTGATAAGGCCTGCTGCGCAAGCCTTAAAATTTTTGGCAGAAAGAAACTAACAAATTTTTAACAAAAAAACTGAAAACTTAACAAAAACACATGCCCGAGTGGCGGAATCGGCAGACGCACAGGACTTAAAATCCTGAGGAGTAACATCCGTATCGGTTCAAGTCCGATCTCGGGCACCATAAATGGGAGGAACTTTTGATGGTTTCTCCCATTTTTGTTACCTTTGGGAAGAGATTGGGAAGTGAAAACTTGCCATATTTGCCTAAAAATAAGCGTTTTTTTGTTAGTTTGATTGTAAATCACAGAATATAGTCTATTTTGTTAATTTCTTTCATTAAATATTCTTCCGAGTAGTCGGTATAGCCTCGGTCAACTCGGCTGGTCTTTACATCAGCGTCGAATTCGTGACCTACCCACTTCATAACGACTTCGGGGTTGCACCCGCACTCCTTATATTGCGTACAAAAAGGAATGTATGGTTAACTCTCGCTTGGTTTTGCGTGCTCTTTGTCTATCAGTTTGTAATAGATATGAATGTTTCTGGGAGCAGGTGCGTGCCAGCGGTTGTTGTGCTCCGTCTTTGCGTCGATTGTGATAAACTCAATGAGTTGCAGGCACATTTCCCTCGTAAGTTCGGGGCATTTGCCATACAGCTTTATGCGCTTTATGTATTCCTCGACGTCGGCTTCGTCCTTGCTCTCGTCCTGCAACTTGCTCTCCAATGCGACTATCTCGGTTTGTAGTGTCTGCTGTTCCTTCTGATAGCTTTCGCAGAGCGAGTTGCATAAGTTTTCGGGCATCTTCTTTAAGACCTTTTCCTCAAAGGCGGTGCGGATAAGTACATCTAACTCTTCCATGCGCTTTTTCTTGGCGTTGAGCTGTTTAAGGTCGGAAGTTCTCGCCGTGACGGAGCGTTTAGACTTGCTTTTAAGAAATTCCTCTCGTGCCGCGTTTTCATCTTTCAGAACGAAGTCGCACTTGGCGCGGATATCCGCAAGTACAATTTCTTCAATGTCTTTCCTCTGAATGGCGTGAGTGGTGCAGTAGTTCTTGCCGAGATTGGCATAGGTGCGGCAGATATAGCACTCGCAGTCATAATCTTTGCCGTCCGGCTGCTTTTTCTTGGAATGAACTATCTTCATCTTGTGCCCGCAGTCGGCGCAATAGATAAATCCCGAAAGAGGGAGAGGAGTACCGCTACTTGTACGTTTGGAGCGCGACACCGAACGAGCGGCTTCCTGTGCCTTCTCCCAGACTTCCTCGCTGACGATAGGCTCGTGAGCGTTGCGCTTTACAATCCATTCCTCCTGCGGCAACCAATAGGTGTTGTGGTTCTTGTAGGAAATGGTCGAGCGCCTGTGCTGCACCGTACAGCCCTTGTATGTGGGGTCTGCAAGCATTTCTCGCACCGTTTTATGGCTCCACCAGTTCGGAGCGCGTCTGTTGATTTTACTGCCATCCTTTTTCGTCCTGTAAAGAGTAGGGTTGGGTACGCCCTCGTCTGAAAGAACGCGAGCTATGCGGTATGGCGATAGACCCTGTATTCGCATAGCATAAATTCTTCTCACGATTTCTGCCGCAGGCTCGTCTATGATTGCCGTGCGGTTTTCGTCGTCGCCTACAAGATAGCCGTAAGGATAACAGCCCGAAGTGTACTTGCCCGCTTTCTGACTTGCCTCCAATACCGCGCGTATTTTCTTTGAAGTGTTCGCCGAGTGCCACTCATTAAACACGTTCATAATGGGCATCATGTCCATTCCCGTGCTGTTTCTGTCGGCGGTGTCTACATTGTCGTTGATGGCAATGAAACGTATGCTGTAGGCGGGGAAGATATAGTCGAGGTATTGCCCTACCATGATGTAGTTTCTGCCG
>ERZ1090866.459-NODE-460-length-14986-cov-5.363807_pt1 | contig 14986 bp, 9 predicted proteins | sample MGYA00478477_ERZ1090866 | MGnify/ENA primary metagenome ERZ1090866 (study PRJEB33644, sample SAMEA5815737) | chicken gut metagenome | biome: Chicken; feature: Gastrointestinal Tract; material: Caecum | place: Ireland | collected 2019-01-01 | study: A study of the... | reverse complement strand
CGGTCACCTGGTCGCTGCGCAGAAACGTCCTATGTGCCTCCGCAGAGTACTTACGCGCCCATTCGTTATTGCCGCGCCCTTAACACCTTTTCGGCAAGCTCCGCCGCATTGGCGGGCAGGACAGTACCGTCACAGTCGCGCACGGCATCTGCTCCCCAAAGTCAGGTGATCTGCTTGGTTCCCACTGCAAAAGTTTCATCGGTGGGGATGGTTATTTTTCCTTTCGGTTTCATGGCTTTCTCTCGCTTTTTCTGAAAAAAATATAGGCGCCGGCATCCAGTTGATCGACCTTGACAAGGATGCCTTTGTGGTGACGCGGGATCAGGTTGATGCGCAAATCGTTCAAAGCGATCCCCGACCGCCGTGAAAACTCATACACGTTTGTAACGCAGGCGCCGCGAAAAACAACATGCTGCCAATTTTCGTACGTTCCTTCCCACGTGGGATTGTACGGCGTTGTGACAAACCCGTTCTCAGTCCAGACACTGAGGTATCCCTCTTCGTTTTCGTTGTTCGTCTTACAGAGGAATCCTCCGTCGACGATGGTGCCGAGTTCCTCACCGACGGGAAGCAGGAGGTACGTCTCCCTCGCGTAATTTTCGTTATTCCGATCGCCCGCAAGGCACTGCGGATCCCAATATTCCCACTCCCGCGGGCTCTGTCTGAAATTCTTGACTACCGGGAAGAAAGTGTTTTCGATGATGCGCGGGATGCCTGCGGCAATGATATCCTCATAATATTTGCGATTGCGCGCAACGAACTCCTCCTTCTTTTCCTCGCTCCCCTTGCGCATGACGTGATCCATGCAATAGTACAGTTCGAAGGAATCGACGACGAGAGACGCCTTTCTGATCCTTGCGCGTTCCGCGTCCGTTTCGGCGCACTGCGCCGCCTTTTCAAAGAAGGAACGGCTCTTTTTGATAAAAAAATCATCATACGTGCCGTCGTCGTACAGTTTGAGTCCGAAGATCTCCGCGTTGGATGTGAGCGAAGCGTATGCCTTTCCGCCCTCGGCGATCGACTGTGTATAACGCAGGTATTCGCCGATACACTTTCCGCCTTTGCCGTAATACCCGTACAGAAAGTCCTCCGCGTGCCCGTCGAATTCCTCCTGCGACATATACGGATCGTAGAGAAGTTTGGATAAAAGATACACTTTCAGCCCCACGAAATCCGCCGTATCCGTCTCGCCGTTGATGAAAACGCCCTTGACGCCGTGCTCCGCAAAGAACCGATAGTTTTCGCGCACCACCCCCAAAACGGGGTAATGACAGTTGATCACATGGTAGCAATACGGGTAATCCCAGACATAAACTTTAGAAAAAATTCCAGAAAGCTCCTGCACGCGTTGCGCCGCAACGCGCGTGCGCTCCATCGGCGCTTCCTTCGCATCTGATGCAAGTGCCTGCGGAATGGAATAATTTCCCGCGCACCAGGTGCATACCCGGGCGATCACGTTGCTCTCGGGACGTTCAAACTCAGGCGGTTCCTCTGTCTCGCCGTACGAGATGGTATCGATGAGAAGATGCGGATACTCTTTTTTGATCTCACGCGCAAAGCGGTTTACCAGGCGCAATAGTGCGTCGGTGTCGTTCCCGCCCTGTTCGTAAATCTTGCGGCACTTTTCGCACTTGCAGAAAGCGTTTCCGTCGTTGATGGAGACGGACAGCATCGTCGGATCCTCTTCCTCTTTCAGCCACTTTTTCGCGTTTTCCAAGAGCACGGCGAACGCTTCGTCGTTGGAAAAGCACAATCCGCTCGGATCACGAACGCCCTGCTCGTTCAAAGCATAGAACTCGGGATGGTCATGATACCACTGATCGGGCGGGACAAGCGAATGAAAGGTGTGCACGAGCCCCGCGTTTCCACCTGCATACCCCATACCGTATCCGTCCTCGGCGCGCAACTTGCGCACAAAGGTGCCGTTCACCTTCATCTTAACCGAAAAATCAGGATCCCACGCCGTCCAATCGCAAATCTCGCGGTACTCGAAAACGGGCTTTGCGTGCTCGCAAATCTCAGCGATCTCGATGGTTTCGGCGTCCGCGATCTTTTCAACGGTATCGGTGAAGTACCGCACGCCGCAATACTTTTCCAAAAAGGTATATACGCCGTAAAGAACGCCCCGCTTTCCGCCGTTGATGATGAGGTTGTCTTCCTTGGTAAAAAGAACGTATTCGTCGTCCGCATAGGCGTATCCCGCCGTTTCATCGCAGGCGCGTACTGTCCCTCCAATGAGGATCTCGTGCTCCCGCTTCAAAGGGTACGTATCGTAATACACGGGAAGCTCAACGCCGCTGATGCGATAAAGATACTGCCGAAGAACCCGTCCCGCCTTTTCCGTCCATGCAGGAAGCGCGGGAGGCGCCTTCGGGCCCTCCGCGCTGTGCATGACGATGGCAAACTGCCCAATACCCACGCCGCAAAGATAAACGGGAAACTGCTTTTCCCCAAAGTCTAAAAATTTTTTCACTTTCTAATGTTCCTGAATTTTATTAAAATTCCCCTGCCCCGAACGGAGCAGGGGACTGTGTCCTTATGTTCGCGCTTATTCCGCCGCGATGAAAATATACACTTGGCATTCCCCGAGGTCGGGGTTCTCACTGTAGGCGCCCAGCCAGACATAACCGTCTTCCGCGAGCGTTACCGTGATGGTCACCGTGCGCCAGCCGTCCGAAGTTGCGGGCGTGAGCGCAACCGCCTTGTCGGTATTCTCGCTGGAATTGTCGCCTAACCACTGCGAATTGGTCTGATACAGGTTGAGCACCGCGCCCTTCACGCCGTCCTGTGTCGTCATCACCTGCACAGTGATCGTGACGGTTTCACCCGCCTTCGCTCCGGGCACGGCAACGCGCGCGGCTTCCCCGCCGAACCACGAGCCCCTGGGCGAATTGAAGTTTGCCACATACAGCGTTCCATCCAGCACTTTGACGTCCTTGATCCCCACGTCACATGCGCCCAGCTCGGGCTTTTCACTGGCGGCGGCGAGCCAGACGTAGCCGTCTTCCGTAAGTGTCACGGTAAGACGGATCTCACGCCAACCGTCCGAAGTCGCGGGCGAGAGATACACACCGGCGGCATAGTTCGCGCCCATCGTGGGATCGATCCACTGCGTGACTTCCTGATACAGCTTGATCACAGCGCCTGCCTTGCCGTCCTGCGTGGTTCTGAGCTGCATTGAGAGCACGACCGTCTCGCCCTTCTTCACGCCATCAACGGCAACGTGCGCAGCTTCCCCGCCGAACCACGAACCGCTGTTTGAATAATATTTCGCCGTATAATCAGCCGACTTTTCGACGCCCTTGATGTACACGTAGCACTCGCCGAGCTCGGGCTTCTCGCTTGCGGCGGCGAGCCAGACGTAGCCATCCTCTGCGAGCGTAACCGTGATGGTCACCGTGCGCCAACCGCTCGACGTTGCGGGAGCGAGCGCCACGCCGCTGCCGTAATTTGCGCCCATCGTGGGATCGATCCACTGCGTGACTTCCTGATAGAGCGTGATGCTTGCACCTTCCGTGCCGTCCAGCGAAGTCCTGACCTGCATCTTGAGCACGACCGTCTCGTCCTTCTTCGCGCCGTCAACGGCAACGTGCGCGGCTTCCCCGCCGAACCACGAACCGCTGTTGGTATAGAAATGCGCCGTGTAGTCGATGGCCTCGCCCACCTTGACGTTTCTCATGTACAGTCTGAAGGGAGTGCCCGCATCCTGGAAATACGCCGCGCCGAGATAGACACATCCGTCCGGTGCAACGACCGCCTCGAACGTCACGGTTCGCCAACCCGTCCGGGTGACGTCAAGGTCTGCGGCGTTGTTCTGCCACGTATCGTTGCCTGCCGCCGCGCCCTTGAACGCCGCAATCTTCGCAGCGGTATCCGTACCACCGTCCAGCGTCGTCTGCAATTCCAGCGTGACCGACACCGTCGAGGCGGGTTCAAATCCCTCCGCGACCTTTGCCGCGATGCCGGAGAACCAGCCCGCCGTGGAGTCGAACTCCGCGACGTAATCGGCTTCGTCTCCCCACTTTGCGTACACCGTGATCGCCTCCGCGGGCATGGTCGCGATGTCCTTGCCGATACGCGTGCCCTCCTCAAACGTCGGGCTCGTGTACCAACCGCTGAAGACCTTATTTCCGTTCGACGTTTTATAGTACGCGTCGAAGTTCGCCAGCGACAGCCCCTCGGAAATCACCGTGTCCTCGACTGCGCTGCCGCCGTTCGTTTCAAACTTAACCGCATGACCGGGAACGATCTCGACATCCTTGATGTAGAGGCTCAGCCAAGGACCGTCGTCTTCAAAATACGCTGCCGCCAGATAGATGCATCCGTCTGCGGCGACCTTCGCCTCAAACGTCACGTCGCGCCAACCCGTGACGGAGGTGTCCAGTTTCTGATAGCAATCCAGCCAGGATTGGTTGGATGCCGTGATGGAGTTCATCGCGGCGATCGCGACGTTCTCGTCTGCTTCGCCGTCAGCGGACGTCTGCAGCTGCATCTTCAGCATGGCGGAAGTGCCGGGCGTCAGCCCCTCTGCAACCTTCTGCGCCGAGCCGGAGTACCAGCCCGCCCAAGGCGAATACTGCGCAAGAAATTCAGTTTCCTCGGGCACTTCCTCGATTTCTTCGATGAGAATCTGGTCGAGGTAAATCGTGTAGTTATACCCCATCTCCACCGCCCAGCTGAGGATGATGACGTTGTCATAGTCGTTGACACAGTTGACGATGGTGACCTTCGTCCACTGGTTGACGGGAATGGTCTTGCCGTCGCCGTAATCGGACTTGCCCGACGCGTAGATACGGTTCTGATAATTGCCGAGCTCATCGTCGTAGGCCACCTTGAACACATCGACCGTGCTGATCTCCGTGTCCGTTACGCCGGGGACGGGCTCAAGGTAAATCCAGTAGGAAAGGCTGCGCACATGGCGAAGATCCACGTCATACATTGACCCCTCGTATTTGACGAGGTTGATCTGTCCACCGCCGGCTCCCGGTTCAATCTTGAGGGAATACCCGCTCTCTCCGTAATACTTTTCGTTAGAGATACCCACGCCTTCCTTTGCGACGGGCGTAGAATAGATGCGGTTATCGAAAGAATAGAACTCATTGGGATTGATGTTGCCTGTACCGAGGTTACCAAGCATATTGCTCCAGGCATAAGCTCCGTCTTCCTTGACAGCCTTGATCTGTATGTTATACTCGCCCGTCCGGGTAAGGTACTCTTCCTCGACAAGGTTAAGCGGATTTTCGTTTCCGTGGAAACCGATGTCCGCCGCCGCCTCTTTGCCGTCGATCCAAAGATCGTACTGCGAAAACGAAGAACCATCCTCAAGCTGCCAATAGATCTCGTTCAGCGTATCGCAATAGAGCAAAGGACCTGCAATATATTCCACAGAATCGCTCGTCTCGGACGCAGCACTCTCGAGATAGATCTCCGTACCGTCTACATACGCAAGACACTTGACTGCAATGGAATACGTCCCGTCTTCCGTAAGCGTCCAATAGTTATTCTTGACAGACACCCAGTTTTCGCTGTCGTTAACCTTGACGCCATAGCGGTTCGCGTTCTCCACTTCCGCCCAATTAAACTGCTTTGCGTGCGTTTCCTCGTCCTCCACCACTTCGGGCTTTTCCGGTGCCGCGAGCTGCTCGACGGTGACGTCAAGCTCAGCCGCTTGCGACGTTCCCGCTTCATCCTTTGCTCGCACATAGAGTTTGGAGACGGACTCATCCTTTATGAGCGAAAAAACATCAAACTCCTCTTCCTCGACCGACGTATAGTCAATGCCGTTGACACTGACCTCATAGCCGGTGGCGCCGTCTACCGCCTTCCATGTAAGCCTTCCGCTCGATTTGAGCTCAAGCTGCGTAGGAGTGGCGACGCTTTTCACCTGCGTCTTGCAGGCGGCTATGCCAATCGCACAACACGCTGCAAGACCTGCCGCCGAGATTGTTAATAGAACCTTTCTCATCACATATCTCCTTTTCTTTACTTTTTCAGCGCAGCCATGCCGACCGCGCATATCTTTTTCCCATTCAGTCTACATGCTTATTGGCGTGCTCTTCCGCCGTGATCAGTCCGTGCTCAAACAAGGAATCCCAATACTCCTCTCCGTCATTGGCGGTATACAGCGTCTTTCTCGCCTCAAAGGAGACGGCCGCGCGAGTTCTGTCCTTCGCGTTCTGCGAACCGAACTGGCGTTCAAAGCACTGCGCCTGCTCGTCCACACAAGACATATCGATCGCCGCAAGTTGCTTGTTGCAGAATTTGTTGAGCGAGAGCATTTCATAAGCGCTGACGTAGAAAGCGCTCAACCGGTTGCCCGTTTCGCTTTCGATCATCTCGACGCAGTCGATGCCGTCAATCGGAAGCACTGCCCCGCACTGGCTATACGTGAAGTCACGGATGCCCTGATCGGAATACAGATATTTGAGGAACAGCTTGGCAAGGCCGCTGTTGATCTGATCGGAATCGACGATGCAGGCGTTTGATCCTTCCGAACCGAGGTAGCAGAAGTTTCTCGCCTCTTCCACGCGGTCGAAGTCCGCCTGGTTGACCTCGTACCCTTCTCCCGTGAGCGCTTTTGAACCTGCGTCGATCGCATCGACGAGGGCCGCGAGTTCCGCATCGTTTTCCACCGTAGTGCACTTGTCCCGGATGGCGCTGATCACGGGGATACGGAACATCGAGAACGTCGCGTCGTCCACAAAGCCCGCCATCTCATTCATGAGCCACGAACCGTTGAACATCATCGCCGCGGATTCGTCGGACAAAAACTGTACCTGAGCATCGGCGAAGTTGAGCGCCGTGGAGGTCTTTACGATATTGTTATTGTCGTACCACAGCAAGTCCTCCAAAACCTGTGCCGCTTCCAGCGCACCCTGCTGGTAGGTAGAGGAAATATCGAACACTTTCTCCCCCTGCGCGTTGATGATCTGTCCGTCCTGCGCCGCATTGTACGCCTCCAGGCCTTCATACTGCGCATACAGCTGATAGTACATGAAGTCATAGTACTTTTCATTCACGCCGCCCGAGAAGATAAGAGGGGTGATATTGTTGCCCCGCAGCGTATCGCAAAGCTCCAACATCTCATCCGTCGTAACGGGGATGTCTTCCTCTGAAATGTAATTCACGTTATACGCCATCCCATATGCGCCGACATAGGAAGGAAGATTGTAATAGCTTCCGTCGTTACGCGCATAGATGGAGGACACGGCAGGAGTGATCTTTTCGCCAATCGACTGCTCCTCTCCTTCCCACTTGTATGCATACACGTCGTTCAGATTCATCAATTTATCCGTATAGCCACTCAAATCTATCTCGCTGAAGTACAGATCGTAATCGGTGTTCTGCCCCACAATCTCTGCCATGAGCACGAGGCGCTCGGTAGTGGGATAAATTTCCACGGATACATTCGGATACTTTTTGTTAAAGCCGCTCTGCGATCGCGCGGAAGCGGTACAGACCCGTCGCCAACGTGGGCCGATCGGGCAAATAAAGCAATGGCGACATATAATCGTTCCACTTCGCGATAAAACTGAGCAGTCCCAGCGTAAACATCAGCGGCATCACCTGCGGACGCATGATCTTAAAATAGGTGTAGTAGAATCCCGCGCCGTCTATCTGGGCAGCCTCTGCATACGTCCAGGAAATATTCGACCAATACGCATGCGTCAGGATCAGGTTCATGCCGTACACATTTGCCGCCGTCAGCAAAATCAGCATGGAGTTTGCCAGATGCAGATCGTACATGAGACGATACGTACTTACCATCGACGCGCCGATCGGCACGCTGACCATGAACAGCGCGATCCCGTACAGCAAGGAGCGCCCGCGGAACCTGTACTTATTGAGAACGTAGGCGAACGCCGCCGTAAATTCCATGTTGATCCATGCCGAACCGAGCGCAAACCATATGCTGTTCCAAAACATTCCCAAAAATGAAATGCCGCTATCCGAGATTGTTTCAAATGCAATCACGTAGTTTTCGAATTTCCATGCGGTAGGAAGTCCGAACATGTTGTGAAAATATTCGCCGCGGATCCCGCCCGACTTAAGCGAAGAAAGAAATCCCCAAAGTACCGGGAAAAGCAACATGATCGAATAAACGAAAAAGAACACAAATACAACGGCAAAGATGAGCGTAGAGAGCTTGAGCTTATTTTTCAGGGTCACCCGCCAATGCGGTTTATTGACAAACACACCGCGCGCCGCCAGGGACCTCGACAGACGCAGTTTTCCCACCGCGCTGCGCACAACGCAAACCAAGACGATAAACGCTACGAGGGCGAGCATCAACCAAACAAAATCCATTGTATCCCCCTCCTTAAAACTCTACGTTCTCGATCTTGCCGACAAAGTGGTTGATCACAATGGCGATCGGCAGAATAATTACTCCCTTGACAAGTCCAAGACAGCCCGCCAATCCCTGCGACATGCGCTCTGAAACGCCCTGCGCGCCGTTCGTCGTCAGTAAATATTCATAATAAGGCAGATCGTACGTGCCGTAACCTCCGCCTGTCAGGAGCAGCGTCGCACCGCCCGAACTCAAAATCCCCGTCACCATCAGCATCAGCATGGTAGCCAGGAAGGACCAGGTGCAGGGAAGCGCGATATAGATAAACTCCTGCAGGATATTGCAGCCGTCCAACTCACCGGCCTCCAGAAGCTCGTCGGGGAGCCGGGCAAAAGCGGACAGCCAATACAAGAGATTCCCGCACAACCCGAAATAAAAGTTGTAAAACAGCATCGTCAGCATCGCCGTGTCCGAGTTTCGCAGAAGAAGAAGATCGGAATCGAACAACTGCTTGATCAGCCCGTTGTTCCCCACCAGATAGAGAAAGAAAGAGGAGAGGATGACCGAAGAGATAATCTGCGGAAAGAAAAAGATGTAGCGGAAAATCTTATAACCGGGAATCTTTTTGAACAGAAAATATGCCATCAGATAGCTGAGCGGAGTGATGATGAAAAAGCCGAGCCCCCAATACAGCAAGGTATTTTTGGTGGCTTCGAGAAGCACCTTACCCGTCGTAGAGAAATTCCCGAACAAATACTCGAAGTTGTAAAAGTCGTAAGAGATCTCCCCCGTCATTTCGTTGCGATGCTCGAAAGCGATCGGAATGGACTGTATGGTCCCATACACCCAGAAGATCGCGAGCATGATGAGCGGAATAATCAGTATCGACCATATGCAGCACAGCTCCTTGATACGTCTTATTTTCTTTTCGTGCAGGTAATCTCTTGTGACCCCGCTGACGTTTTTCGGCATATTCATACGCTTTACCATTTTTCAGGGAACAGCCTGAAATCCTTGATATTCGCATTGAAAGTGTGCTCGGGATACTTGTGGATGCAACCGTACTTGAAGATATCGTGATACAGCTGTTCGTTGCGTTCCACGAGAAGTTCGCGCTCCTCCTCCGTCCCGTACTTGAATCGCTTTGTACCCGTGTTCAGAAGTTCTGTCATCGTCAGGTGCAGGCGAGATTTTTCCACGTGGGGCAAAGTTTCTTCCGTTGCCACAGCCACGGCCTCATCCCAAAACTCGTTGCACTTTTCAAACACGCTCAAATCGTACACAGTCTTGCCGTTCTCTACCTTTGCGGGAACGTACTTCATGATATCGTCGTGCGTGCTGACGCCCAGTTCCTCTATGTAGTCGACGTATTCGAGAATGTACTCGGCACTGTCGCCGTAGTAGCCGTACGCAAAATCCTCCATGTGATAGCGGTATTCAGCATAGCTCATCGAGGGATTTTTATTGAGTTTTGCCCACAGATAAGCGCGCCACTCGGAAAACTCGGGACACTCCACACCCGTAATTTCCGCATAGTGTGCAATAACGTGGTTTTCGGCAAAGGCATTTGCCTGATCCCAATAGGACCTGAACCCTGCACGGACGCGGAAACTGTTCGCCCAGCTGCCGGGATACGACCAGATATACAGCTGATCGGTGAGCTTGGACCAGCCCTCAAGCAACTCCATCTTTTCTTTCATGATCTCGCAGTCGGGATCGTCGCACATATGATCTTTGCACATATTCAGACACAGCTGCACGATGACGTTGTCGCGCGGAACAATTCCGCCCTTGGGCAACTCGCACCCCCACTCATAGGAGAGTGTCTGCACCATTACGCCGGGAAATTCCGCTTCGAGCTTCTCCGCGATATTGTTCACGTAGATGAGCAGAGTGCCCATGACGCCGTATTTTTCATAGCTTGCCCGGCAATTCGCGCACTGGCATTCCGTGCCGCCATCGCGTTGAGAGATATTGATGAGTCCCGTGTTATCCGTCTGCAGCAGGGCGCGCGCACTCTCATAGACATATTCCATGCCGCCTTCGCTCGTAAGGCAGGGCTGTTGCACCGAACGCGTCATTTTTCCGTTGACTTCGATCTCAGAGAAATAGTCGGGATGTTCCGAGAAGACGGAATCGGGCAGAAAATGCTGCATTGTGTGCACGAGGTATCTGTCTCCTCCCGCAAAGCCCATACCGCCGCCGTAACGCGCGTTCGACCTGAGCCCCTCACGCTTGAAGTCACTGTTGATGGCCTGTGTCAACGCCCATTCGGAATCCCACGTGGACTCCGCCATGCTCTCTCTCAGGATAAAGGTAGGCGACCAAGAAAGATCCACCGACTTTGCGACAAACACCTCCTCCGCATCGGGAATTTTTTCGCAGTCGGGGGTATAGTAGCGGAACCCCAGTGCGTCGAGATAAGCATATACGCCATAGATGACGCCACGTTTGTCATTCGCCGCGATTACGAGATCGTTTCCCACCGTCCTGACGATATAGCTCTCGTCGCCGAGCGCCACAAAATCCACGCTGTCGTCCTCGCTGCGCGTCGTCTGCCCGATGAGGATCTCATTCGCGGTCTCCGCCGTTTCGTCTGTAATGACTTCAGGAACGACCTGTCCCGCTTTTTGGATGTTGTCCCGAAGCACCTGAGCCGCATATTTTTCCGCCTCACTCGCCTCTGCAGAGAGCACGATCTTGTAATCGCCGAGCGGTATCCCGTTGCTCTCCAAAGTTTCGGGAACGTATGGTTGCTCCTGCTCTTCTCCGCCCGAATCCGAATGACCGGGCTCAGAGGCCGCAGAACTGCAAGCCACCGAAAAAATCATACTCGCACCAAAGACAATGCTCATCAAAAATGCTTTCCCGCTTCTTCTCATAAAACACTCCTATCATCAATTAGATTTGCCACATGCGCTTTGCACGATGTGCGTAACGCGCCACAATGATCAGCGCAGAGCTGCACGCATGCATTTTCTGCGTTTTCTCCGTCATACGTGAGCCCCTCGGGCATACGGCAGGACGTTTCCACTCTGCCGTTGACCAGCTTATGCTCCACTTCAACCATTCCCTTCGGCGTGGGAATGCTCGCCCGCACGTACTTCAACCCGCAAAGAGAGGGCGTGAACGCCACCTTCGTGCATTGCTCGTCCATATAGTGGAAGCCGACCACGTTCTCCACGAAAAAGGGCAAAAATCCACACGACCAGCCGTGACAAAGGCTGTGTCTGAACCCGAGATAGCAGTCCGCGCCTCGATCGCCGTGCACGTCCTCCTTCCCCTCCCTCGGAAGCTCCGTAATCTTACATGCGTTCTTCATCCACGCCACGTCGAAGGATTCCCAACAAGTGGTCGCGCCCATCGCCAGCATCCCTCCGTAGTACTCCTTTAAGTTATCGAACGCCGCCTGCATTTCGCCGTTCTCTACCAGTGCCCGGGAAATCAGATAGCTCAAAAATGAGGAATATCCCGCCGCCCCGTCCGCCTTCAGAAAAGCTACTCGTCCCTCGTCCGCCTCACCGCACAGGAGCTTGAGTGCGGCAACCGATTTAAATGTCGCCTCCCCTGCGAGGGGCCCCAGTTTTTCCGATATCTTGCGCGCCAATTCGCAGGCCTTCGCACCGCAGAGAGGTTGCCGTTGCACCGCTTTGAGCGCATAGCGCAAGAGATAATGAACGCCGCGACGGCCGTCCTCATGCTCAAACGTCGGCCAATCGAAAAAGTCCGCGCACCAATAGGACAGCCCCGCCCGCTCGGGATGCAGTTCGCCGCCTTGAATACAGCCGTCCAGCTGCTGTAAAATTTGATACACTGCCTCGGCATACCGCTCGTTTTCCTCCCCCGTAAGCCGACAATAGGCATCCACGACAAGCAGAAACCACACATTATAGGAAGGAATGCCGTTCATCCAGCAAGGAAACCCGGCGGTATCCAGGACGAAATCGAGTGTGTCGCGCACGACTTTCCTGTCCTTGTATAAATAGAGGTAGCCGAGAACTTCCGGAAATAAGTCGCCCACCCAGACGTGCTGATCGCGCTTGATTCCGTCCCAGATGTAATTTTGTGCATTCAGGAAGACGGTGCGGGTTACCATCTTGAGGATCTTGTTAACCGTCTCATCGTCCGTCTCGTACACCGCATCGGGATACGCTCCATGTATAAACGTCCCGAAGACGTTGTTGATGCGATATATGCCGTCTTCTATAAATTCGATACGGACATATCTGTAACCCGTATTGCCCCACTCCATATCCGAGTTAGACGACATATACACCGTCATATCACGCGTGGAATGGTCGTTGGAAGCATTTTTCTCCCCCATCGGTGTGCAACACTCGGAGAGAGACTCCCCAAAGCGAATGGAGATGTTCGGAACATTCGGTCTCATTTCGCAACCGCCGAGTACAATGCGCAGGCCGCCGTAGTATTCCTGTCCGAAATCAAGGATAATGACGCCCTTCCCTTTCACGATGCAAGTATTCTCGCGCCCCAAGAAGTTCTGTCTGGAATATGCCGAGAGCAAAAGCGCCTCGTCTGTAACGGTCTGCGTCTTCAGCACGATAGTCTCCGGGAGAAGATATTCTTTTGTTCTCGTTTCTGTATAGTATTTCACAATATTGCCTCATCATGCTCATACAAAGATCAGCATTACAGAATTCGCTTTTTCTTTATTATAGCACTCAATCGGTAATTCCGTTGCAACCAAATTATGCTATATTTGCACTACATTAATATTTTTTAGAATAATTTTCGTTTTCCCCTTCAAGCGGATTGACTAATTTTGGAATTTAATTTATGCTTAATATAGGTCAGAATAAAAGACTATTTTGATCGCATATTTTACTGAAACAATTTTCAAACCAGAGGCAGAATATGGTTTCTATCATTAAAAACGACGAATTGTTTAACAGTTCAAAATATTATACAGCATTAACCGATGCGACAGACAATCAATACCACCGCCACGAATTTTTCGAGATTTTTTACGTGGTCTCCGGCCAAGTCAATCACTCCATCAACGGAAAAAAGGAGATTTTGAAGCCGCTTACCCTATATCTGCTCCGCCCCGATGATTTCCACAGTTTTTCTTCCTATAACAATGAGACATACATCCATCGGGATATTTGTCTCACGGCGGAGAGCTTCAAGGAGATCTGCGATTTTCTCTCTCCTTCCTATTACGACACGATCATCAATTCCAACGCGCCGTTCAAGATCGTCTTAGCGCCCGAGACAATCAAATTCTTTGAGCAGCAATTCAACAACCTCGACCCCGTACAGAACAAGAATCTCGCATTCCAGGAGCTGCTGTTCAAAAATATCATTTCCAACGTCCTCTTCTTCCTCTTTACGCAGCACACCCAATTGCAGCGCTCCGTCCCCACCTGGATCCAGCGGCTTGCGGGACTGCTGCAAAATCCGTATAACTTCTCCAACAGCATTCCGAATATTTTAAAGGAATTTCATTACACGCAGCCCTATATCTGCAACTGCTTTAAAAAATATATGGGTTGCACACTCACAGAGTATTTTACGAAAGCCAAACTGACTTACGCGAACTTTCTCATCCTCTCCACCACGCTGCCGATCTCTTCTATCGCCGAAAAAGCCGGTTATACAAACATTTCGTTTTTTAACCGCGAATTTAAGGCATATTACGATCAAACTCCATCCTCGATGCGGAAATGATACGATGAATTGTCAAACTAAGTGCAACACTTGATAAGATTTTCTTGAAACAAATCTTGCGGTGTTCGGAAATGCAAAACTTTCTTGGGCCTGGCGTTTAAGAGCGCCAGGCCCTTTTTCAATGTCGCGGGACTTACCCTTGACAGATTTCTGCCCTTGGGGTAGAATTCTCTTAGCAATCCGTTCAGATTTTCGTTTGTTCCTTTCTGCCAGGCACAGTACGGATCTGCAGAATACATCTCACATTGCAGTGCTTTCTCGATTTCCCGCCAACAAGAAAACTCGCTGCCTCGGTCACATGTAATTGTTTTTACCGCTTCTTTCGGAAGTTCGGAAAGTACGGAGATAATCGCTTTTGCCATCGTTTCTCCCTTTCTGTCCGGAATCTTTACCGCAATATAATATCTCGTTTTTTCTCCGCAAGCGTGGCAAAGCATGCTTTGCTTTTCCCTTGTCCCGATACCACCGTGTCCGCTTTCCATGCCCGAATTCTTTGCGGCTGTATGCGCTCTTATTCCGTTTCCGTATGCTCTTTCCCGTCGTAACTCTTCCGCCGTTCCCCAATCGTTTCCGCTTTCCCCTTTCCTGCGCAGATTTTTGAGGATAGTACACAGATATTTCTCGTCTATCCAACGATAAATTGTCCTGAACAAAGGCAGTTTCATGCCGCACGACGTTTTTGCGATCTGTTCGGGAGACCAGGTTTGTGATAACTTCTCGTCTATGTAATCCAATACTTCTTGTTTCCAGAACATCCCGCGGTGGCGGTAACTGTTGCGCAAGTTGCTTTTCCTTTGCGCCTTATACGGATAATATCTCGGTATATCCCTGAAAACGTGCAGTTGCGCCGCAATTCTCTCGACACCAACCTTATGTTCCTGCCGAGTAATCTTGCAATTTCCCGATAACTTTTGCCTTTTACATAGTATTCTCGTATCACACTAAATTCTATATCATTCTATTTTATAATTCAAACACTTATTCTTTACGTTTTGTCAACAAAAC
>ERZ1090866.458-NODE-459-length-15040-cov-5.897764_pt1 | contig 15040 bp, 7 predicted proteins | sample MGYA00478477_ERZ1090866 | MGnify/ENA primary metagenome ERZ1090866 (study PRJEB33644, sample SAMEA5815737) | chicken gut metagenome | biome: Chicken; feature: Gastrointestinal Tract; material: Caecum | place: Ireland | collected 2019-01-01 | study: A study of the... | reverse complement strand
AGTTCCACCAGTGTGTCTGTTTTGGATTTCGGCGCGTGGGTGGGGGTGCAGATAAATGAAGCATTGTCAAACAGGGTGGGCAGGCTGTTGTCATACCCGGAAACCTCACGCCCCGCCATGGGATGCGCGCCGATAAAGTAAAAATTAAAACGCTCCGTTTCCAGCCTGCGGCAGATCTTGGTTTTGATGCCGCAGCTGTCCGTAACGATACTGCCGTCCTTAAACTCATTTTTGTGTTCCAGCACAAAGGGAACAATGCATTCCTCAAAAAGATTGATGAAAGTGATATCCGCTTTCGGGATCAGATCACAAAGTTCGCCGATCTCATCCACGGCGCCGTCCGCAAGCGCTTTTTCGCTGACGGAAACGGTTCTGTTCCACCCCATAACATAATGGGAAGTATTCTTTTTTAACGTTTTTGCTATGCTTGCGCCAATAAGGCCAAGGCCCGCAACAAGTATCTTCATTTCAACCGCGCTTTCAAAACATCATTTTTAATCTATTATATAATAATATATAAATAAGGAGAAATCAAGCACGGCGGAGATTAATTTTTTATAACTTTAAGCAAAAAGCCCGCTTGCCGGCGCGGCAAGCGGGAAACTTCAAGCAGGCGTTTATGATAAAAAGAGCCTATTTCTATAGTTTAAAACATTCCGATTCACAGATTAAAGCTGTTGAACAAGGCGAACGTTTTGGAGTTTGATATCCTCGTCTTCGGCGTTTGCGGCTTTGCCCTCAAAGCGCAGCAGTTCCAGATTTTCCACATCCGCGGCGTCAACAGCGTGCTTATACTGATCGCACGGATTGCCCCAGGAAGTTTTGGTTTTCATAATGGTGATATCCTTTGCGTTTCGGATAAAAAACGCCGAATTATCCTGTTTTTCAACGCCCCAGTCCAAACACGGGCGCAGGTCGTAAAGGCCGCAGGGCCACTTGCTGGTCTTGGTCAGTTCTATGCGGCAGTTCTCAAACGTAACATCCTCTATGGGGTTTTCCTCGCTGCCATGGATCAGAACGCCGTTTTCACCCTTTGCGGTAACATTAAAGAACCGGATGTTTTTCACTTTGCCGCTCTTTGTGTTTTCATCGCGGTTGAACGAAGTAATGGTGATCGGCTCCGCTGTTCCCCACCAGTCCGGGCAAAAGCGGCGCGTTTCGATCATGATATTGGAATAAGACACATTTTCTACATTACCGCCGTCCCGGATCTGAATGGAAAGACCGCGGTTTGATCTGCTGATCGTGCAGTTTGAAACAAGGATATTGCGAAAATCGCCAACACCCTCCGTGCCGATCTTGATCGCGGCAGAGGTGGAGATCAGGGTGCAGCCGTCGATCACCACATTTTCCGTTGGGCCGTATTCGCTGTTGCCGCGCGAAGTTTTCAGGCAGATACAGTCATCAGCGCAGGTGATATGGCAGCCGAGTATGCGCACATTGGAGCAGTGATCCGGGTCAATCCCATCGCTGTTGGCAACATCCAGATCATTCAGGATGCGGATCCTGTCTATCAGCACATCGTCGCAGCCTGCGGGATGCAGCGTCCAGAAAGGCGCGTCCACAACGGTGAAATCCTTAAAAGTGATATGGTTGCTTTTCTCTATGTAGATCACAGTTGGGCGCGGGTAAAAATCGCCCGTAACATAATACTGATCCTTGCGCTGCACAAACGCGTGGCCGTTTGCGTCAATGGTGCCCTCCCCGCTGATGGTGCAGTGATCCGCCTCAAAACCATAAATAAACACAAAACTCGGTTTGCCTGTAACGGGATTGCCGATCAGTGCCGTTTTAGGATCATTGATCAGTTTATTCGGCCGGATATAGCCGTCTATATTCGAAGTGGCTTTTATGGAAGCGCCCTTTTGAATATGCAGATCCACATTCTTTTTCAGGCGGATGGAATCGCTGTAAAACACATGGCCGCTCTGCAAAACGACCCTGCCGCCGCCGTTCTTGGCGCAGTCGTCTATGGCGTGCTGAATGGCAAACGCGTCATTGGTAACGCCGTCACCCGCGGCGCCGTACTGCAAAACATTGTATTCTTTCATAAGATCATAACCTTTTTTATTTAAGATGACTATAATATAACACAATGCCTTTGGTTTGACAAGTAAAATAAGTTATGCTATTATATAAATGCATAGGGCTGCCAAGCGCTCCTCAGTTCAACGGAGCGCAAGGCGGCTGATTTTATGTGCGCAGGAATCTGCCGCGGCAAAATACTCAGACCTAATTTAAAATGAAAGGTACGGGATTATGAAAAAATATGACGTGGCTATAGTCGGCGCCGGCCCTGCCGGTATCTTTACGGCTATAGAGATGCTGAGAAAAGGCAGCAAAAAAAGCATAGTGATCATTGAAAAGGGCAAATCCGTAGAAAAGCGCAAATGCCCCAAGGCAGTTACGGGAAAATGCATGAACTGCAAGCCGTATTGCCACATTACCACCGGTTTTTCCGGCGCGGGCGCGTTTTCAGACGGAAAACTTTCGCTTTCTTATGAAGTGGGCGGCAGCCTGCCGGAACTGATCGGCGAGGATCTTGCGCAGGAAACGATCAATTATACGGATAAGATCTATCTGGAATTCGGCGCGGACACGCATATTGAAGGAATCGGCAACACTGAGGCGGTTAAGGAAATACGCAAAAGAGCGATACAGGCAGGGCTGAAACTGGTGGACTGCCCGATTCGCCACATCGGAACGGAAAAGGCGCATGAACTCTACTTTTCCATAGAAAAATATCTGGTTTCCTCCGGCGTGGAGATTCTGTTTGACAGCCAGTGCAGCGATCTGATCCTGGACGGCGAAAAATGCCTGGGCGTTCGCCTGGAAAACGGTGACGAGATATACGCTAAAGACACCGTTGTTGCAACCGGCAGGCGCGGCGCGGACTGGCTGGAAAAACTCTGCGCCGATCACGGAATCGCCCACCAGCCGGGAACGGTGGACATCGGCGTTCGTGTTGAGGTCAGAAACGAGATCATAGAAACGGTGAATGACGTGCTTTACGAATCCAAGCTGATCGGATATCCGAAACCGTTTAAAAACAAGGTGCGCACGTTTTGCCAGAACCCGGGCGGATTTGTTGCGCAGGAAAATTATGATAATGACCTTGCCGTTGTAAACGGCCATTCTTATAAAGAACTCAAGAGCCAAAACACGAATCTTGCCATTCTCTGCTCGCACAATTTTTCCGTGCCGTTTAACCAGCCGATCGCCTATGCACAAAAAGTGGGCGAACTGACGAATATGCTGGGAGACGGGCACATTCTGGTGCAGCGTTTCGGCGATATTCTGGAGGGCAAACGCACGTGGCAGAAAGAACTGACGCAAAGCAATCTGCGCCCGACCCTGCCCGACGCGGTTGCCGGCGACATCACTGCCGCCATGCCATACAGGGCAATGACCAATATTATCAATTTCATTCAGGCAATGGACCACGTTGTGCCGGGATTTGCAAGCCCGGAAACGCTGCTTTACAGCCCGGAACTGAAATTCTATTCCAACAAGGTGAAAATGGATACGGATTTCAACACGAACATTGAGGGCCTGCACTGCCTTGGCGATTCCAGCGGATGGACAAGAGGACTGATGATGGCGTCCGTTCACGGGGTGCTGATGGGCAGAAAATTGGTTTAATCCATACGTATATTGCGAACAGAACCGGGCATAATGCCCGGTTCTTTTTTGCGGTTTCACAATCCATTCGGCTTGCATGCGCAAGCCACCTCCTTTCGCACAGGGGAGGCGCGAAAAGCAAAAAAGGATCGGCTTGTGCCGATCCTTTTTTTATGCAGTTTTTATATCAGTGGCGGGGATGGGAATTTCTATATTTTGCCTTTCGTTCCTCTTCCTGCTTTTTAAACGATCTGTACCACGCCACGATCAGCAGCACAATTACCAGAACAACCAGCACAGCGGCAGCCCAGCCAAGCGCATCCATAATGGTTTGCACTTTCATCATAATGCCTATGGTAAAACCGGCAGCAACATACATTTCCGGTTCGCCGTCTGAATTATAGAAAACGCCGTTGTTCAGATAGATCTTTTCACGGGTTGTATCATTTTCAGGATAATAATAGACACGAATCGTCTGCTGATTTTCCTCACTGCCGTAATCCGGATTGTTTTCGCGATAAAAAACAATGCCCGATTCCTCATCCGTTAACGTTGCAGGCATCATGCTGTTTACCAGCGAAGTTCTGACGGAATCCACACGCAAAACGCACAAACTGATCACCACAGCCAAAAGCAGCACCGCCAAAGCAATTAAGATGCCGGAAATCACTTTGTGATTTTTGCGAAACCCTTTTAAAGAGGCGGCAAGAATATCCTTTGTTTTTACGGATTCTGCCGCAGATGCAAGATTTCTGTTTTTCTCCATTACAATCACCATTTTGATTTTACCATAATTGCACGCGCGGGTCAATAGCAGGAAAATATTTGCCTTTTTCATGCTGCTTTAAGGCGGTTTCGTTTACAATCCCTGCGGCTTGCATGCGCAAAGCGGACGAGCTTTGGCACAGAAAAAGGGGCGCCGAAGCGCCCCCAAAAATCAATGAAATGATTTTCGTATCTGATAAAAGGGAGCAAGTTGCGTTCACTCCCTTTGCAGAGAAAGTTAAATTCCGGGTACGTGACCCTCTTCTGTTCCGGATCCAGGTACAAGACTTGAATCAGTAAGGATATCAACAGACTGGAACTTTTCAATCTCCGCAATCGGCTTTGAGTAAATCTCTTTCATTGAAAGACCTCCTTTACTTTTAGCCTTTACACACCCGCGGAGTTGCCCCCGCGGGAGTTAAGCTGATTTGTTCACGAAAACAACCTGCCGAATTAAGCGTCGTAATCGTAGGACTGAACATCTGCATAGTAAACAGCAGCGTTGCCCTCTGCATCCGCAGCGATCACATAAGCGCGCGCATACGCTACGCCTGTCTGAGCGGTAATGCCGAATGTAAGCGCGAACTGACCGTCACCGGCAGTGTTGCTGTTCTTGTAAAGGTAGCAGGAACCTGTTGTTGCATTCTCAAGAACAAGATCTGTTTCCGGAGCGGCAAAGTCTTTACCGTATACAAAGCCGGATTCAAGAACCGTGTAGCCGGCAGGAACATTTCTTGTTGCAAGGAATCTTACCTCACCGCTTTCTGTAGGCGTTACATCTACAGCAGCAACGGTGGGAACAGCAGTTACTTCACCAGAAGTGAACGCTACTTCTACATCAGATGTTACATAGAAGGTGTATTCAGCGCCGTAAGCAGCGTTGTTGCCGTTTACGGTCCAAGCCGTTGCCGTGCCCTCTGCAGGAGCAACCGTTACAGCCTGATCGAATCCAACTTCAGCAGTATCATTATAAGTGCTATCACCAACTGTGATTACACAGCCGGGAGCGCTTACTGTGTAAGTAAGCTCAGCATCCTTAGCATAGTAAGCAGTTACAACTGCGTTTGCTTCAAGAGCTTTCACCTCTTCAAGGCTCATGCTCCAGTTTGCAAATGTGTAGCCAAGGTAATCATAAGTTTCAGGCATTGCCTCAAGAGAAGCAAGTTCTGAGCTTGTAACGGTATCAAGTACCATGTTGAACTGATCAACAAATGTTACGGTAAAGTCATCCGTCTGCTCTGCAAATACAGGAACATAGGTAAGGTCTGCATAAGCAGCCGTTGTGTATGTTGCATCTGTAGAGATCAGCTTGCCGTTTACGCTCCAGCCAACGAATTCAGCATCCTCAGCAGGAGTAGCAACAAGCGTGTATTCCTCTTCATAAGGAACTTTCTGAGCCTCGCCGGTTGTTGGCGCGCTGTTCAGGGTTGTTGAGCCAAGTTCGTTCTGCTCTACCGTGATCATAACGCCAAGTGCAGGAATTACCTCACCCGGAGTTACAACCGCACCGCATGCGGAGCAAACGGTATCGCCCGTATAACCGTCTTCGCCTCTGGTGGCTTCCTTAACGGTTTCAGGATCAAGCGCAACATCGCCCTCATGGTTGTTCGGGTCAAGCGCGCCCTCTTCCGTATACGTATCATCGCATCTGGAACAGGTGTAGGTTACCTTGCCCGCTGTTACGCAGGTTGCGCCGGTGGTTTCTGTGATCTGATAATCATGACCGAGCGCAGGAATCTCTTCCTGTTCAACGATAACCGTGCTGCAAGCCTCACAATGTGAACCTTCGGTAAGACCGGTTGCCGTGCAGGTAGCCGCAACAGCTGCATCCGTTACAACATTTGCATGGTTATTCGGATCAATTTCTGTAGTCTCAGACATCTGATCGCCGCAAACGGAGCAAACGTATACGTTTTCACCTTTTGCTACGCAGGTTGCAGCCGTGGAAAGTTCTTCGCTGAGCTGATAATCATGCTCGCCTGCCGGAATAGTTTCGCCGCCGGTCTGATAACCGCACTTAGAGCAGGTCATAACCGCGCTTGTACCGTCGATCAGCTGGCCGTCCTCATGAACAGGAGGCGTTGCAGGCGTTGTTTCCTGCATATCGCAGGCTTCTGTTGTGGGCGTAGCGATCTCGGTATACTCCGTAGTGCCGTCTTCCCATGCAGGCCAAGAATATTTGTTATAGGTGTGCGTGCCGTCACTATTAGAAACGCAAGCGCTGTCCGCTGTGTTCGCAGGAGCCTGAGGCGCTTCGCCGGCAGGAGCAGTTACCTGCTCTGTATGCTCATCCGCAAAGGTGTAAGTATAAGTTACATTTTCGGGTTCTTCCGGCTCGTCAACACCAAGACCCCACTGAGGCATGGCATACATTGTGTATTCTTTCTGAGGATCACCAATATTGGTATAAGTGCCATCAGGAAGCATACCTTGGGTTGACCAATTTACACCATAAAGAAAAATTTTACTAAATTCTTCAGCATAAATTGTTCCAATTTGCTGTTCAGTTGTGGTCATACGCGGCTTAATTGCCTGAGTAAGATCAACTGGTTCATCTGAAAGTAATTGCATGCCTATTACACCAACTACCATTCCGTGAACTGTAAAATCTTCAGGGGCATCACCATAACTCAAATCACAATCAGTGTAAACTTCACCGTTAGTCAAGACACCTGCAACATATATTTGATTTTTGCCTCTAAAATTGCCACTTGAATAGCCGTCTAAAACCGAACCTGTTTCTGGTGGGAAATCTTCGAATGTTGCCAAAACAGAGTCTGCTCCGGCATCAGGTCCGGTCACTGTATCTCTTCTATCAATATAACAGTTAGTTACTACTTCCGGATCAAATTCCCATGTTAAATTATAAGCCGAAAGACTATCTAAGTTGCTAATATAAAAAACTAAAGCAAATATACCATCTGGATTAGCTAAGTCGGCTTTACTAATGCTTTTAACGCCATCGCCAGTAATTAAAAGATCACCGGCATCATAACCCCATTCGTTACGGTCTGTATAATCCATAACAGCAACATTCACTTCAACATCGTAATCTGTTGAAAATATGCCATCTGGATTATTTTCATTTACAACAGCTAACGCTGACATTGGAAAACTGAAAACGACCATAAGCACGGAGAGCAAAACAGCTAAAGCTTTTTTAAAGCTTTTCATTAAAATTTTACCTCCTTAATTGGTAACAACAATATCTGCATACTGTATCTCAGAAGCGGTCAGATTTGAGAACTGTGCATAAACTGCCATATCAAGTGCAGTTATGTCTCCGCTTCTATCAATATCAACGCCTACATCATAACTGTCTGATTCAACTGTCTCATTAATGTGAGAAGCATATACTGCCATATCAGTTGCTGTAATATCAGTATTGGTCTGATCCCAGTTGCAAGCAACGATACCGACCATGGTGTCGGACTCAACGTCCGCACCGTCAACGATGATCGTAAACGTTCTGGCAAAGCCGTACTTATACGTAACAGTTGCGATGTACGTACCGTTCGGAACCTTTTCCAGAACAAATTTACCGGTTGAGTCGGTTACCGTGCTGATCGGTGTTCCGTCTTCTGTTTCGATGGAAACCGTTGCACCGGTTGTGGCATACGTGCCAAACGCATCATCCGGCGCTGCAAGCGCGCCTATATATGCAGATACTGTATAATACTGCGTCAGATCCGGCGAAAGATCACAGGTCATAGGGTACACCGTTGCCTGATAAGATTCGGGTGCAGACAGAGCGTAGCAATCAAAAACCACATTCGGCCAATCCCCCTGTGTATCGCCGCAGTCCACATCAATAAAAGTTAAATTCGGGTCTGTATTTACTGTGATAACATCCTGCATATCAACGGGGGCATCCCCTTTTACGGTTATGCCGATGGTAAGAAGATCTGCGCCGTTATCGGAAAGAACGGTTTTATCCGGATTTTCAGTAACCAAAAAGAAACTGAATGTGCCGTTTAGGCGATCCATGACCGCGCCGTTCATTTCATCCGCATATGCCGCTGTATCTGAAAGGAGCTCTTCCCCAAGAAGATCAAAAGAAAGCAGATCTTCCTGATAAGAAGCGGTAAATCCCAGTTGAGCGATGGAATACAGATCTGAAACAGAAATGACCATATCATAACTGCCCGGTTGCAGGGCATTGCCGTCATAAACTGTTCCGAGATCATCCATATAAGCGGCAGAAATTGCGGGCTTTTGTGTGCCGAGCGCACCCTGCTGCGTTTCCGCACTAACGGCTTGCGGACCGACGAAAGCGGAAACAATTGCAGTGAAAGCGGCAAAAACTGCACACAATCCCTTTTTTACCTTGATATGCTGCATAAACTGACCTCAATTAAACTTCCTGTAGTAATTACTGCATCCGGCGGGTTGCCCCGCCGGACACAAAGAAATATTTATTACTCTATAACAGTATCTGCATACTGTATCTCAGAAGCGGTCAGATTTGAGAACTGTGCATAAACTGCCATATCAAGTGCAGTTATGTCTCCGCTTCTATCAATATCAACGCCTACATCATAACTGTCTGATTCAACTGTCTCATTAATGTGAGAAGCATATACTGCCATATCAGTTGCTGTAATATCAGTATTGGTCTGATCCCAGTTACAACCAACGATACCAACCATTGTAGTGGATTCCACATCCGCGCCGTTAACAACGATCGTAAAGGTTCTGTCAAAGCCGTACTTGTACGTAATCGTTGCCTCATAAGTACCGTTCGGAACATTTTCAAGAACAAATTTACCTGTATCGTCAGTTACCGCGCTGATCTGTGTTCCATCCTCTGTTTGGATGGAAACCGTTGCGCCTGTGGTTGCATAGGAGCCGAACTCAGCATCCAGCGTTGCAAGGGCGCCTACATATGCAGATACCGTATAGCCTTCCGGCTCTACTGCGCCTGCAACAGTAAGTTCGTTTTCAGCACGCATAAGCGCGATCTTAAGACCGTAAACATCAGAAACCTGAAGTGTATACTGATCTTTATTTGCCGGCTGATAAATGCCGGACGCAGCATACGGATATGATGAGTTACCCTCTACAGCAGCATTCACTGCATTATCAAGAGCAACGATGAAGTTATGCCAGCTACCCTCTGTGTAAGTAACGCCATCCGGGTTATTATCAGCGGTATAGGTAGCATCGTCTACTGAATAAGAATCCTCTTCGGTATTTACAATTACTGAAGTATAAGAAGTACCGGTATAATCCTTATTTTCGCTTGACTTACCGTTTACTGCGCAGGAGATTTCTTCCTCAAGCTTATCGCCGATATAACCGCGCTCGGTTACAACAGCAAGATAAGTATCAAACAATCTTTGCGCTTCTCTGAGTTCAAAGGTTGTTGCAGAAGAGGAAGCAACGCTGCTCTCCTCAACAGTTTCTGTTACGAAATCTGAAAGTTTATATTCCGTTTCATTTGTTGCGTTGTAAGAAGCAAGCTCATCCTCTGCTTCAGAAGCAAGGCAGGAGAACGCAAGCTGCTGTTCGCCATCTACATCAATGTAGTAATTATTGAAATAATCTACAGTGATAAGCGCCTCTGCAGCACGACCTGCGGCAGCCATGTTTTCATAGCTTACAACCTCAAAGTCTCTGTTATCAAGGCCGGATCTTACCACAGCAACATTTTCATAAACATCTGTGCCGTAAGAAACGTTCAGATGCTCATTAACAAGCTGTAAAGCATATTCTGCTTTATCAGAAGCGGATGAAATAGCACCGCGTAATGCAGGATCATCAACTATGCCATAAGATGTTTCGGCAAACTTGAATCTCCAGTCAGGATCTGTTGAAGACGTGGAAGCGTTAGCAGTATCTCTGTAAGTAAATGAGATCTCATTATAATACAGGTTGCCTGCCGCATCTGACGCCTGAACATCCGAATCAACATAATACGGAGTCTCAAGCAATTCGCCGCTGCCACTGCCAAGATCAATCCATTCTTTCTCATACTGAACAGCATTCAAAAGATGATATTGCGCTTCAGCATCCACACCGGGTTCTCTTACATAGATAGCCTTAAGATCTGTGCCGTCAAGGCTATATACAGGATAATCCTGAGCCGTACCGCTGATATTCAGTTTAACAGTTTCCTTTGTTTCGGTAAGGCCGTTGCCCGGAGTTGCCTTTACATTGGTAAAGATAGGATTGTCATAAACCGCAACGCCGTCGCTGTCTTCATAACGGGTCATATAATATGTACCGTTATCAAGGTAAGCCTCTACACGAAGCGAAGCAAACGTATCGCCGTCCAACTCAGAAGCTGATGCAACTTTGTAAGCCACATCACCGATCGGATTGGTTGTGCTTGTATATACGGTATTATTTGCTTTTGTAGTACCATACTCAAGCGCGTTATCCGTTGTGATCGGATACTGCTGCGCAGCAAGAACTTCCATAACTGCATCATTGAAGTAGTTATAAACATTGCTATCATCAACGTCCGAACTTGTGTAGTTGTTGAGGAATTCTACAGAAGTTTCGTAAAGAGATGTAGCTCTTTCGATTTCACCTGTATCGTCCGCAACTGTAATAGGCATCGGGAAAGTCTGAGGATAATCACTGATTATACGATAACCAAAGTCATCTCTGCCCTTGGTTGTGCCGGCAGTTACCTGAGTTTCCTGATCCCATACAAGGAAGTCCATTCTCTGGCTGGAGCCGTTGGTTTCAATCCTGTTAAACGCAAGAACAAGTCCCGGAATGCAAGATGAAAGTGAAACGTCGCCAGACTGTGTTCTTGAATAATCAAGAACCGATTTATAATTGCCGCTGTCTATCGGCAGCCAAATGATGCTGTAAGAGCCGTCTTCTGCCATTTCTGCCTGATGCTTACCGGGCGCATAGCCGTCAGCAAAAGTAAACGTATCGATCTGCTCATACGGGCAAACTACATGGAATCTGTAGTCCGTAACCGTAATATCGCTTTCCATCAGATTCATCATATCTGTTCTGTTAAGCGGACTGTTGGTTACCCACTGACCGTTCTGATAATAATCATAATAGAATACGTTTACAAGGTCTCCGGTTGCCGGATCACAAGTAACGGCGAAGTAATCCCCGTCGTCAAAAGACTTAACAGCAGCAATGCCGTCAATAGGTTTTCCCGTTGTTTCGTTATAAAGATAAAGCGGATAATTGATGTTATCAAGATCAGAAGTTCTGATAATCATCTCGTTCGGATACTGAACATTACCGTAATCCTTGAAAATCCTGCCATCTTCAACAACACGATATGTCATTGAAGAATAGGTGCCTGAAGCGGGATCATATCCAGCGGAGAACTGCTGAGTAAATCCGCTTCCGCTTGAAGGATCGTAAGTAAGGTTATACCAGTCATTTACTGTAGTTAAATAGTAATACAGTTTCTTGGTAAACGTTTGATCATAGATGCTGCCGTAGCCGCCGTAAGGCGTATTACCGTCTTTCTCTACGATTCTGTAATTAACACTAAAGGTTACGATTGCTTCATTTGTGCCGCCGAAACCAGCCTGGTCAACAGAACCGCTTACCATAAATGAAGTGGATTTTTCCGGAGCGAGCAGAGAATCATAATTGCCATAAGTAAAGGAACCTTTATCAGCATTGATGCTTTCGATCTTAATGTAAGAACGACTGAGCTGGTCGTATCCGCCTGAACCATTCTGGATATAACGGTTGATACCATGGCCAAGATTCTCTAAAGACATATTAAATGTAAACTGTTCGTTATAGGAATAAGATGAAGTTGCGCTGTTATCCTGAGCAACGTCAAGATCGCCTACTTCATAATCCTGCAGCTGCGGAGCAAACGCAGGAACGAAACTTGCTACAGCCTGAACTGCAAACATTGCGCCTTTCCAGATGGATTCCGGATAGCCTTTGTAGCCTGCGGCTTCGCAGAGATTTACAACAAATTTACCGAATATACCGATATCAGAATCATTGCCTACTTGACCGCCCAGAACATCTCTCTGGATCACATCGTGGAACGGATGATTCGTTGTAGCATCCGGAATTACGTGCTGACCAATATAATAGGAATTACTATAACGTGAATCCAGCACACTGTTGATCAGATCTTTTACAAGATCATAAGCAACAAGATCTACCGCTTTAGTGGTGATAGAAGGCGCGTTGATAATGGACGCAAACTTATAAATGAAGTTTGTGATACCGCCGGCGCCTGTTTCTTCATGATTTGAAGTATCGCCAATGTCAAGAACGCCTGAAACGATATCGTTCCAGATCAGATCCTCTGAATCAAACTGACCGGCTTTTGAAGAATCGCTGAACTGAAGTTCACCAAGAACCGGAAGAATTGAATTTGCGATAAGATCAATATTCTGCCAAATGGTATTTTGATTTGTAATAAGACAATTATTACTTTCATCAATGATGCCAAGAAGAGGAGCCACGCCCTTGTCGTTCGCATAATATACGATTACGGAATTAAGAAGGGTGAAAATATCCGTCTTGGTATCCAGCTGCTGCTGATAGGTCTGCGCAGTGTCTACATCATAGATGCTCCAAGCATTGCCGTTGCCGTCCTCAACCGGAACGTACTGGGTCATAACATAACCTACAGCATCGCGGCACATAGCAAGGATCGTATCCAGATCCACATTGTAATAGCCGCTCTCATCCTTTGCGATCATAGAAGAATAATCAAGGTGAGGAAGAATATCTGACAGGTATTCTTCAAGCGCTACTGCAGCTACGCCTTCCGCATCGTTGCACGCATCCCATTTATCCTTATGAATCTGGCCAAGAAGACCATCAAGGTTGTTTTCAAGGCAAGCAATAAGGAACGGAACCATTGCTTCTTCAAAGTTTGCTTCCGTGAGCGGTATGCCGTCGCCATTATTATGGTAGAATGCAGAAAGGATATTCTTATCCGTAGCATCCGCAACATACTGAACAACTTTAAGCGCATTGTTTACAAGCGTTGTTGCAACAACTGAAGGTGTGGAATCATTGCCGGTAACCGTAAGAGACCCTGCGTCAAACTCAGGCAGGAAATCCTTAACCGCAGCTACAAGGAAGTCATTCAGACCGCCAAGGAGCGAATCGTAATTTGCATACTGCTCGCTCATAAACTGATCGATATTCGGCGTACCTGTGCACTTGAAGTTCGTATTCAGAGGACCGGTTTCCGCTTTGAAGTAGTAAACCATCAACGGGCTTCTGCGAAGTTCATTGAAGAGCTTTGTGGAATCAATATCTCTCCAGTTGTAAGCAGCATCTGCAATAACGTTTCTGTCATATGTAAGATCCTGTTTAACCTGTTCAAGATCAAGTCCGAACTCACTTGCCCATTTTTCTACATCAGCTGCAGTGTAGTTTGCCTCAACATCAGCGTAATTCCAGGTCTTGCCCTGCGCAAGATACCATTCTGTATAATCCCAGTCATAATTTTTAACAGCTGAGTTTATAAGTTTGATAGTTGGCGAAAGAACTGTTTTCCAAGCAATTTCAAACGCCTCATAAGCAAAATCCGAAAGATTCGATGTTGCAGTCAGTGTCAGATTCGCATCATCCGTGCCGTCTTCATTTTCATCATACTGGAAGATGTAAACATTTCCGTCATCCGTATAACAAAGATTCGGATCCGTTATACCTTTTTCATAAAGGTCACGGGAATTTGTTCCGTCAGGATAGGTTACCTGCACATTGATCTGCTGCAAAAGATTCTCGCTGAGCGCCTGGAAAAGCACGTTATCGAGTTCATATCCCGCATCACCGTTATAGATGTGGTTTGCTTCTTCTTCGTTAAACCAATCGGTTTTGCTTGTAATGAGCTTAGCTACGATATGGAAAACAAGGTTATCCTGATAGCCGCTCGGAAGCGCTTCGCCGAAAAGGCTGCTGAAAAGGTTATCATTAAGAAGCTGCCAGATATCCACACCTACCCATTCCTGAACAATTGTGCCAAGATTAAGCTGGCCGGTAAGTACCTGCTTGAGCAGCGCATGACTGTTATCCCAGTTTGCAGTGTTTCTGTAAACCGTAGTGAAGAGCGCTTTCACAATATCCTTAGCGGAATTGCTGGCTCTGTAATCTTTGCCGCAAGCCGGATAACTACCCGTCGCACTGGAATAACTGAGATCCGCAATATCATTCAAATTGATATTTTTCGCATCTCCGGCCATACCGAGCAGGGTTGAGTTTCCATCCAGGAAATCGTCAAGTTGCGCAACGATATCCAAAAGGCCGCTTACGCTGTCGATCGTGCCATTCAAATTCAAGCTTGTAATCACAATATTGACATTCAGATTTACCGGAATGGCAAGATCTGCAAGCACGGAATCAAGATAGTCAAGCAACGCCTCAGCAGTCTGATCATCTGTGAGCTCTACCCAACCGAGCGAATTGACCTGATCGCTGGTAAGAGAATCATCGTGATACGGTGAATCACTTGCCGCAAAGGCTGTAAGCGCGCCGGAAAAGGCAGTGAGGGACATTACAACCGCGAGAAATAAAGCAAGCAATTTTTTGCTAAACTTATTTTTCACAAATTTTACCTCCATGATTTTAAATTACTAAATGAAGTGTTCCAAAACCGATATTCTGCATTCTGACCACCGGGCAATCCGAATTAATGCAGAAAACAGCCGGAGACCCGGCTATTCACAATCGGATATAATAGGAT
>ERZ1090866.457-NODE-458-length-15059-cov-4.430552_pt1 | contig 15059 bp, 12 predicted proteins | sample MGYA00478477_ERZ1090866 | MGnify/ENA primary metagenome ERZ1090866 (study PRJEB33644, sample SAMEA5815737) | chicken gut metagenome | biome: Chicken; feature: Gastrointestinal Tract; material: Caecum | place: Ireland | collected 2019-01-01 | study: A study of the... | reverse complement strand
TACACCTATTAAGTCGTCGGCAGCGTCAGATGTGTATAAGAGACAGGTTTTGTCCGCGTCCGTCATGACGGGCGTCATCGCCCCCGGACGGCTGCCGCCCCGGCGCAGACAGGCGTCCATGCACAGCGGTGAGAGATTTTTTTCCGCGCCCGCCATGCCGTTCTTACGCTTCCGGAAAAATCCGTCCGCATACCCCACCCGCCATACGGTGAGCCGCTCCGGCAGGTTTTCCCGCTCGTTTTCGGGGGAGCTGTATCCCAGTTCTCCGAAAGAGTATTTCCGGCTCTGCGCCGCCTGCGCATAGACTTTCATGGCCTTTTTCAGACGCGGGCCGACCGCTTTTATGCCCGTCTCTGCGCCCTCCGCCCCGGCCGGGAGATATCCGTACAATCCCAGGCCGATCCGCACCATGTCGAACGCAAATTCCCTTCCGAGCAACGCGCCGTAGGTCGCGGAGAGATGACAGCAGACGTCGGGGAGATACCGCCGGCAGATTTCCCGCATCCGGACAAACAGCAGGCGCTGTCTTTCCGATTGTTCGCGGGAATGGGAACAGAGATGGGAATACAGCCCCTCCGTGCTGACAAGCGGACAACTTCTGAGAAATTTACAGACTTTTCCCAGCACGGACGCGTTCATACCGTATCGGTTCATCCCGGTGTTCACCTGCAAATGCGCCCTTGCCGGGCGCCCCAGCCTTCCGGCTTCCCGACAGATAAGTTCCGCCGTTTTCAGATCGGGCACGGAAGCGATGAATCCGTTGACGATGAGTTCGTCGGCCATGGCTTCGTCCGAGGGGGGCGTCAGCACGAGGACGGGTCTGCCGCAGGCCGCCGTCCGGATCGCCTTCGCCTCGTCGAGCAGCGCCACCGCAAACATGTCCGCTTCGCCGCTCAGCGCACAGGCCACCGCTTCCGCGCCGTGGCCGTAAGCGTCCGCCTTCACCACCGCGCAAAGTTTCGTCCCCGTCAGCGCCCGGAACGCCCGCGCGTTGTCCTCAATGGATTTCAGATTGATTTTTGCGATAATTTTCTGCACATATCATGATATGCGCCGCGCCCCCGCAATGTGACGGAAACAGAAAATTTTTCCTTGCCGCGCAAAACCGGACTCTGAATACTCCCGGACTTGCGGGCTTCCGGCCGGAGCGCAGAAAATTATTCGTAAATAATCCTGCGGCAGTTTTCGCATTCGATGACGCCGCCGCCGTTGAGTTTGCCGCGCGCGGCAAGCGGGGGTTCCATTCCGCAGAAGGGACAGCGGTTGTCTTTGAGTTTTCCGACGACGGGGAACACCTTTTCCTTCCGCTTGATCTTGTATTTTTCCATCACCTGAGCGGGAATTTCCTTTCCGGCGACCTGCAACTCCGCCTCGATCGCCTTGCGTTCTCCCTCTTTGGAGGCCTTGACGGCATTGTATTTCTCGTAGGCGTCCTTGTACTGCTTCTGCATCGCGATCACCTGCTTTTTCAGTTTCTGGTATTCGTCGTGCGTCGCGTTGATTGCCGCCGTAAGCGTCGCGAGATCCGCCTTGATCTTCTTCAGCTGATCGGAAAGGGAGAGCGCGCTCTTTTTATAGAACGCGATGTCCGCGCCGCCCGCCACCAATTCGTCGATGTGGGCGAAATCCTTCAGCGTGTCCTCCATTCTCAGGTATTTTTTGGTCAGTTCGATCGCCTCGTTTTTCAGCTGCGTCGCCTTCGCGTCGTAACCGTCCAGTTTGTCCGCCGCCGTTTCGAGGAATTTTTTCGCCTTGACGTATTCCTTGCGCTCCTCGCAGCCCGCAAGTTCCCGTTCCAGCGCATACAGCCGCTTGTCGATTTCCTGATAGTTCAAAATTGCCTGCAAATCCATAATTCACTCCTCCCGTCAGAGCAGTTCTTCGTCCGTATGGAACACACACGGCACGCCCGCCTGCCCGCGGATTTTGCGATAATATTTTTCAAAGCCGTAATTTTCCGAGGCATAGTGGGTGAGTTGCACCACCGCCAGCCCCGTTTCCGACGCAAGCGTCAGAATGTGATGTTTGAAGTCGGACGACACGACGACGTCCGCGCCTTCGCGCAGGGCAAATTCCAGCGAATCCTCTCCCGCGCCCGCGCCGCAGAAACTGGCCGCGCGGCATATTTTCCGTTCCGCCCGGCCGTACACCTCGACCCGGCGGGCGCCCAGTCCGGTTTTCACCGCTTCCGCAAACGCCGACAGCGGCAGTTCCCGGACGCCGTAGGCCCGGCCGTAACCGCAACCTTCTCCGCTCAGCGGCTGCATCACGGCGGGCTTTGCCGTTCCGGCCGCACCCGTCGCCCCGCGGACCCCCTGCATCAGGCAATCGTCGATTCCTCCCGCCGCCGCGTCCAGATTGAGGTGCATGGAGACGACGGAAATGCCGTTTCTGAGACAGGCCGCGAGCTTGGCGCCCAGCGGATCCCCGACCCGGATATTGCCGATTCTGGAATAAATCGCGGGATGATGAGTCACGATCAGATTCGCGCCCGCTTTTTCCGCTTCCCGCACCGCCGCCGCGGACAGGTCGAGGGAAAAGAGGATTTTTCCGATGTCCGCGCCCGTATCGATCAATACGCCGCTGTTGTCGTAAGCGCCGTATTTCGCGCAGTATTCGTCGCTCAATGCCCTGGGCGCAGGCGCGTCGAGCAGAGCGTAAATTTCATTCAGTTTCATCGCCGAGCACTCCTTCCAGTCGTTTTTTGCGTTCCAGCAGCTGCGCGCGGCTCTCCTCGCCGAGCCGCTCCTCTTTGAGGTATTCCTCGACCGCGGCAAGCCGGCGGCGGGTACGTTCGAGAAAGTCCGCCGGACGTTCCCGCAGATTTTCCCTGCCGAACTCGTATTCCTCGGGCGTATACGCCTGCGCGGCCTCGCCCGCTTTCAGGCGCCGGCCCTTGACGACGTCGTAGAACTTGCCGTCGCGGAAGGTGAAGTCCCGTTCGAGAAACGCCCCCGCGCCCACGAGATACCGCCTGAGACAGTCCGCGTTGTGCATGGGCTGAAAGACAAATTTTTCCGGCAGATAGCCGTAAAGGGGATGGGAGAGAATCCCGACGATCTCGTGCCCGCCCATGCCCGCGATCAGCACTTCGTCCGCACGCGGCAGGCCGCAGAACCCGTCTCCCAGCACCCCGATCGCCCGGCCGGAGGATATGTAGCCGGCGAGCAGGCGCTCCGCCTTGGCCAGACTGCCTTTGCTGATGTCCGAAAACACCGCTTTTTTGCAGAGGGAATTTCCGAGCATGTATTCCGTGCAGTAACCGTGATCGCACCCCACGTCCGCGAAGACCTCCGCGGGTTCCAACAGCGAACACAGCGTTCCGATGCGTTTGGTATACATCGGTTCAGTCCAGAAAATCCTTGAGTTTCTTGCTCCTCGAAGGATGCCGGAGCTTTCTCAGCGCCTTCGCTTCGATCTGGCGGATACGCTCCCTCGTGACGTTGAACTCCTTGCCCACCTCTTCCAGGGTGCGGGGTTTGCCGTCGTCGATGCCGTAGCGGAGCCGGAGCACTTTCTCCTCGCGCGGGGTCAGGGTGTCGAGCACGTTCAGGAGCTGTTCTTTCAGCATGGTGAACGCCGCCGAATCGCTGGGGGTGGCCGTCTTTTCGTCCTCGATGAAATCGCCCAGGTGGCTGTCCTCTTCCTCGCCGATCGGCGTTTCGAGAGAGACGGGATCCTGCGCGATCTTCTGGATTTCGCACACCCGCTCTTCCGAGACCCCCATCTTTTCCGCGATTTCCCGCGGAGTGGGTTCCCGGCCGTATTCCTGCAACAGAATGCGGGAAACCCGGGTGAGTTTGTTGATGGTCTCCACCATATGCACGGGGATACGGATGGTACGCGCCTGATCGGCGATCGCGCGGGTGATCGACTGACGGATCCACCAGGTCGCATACGTCGAGAACTTGAATCCTTTCTGATAATCGAATTTTTCCACCGCCTTCATCAGTCCCAGATTGCCTTCCTGAATGAGATCGAGAAAGAGCATGCCCCGGCCGACATAGCGCTTTGCAATCGACACCACCAGCCGGAGGTTGGCTTCGGAAAGCCGTTTTTTCGCGGCCTCGTCCCCGTCCTGCATGTGCTGGGCCAGCTCGATCTCCTCGTCCGCGGAAAGCAGCGGCACTTTGCCGATATCTTTGAGATACATCTTGACGGGGTCGTCCAGGCCGATGTCGGAAAGCGCCTGTTCAAACAATTCCTTGTCCCGCTCGTCCTCGTCCACGATTTGAATGCCCGCTTCGCCCAGGGATTTGTAAATATAATCGATCTGGTTGGGGTTGGTGTCGTACTTTTCCATGATGTCGCAAAGCGCGTTGGTGGAAATGCACCCTTTCATTTTGTAGTTGTTGATGATACCGCCTAAAATTTCATTGAGTTTCTGCTCGGATACCATGTTTTATCCTCCGTTTGATACCGGAACGGCCGCCGTTTATTTTCCGCCGCCGTTTCTTTTGAGCCGTTTGGTGTATTCGTTGATTTCGCGGGCGATTTCCTTGCGCTTTTCCGCGTCCCGCTCCGTCTCGAAAAGACGTTTGTACCGTTCGATTCTGTCCCGCAGGTTCTCCTCTTCCAGCGTGCGGACGCTGTCGCGGAAAAACCGCTCCGCCACCGGCCCGGACAGCTTGTCCCCGTAGTTGAGATCGAGGATCTCGTTGAACTCCGGACTGTCCTCGTCCAGAATCTCGAAGAGTTCCGAAGGGCGCACTCTGTCCCCGTTGCGGGCGCAGGCAGAAATATATTCCGCTATGATTTTATGCACATTATCGTCAAATTCGATACCTTCAAAGTCGCAATTTTCCGCATAGGGAGCGGAAAAAAGTTTTGCCGCCAGCACAAACCGCGCCGCTTTTTTATACTTGTCCGCACCCGTTTCCGAAGGAGGCGGCAGATAAATTTCCGTCTGTTTCCGCTCCGCGGGCAAATTGTGCAGATCCCGTTCCAGGGACTGATAGGTGATTCCCGTCTTTTCGCGCAGCTTTTTGAGAAGGTCCTCTTTCTCGCTTTCGCTCTCCGCCGTGCGGACCACCTTCAGCGCTTCCGAAAGAAAAGCCCGCTTTTCCTCCGATTTTCCGAGATCGTATTTCTGTTCGAGGGAATGGATTTTATAATCGATGAGCGGCATGGCCGCGTCCAGACAATTTTGGTAGGCGTCCGCGCCCTGTTTGACCACGTCGTCCGGGTCCAGCCCGTCCGGCAGCGGCACCACTTTTACGTTCAGATTTTCGTCTTTGAGAATTTCCAGTCCCCTCAGATCCGCCTTCTGTCCCGCGAAATCCCCGTCGTAACTGATGAGCACGTTCTCCGAATACCGCTTGACCAACCTCGCCTGGTCTCTGGTCAACGAGGTACCCATGGAAGCGACGACGTTTCTGAATCCCGCCTGATACAGGGAAATCGTGTCCATGTATCCCTCGACGACGATCACTTCGCGGATGGTCTGTTCGCGCTTGAGTTTTTTGAGGAGATTGATGTTGTAGAGGGTTTTGCTCTTGTTGAACACCATCGTTTCCTTGGTGTTCTTGTATTTGGCGAAATCGGCTTTTTCCAGCAGTCTGCCGCCGAACGCCACCACTTCGTCAAAGGCGTTGATGATGGGAAAAATCAGCCTTCCGCCCTGGGAATCGATGAGTTTTCCGTTTTTCGATTCGGTCAGAACGCCGCTGTCGGTCAGTTCCTCTCTGGTATATCCCTTTCCCGCGAGATAATCGGGCAGGGAATAGAAATCGAGCGAAGCGCCCAGCCCGAATTTCTTCACCGTGGTGGGGGAAAGTTTGCGGCGGGAAATGTATTCCAGGTGTGCCTGCGCGCTTCCGCCGTACAGATTGGCGAGATAAAACTTCGCGCTGTCCAGCAGAATTTTCACCATGGTATCCCGCTTGCGTTTGAGCTCCGCCGCCCGTTCGTTGTCGAAATCTCCTTCGGGCACCGGCATTTTCGCACGCGCGGCGAGAATGCGGACGGCGCCCATGAAATCGGTGGATTCCATTTCCTGCACAAATTTCACCACGTCTCCGGAAACGCCGCAGCCGAAACAGTGATAAAACTGATCGGCTTCGTTTACGGCAAAAGACGGGGTCTTTTCATGATGAAAGGGACAGCAGGCCCAGTAGTTTCCGCCCTTCCGGTCCAGCGCGACGTAGTTGCCGATCACCTCCACGATGTTGTTTTTTTGTTTGAGTTCCTGCATATAGCGGGGATCGATGCCTCTCCCGCCGCTCATACCGTAACACCTCCCAGGGAAAAAGTTTCGGGAATAAACAATCCTTCAAACACGCCGATCGCATACCTGTCCGTCATTCCCGAAAGATAATCGCAGACGATCTGTTCTTTCGGCGCGTTTTCGGCCAGAGCGAGATACTGCTCCGGCAGACGCTCGGGATATCTGAGAAAATATCCGTACATCGCCGTCAGCATTCTCTCCGCCCTGTCCTGCATGGATTTGTTGGTCAGAGAATAAATATTCCGGAACATGAAGGAACGCAGTTCGTTCATCGCGTCCGCCACATTTTCCGACATATGCACGCCGTCCGTACCCGCGGAACGGAGATAAATATCGGTGATGACGGTGTTGATGCGCTCCCGCGTGGCATGTCCCAGCACTTCCACCGCGTTTTTAGGCAGATCGGAATCTTTGAGGATCCTCGCCCGGATCGCGTCCTCGATGTCATGATTGATATAGGCAATCCGATCGGCCAGGGATACGGCGACGCCTTCCAGAGTGGCGGGATGTCCGGAACTCTTATGCTGTAAAATCCCGTCCCGGACCTCCGCCGTCAGATTCAGCCCGCGTCCGTCCTTCTCGATGACGTCCACCACCCGAAGGGATTGAACATTGTGCTCGAATCCGGAGGGAGACAGCTTGTCCAGCACCCGTTCTCCGACATGTCCGAAGGGGGTATGTCCGAGATCATGGCCGAGCGCAATCGCTTCCGCCAGATCCTCGTTGAGAGCGAGCGCGCGGGCGATGGCACGGGCGATCTGCGCCACGTCCAGGGTGTGCGTCAGCCGGGTGATGTAATGATCCCCTTCCGGCGCAAAAAACACCTGCGTCTTGTTTTTCAGGCGCTTGAAGGAATTGCTGTAAATAATCCTGTCCCTGTCCCGCTGAAAATCGGTGCGGAACGCACAGGGCACCTCCTTCCTCGCCCGCCCCGCCGTCTCTGCGGATTTCTTCGCGTACGGGGAAAGATAGCGCGATTCCATTTCGTACGTCCGTTCCTTTACAGGACGTCCTTCCGTCATCTTCCTCCTCCTTTTTCGGGCTGCCGTCCTTTCCCGTTCCCGGCCCGCCGGGCCCGGACACCCGTCCGATCTTCCGGCCTTAACTCGCCTCCTGCACTTGTATTTGCCCGCTCTTATTTGTCCGCTCTCCCCGATTTTTCCGGAATTTCAAAAAAGGACAGAGCTTTTCCGGCATTGCGGGGAAATCTTAGGCACTCCGGAATCTCGGGAAACTCCGAAGTTTCCGTAGTGCAGAACGTACAAAAAAACGCCCCCGGAAAGCGGCATCTGACAGTTCCCGACAATTTAACAATAATATATACGATTTTTCCCCGCCCTTTTCCTCTTTTTTTTCGCAAAAAACAAGGACTTTTTTGTTTTTCCCGCCCGGAGAAGCCGAAAACTGCCTTTCCTGCCGTGCCGAAAGATTTTCAACAGCCTTAAATCCATCCGAAATACTCCCATGCCTCTGCGGATTTTCAGAAATAAAAAACACGTTAAAAATATAAAACATGCGGCTTTTCCGTTTTAGAAAACGGAAAAGCCGCAAAAATTTTCAGGAACGCCGCGTGGCGCCGGCAGATTACGCATGCACCCGGATCAGCGCGCCCCCTTGCAGGCGGGATTCCTCCGCCGCAATGCCCATCAGATGACTTTCCACCGACGCTTCCAGCGAAGTTTCCGGCTTCGCCCTTCCGGAAAGCACTTCATACAGCTCGGAAATCAGCCCGTAATCCCCGCCGCCGTGCGCATAGCCGCTCTCCGCCAGCACGCCGATACGGAGACATTCGGGCGCTTTGCCGAAGGGCTTCACGTCGATTTTATCCTCCGTCTCGTTGAGGACGATTTCCCCGAGCGTTCCGCAGAATTTCATGATTCGCCCGCCCTCCGCGGTGAACGCCGTCATCGTCAGCGTGGCCATCACGCCGTATGCAAACCTCAACAGCGTCACCTGAAGATCCACCGCGTCGTTATCGCAACGGAACACGCACCTGCCGTAAGGCCCTTTTCCGATCGCGCCCCGAATCGCTTCCTCCGTGAGCGGCAACGCCGTCGTCAATACGTTATACGGCCATTCGTTCTCCGGGCTACCCGCCTTCTTCCAGCGATCGACATACAGCACTTTCGCGCTGTACGGACAGCTGTCCCGAAGCCGGCATTCCATGCACCGCGCGGCCGTGTTTTCCGGCGCGTTTTTTTCATTGAAAAAAGTGAGATCGCCGACGGAGGAAACGCTTTCGCAGCGCGATCCGGCATACCATTGCAGAAGATCGAGGTCGTGACAGCATTTGGCGAGAATCATGGGCGTGGTATCCTCCGTCCTCCGCCAGTTGCCGCGCACATAGCTGTGCGCCTGATGCCAATACGCCACCTGCTCCACCGCCTGGATTGCCGCCAGCCGGCCGATGGTCCCCTCCCGGATCAGATCAAAAACTTTCCGGAACGCGGGCGCATAGCGCAAGACATGACATACCAGCACTTTCCCGCCGTACTTTTTCTGCGCTTCCAGCAACCGCAGACATTCCTCCCGGCTGTCTGAAATGGGTTTTTCCAGCAAAAGATCATATCCCAGCCGCAATCCCTCTTCCGCCTGCCGGACATGATCGGCGTCCATCGTGGTCACCGTGAGTACGTCCGCCCGCTTCGCCGCGAAAAACTCCTTTTCGTCCGAAAAAAGCATCTCTTCCGGCACGCCGAAAATCTTCCCGTACTTTTTCAGCTTTTCGGAATTGTAATCGCAAACGGATACGATACGGAATTTCTCCGGCATTTTGGCAAACAGCCTCCCGTAAGACTCCCCGCCCCGGCCGCCGCAGCCGAGAATTGCCACCGTGAAAATTTTCTCAGACATTTTGTCACCTCCGCCCGCCTTTATTTTTCCTTTTGATCGGACCTTGCGGACTTTCCTTCCCGGAACAAGGACATTATATCGGCTTTTCTCTCCGTTTTCCAGCCGTTTTGCGTATAGTTTATGTCAAAAATTGATAAACCGGCAAAACAAACGAGGACGCGAACCGCAAGGCGGGTAATTCAAGGACAAAGCGCCGGGAAAAAGACGGGGCCGGCAAAAACAACGGGAATAAAAAGCAACGGAGGAGCGGCAAATCCATGCGGAGCCATGCGGAACCTTGCGGAGCCTTGCGGAGCCTTGCGGGCAAAAAAAATTTCCGTTCGGCCGTGCAGGCAGAACGGAAAATAAGACGATTTCAATTGCTTCGCCGGGGACTTTTTCCGAATTCCCGACGATAGGCGCGATAAAAAGTGTTGGGGCTTTCAAATCCGCACTCATAGGCGATTTTCAGCACATTCTCCCCCGGCCTTTCGGAAAGCATTTCCTCCGCGCGGCGCGCGCGAAGACGGTTGACGTAACCGTTCCAGCCCTCGGACAAATATCTGCCCAAAATCCGGGAAAGGTGTTCACGCGAATAGCCGAATTCCCGGCTGAGCGCGGCCAGAGACAAATCCTCCGCCGAGCGGGACTGCGCATAACGGAGCACCTTGCAGACGAGTTCGGCGTTTCCGTCCCGGCGCCGGCTTTCGAGAGGCACGCTTTCAGCCAGCCTGCCGAGGAGCATTTCCGCCGCCCCCCGCAACGTCGCAGACACATACCTGCCCCTTGCCGTACAGAGAGAATGCAGCTTTTCGAGAAACGGAAAATCGGAAAAGTCAAAGAATTTCGGAAACGCCCGATCCCCCTGTTCCCGGAAGAACTCCTCAAAACAGCTCTTGTCTCCGACAAAAACATAGACGGAAGCCTGCGCGGCCTCGCGGTAAAAATGCACGCGGAAGCTGTCCGAAAAACACGCCTGTCCCGCGGAAAGCAACCGGGATTCGCCGTCCACGATCGCTTCCGCCCTGCCCGATTCGACAAAGACAAATTCCACGGCGCTGTGAAAATGCGCGCGGGCGTCCCCCAGCATGCGGTGTTCAAAGAGATAGTATCCCCTGCCCTCCGCGGGCAATTCATAATAACTCATCTCTCCCCTGCCGCCGGGTTATACCAATTTACGGCCCATCAGAACGCCCATTACGGACGCCATCATCAACCCGCGGGTCCAGCCGCTGGAATCGCCGAGGCAATGAAGCCCTGCAATGTTGGTGTTGAAATCGGTGTCCATCTTGATCCGGTTGCTGTAAAATTTCAGCTCCGGAGAATACAGCAACGTCTCGGAGGACGCGAACCCGGGCACGACGTAATCGACCGACTGCATGAAGTTGATGATGTTCATCATAGTCCGGTAAGGCAGCGCCGCCGTGATGTCGCCCGCCACCGCGTCTTTGAGAGTGGGCCGGAGGTTGGAACGGCTGAGTTCCTTGTCCCAGGTGCGCTTGCCGTCGAGAATGTCGCCGAAACGCTGCACGAGAATGTGCCCCGCGCCCAGCATATTGGTCAGCTCGCCGATCTTCTGCGCATAGGCAATCGGCTGATTGAAGGGATAGGAAAAGTTATGCGAACACAGAATGGAGACGTTTGTGTTGTCCGATTTGAAATCCTTATAGCTGTGTCCGTTGACGACGGCGAGATTGTTGTCGTAGTTTTCCTGAGACACGAATCCGCCGGGGTTCTGGCAGAAAGTGCGCACTTTGTTCTTGAAGGGCTTGGGATAGCCGATGAGTTTGGATTCGTACAGCACCTTGTTCACCGTCTCCATCACTTCGTTGCGGACCTCGACGCGCACGCCGATATCCACGGTGCTGGGCACATGCTCGACGCCGTACTTTTCGCAAAGTTTTTCCAGCCAGTCCGCCCCTCTGCGCCCGGTCGCCACAACCGTATCCGCCGCAAAGATGTCAAAGCTCTTGCTTCCGTCCGCCTTGGTCACGGACACGCCTTTGCAGGCGCCGTCCTCGATGATCAGCGTGTTGCATTCGTAGTCGAACAGAATCTCCACGCCCTTTTCGAGGAGATATTTTTCGATCGAAAGATAGATGCTCTGCGCCTTTTCCGTGCCCATGTGGCGGATGGGGCAATCCACCAGTTTCAGCCCCGCCTGAATGGCGCGCTTGCGGATTTCCTTGACCGCATCGCCGCCGTCCAGCCCCTCAATATGCTCGTCCGCGCCGAATTCGAGATAAATCTTGTCAGTGTAATCGATCGTCTCCTGCGCCAGAGTCTCCCCGATCAGCTGGGGAAGATCGCCGCCCACTTCACAGCTTAAAGAGAGTTTCCCGTCCGAAAACGCACCCGCGCCCGAAAACCCCGTCGTGATATGGCAATAGGGCTTGCAATTCATACATTTCTGCGTTTTTACCTTGGGGCAATGCCGGTTTTCCACCGATTTCCCCTTTTCCACAATGATGATCTTTTTCTTGCTTCCGTTGCGGAGCATTTCAATCGCCGTAAAAATCCCCGCAGGGCCTGCCCCTACAATCACCACATCCGTTTTCATATCCTGTTCCTCCCGTGTTTTCGGTTTGGCTTTTTTATTTCTGCCTTATTGTTTTTCAGTCCTTGTTTTTCGGTCCGTCCGGTTTTATCGACGGCTGTTTTCGCTTTTACGCCGGTTTTCCGGTTTTTTTGATTTGCCGCTCCGGGCTCGCCCGCCGCGCTCTTCCCGCCACAAAAGCCGCCGGAAGAAAAATACTGCCTTCCGCACAAAAAAACCGCCCGATCGATATGCTCCGAAGTTTTTTTCTTCGGTCAACCGAATCAGCGGCTGTTTTTAAGGAATATTTTCGCGGCAGAATCCGTGTCCCGGGACTGCCTTTTCGTCCCTGTCCGTTTTCCCGAACGCATTCATTATATCATATTTTCTGCGTTTGTCAAGTTAAAAGACATGTTTTCACGCAGTTTTCACTTTTTTTCGTCTCTGTTTGCCCTTTTCCCGCCCATTCGCGTGCTCAGAATTCAATTTCCAGGCCGTCATAGGAAACGATGATGCCGTAAGGCCGGGCGGCCGCAACCAGTTCCTCATAAGTAGCGCCGCCGTTGTGCGAAAAATGATTGATCACTTTCACCGTACGGCCGTCGACTATGCCCGCTTTTTCCATGCTTTCAAGCACTTCCAGACAGGTATCGAGGCACATATGCCCCTTTCGCATACCGCTTACCAGCCCGCCGGTGCAGTCGAGGGAAATCAGATCCAGCCTGCCCGCCGCCGCCAGCCTTTCAAAGCTCTTTTCGGACAGAACGCCCGTATCATGGCCGTAAAAAAGACTTTTTCCGTCCGCGGAAATTCGATAGACGAGCGGCGAAGAATCGGGCGCATGACTGGCCGGAAGCGCCAGCACACCGTATCTCCCCGCCGTAAACTCATCAAAAGGAGACACTTTCGTCGCGTCCGCCGCCCTTTTCATGGAGGACCGCCGCACAAGCGCATCGATCCGGCGATAAGCGTCCTCCGCGGCATAATAATGCAAAGTGCGTTCATAGCCGTGGCAATAGCCGTCGGCGGCCATTTCCATATCCTCCGGATAGAAATGATCGGAATGGCTGTGCGTGATGAGGCAGCAATCAATTTTTGACCAATCAAAACCAAACCGCTGAAAATGCCAGAGGGTATCCGGCGGAAAGTCCAGAAGCAGATCGTCGTTGACCAGCGCCTGAGAGCGGGAACGGAGATTGCGGCCGCCCGCCCGGCGGCTCTTTTCGCAGGTTTCGCAACGGCAGAACAATCCGGGGATTCCCTCGTATGCCGCCGTACCCAGATACTTTATTTTCAACGTCTCTCCTCCTTCGGAACAACTTCCGGTTCCGGATTTTGCCTGTCCTCGCTCCCGTAGTCCAGAAACGCTTCCCGGGGCGCAATTTCCGCGCCGACCTCTGCACCGACCCCTGCGACAATCTCTGCACCAACCTTTGCGCCGACCTCTGCGGAAGAAATCGCCGTTTCCTGCATCGCAATTCCCGCGCCGGCCGATTCGGGCGCCCCCGTTTCTTCCGCCGTCTGTCCGGCTTCCGCCTGTCCGGATACGGCATTTGCCCCCGTTTCCGTCTTTTCGGATACGGCGCTCGCCGCTTCCCTGCCCTGCTCTTCCTCTTTTTTTGCCGCCCGAAGAGCCTTTCGCTCGTTTGCCGCATAAAGAATTTTCAGCTTATAAAAATTATAGCGGAGAATGAACACGGAAGGGAGATTGAGCAGGATATTGGCGATCGCCACCGGAAGGCCGAGGCAATACCAATAGCGGAGAGGAAAGAAAAAGATGACCAGAAAGCCCACAAACAAACCGACAAAATGGATCACTTCGCCATAAGCCGCTTCCAGCATATACCGTTCGAGATATGCGTTGTTTTTCGGGTCCGCGATGTGATTTTTATGAAAGTCCGTGAACTGGCCGAGTTCGGGAATCTTGTCCTTCCATTTCCGGATTTTCAGCTTTTCGTAGAACTTCTTTTCCCGCGCGGAAGCGCAAAAGATTTTTTTATCGTGCGCAAACCACTTTGCAGGCAGGCGCCGGATAAGGAAGGCGAACAGCCCGTCCACGGCAATGGCGGCGACCGCCGCCAATACGCTCAGCCCCAACACCGGCCAAAGTCCCAAGGACGCCATCGGGGAGGGCAACAGCAGATTGCCCGCCGTCAGAAGCGCCACGCAGACAAAAATTACGGACAGGTACAGTGTCATGCCTCTCGTTCCTCCGTTCCGCCCCCGATCGGATTTCCGGAAACCGGCTCCGGCTCTTTTCCGGCAGGCGTTTCGCCGCTCCCCGCTTTTTCCGTCTCTGCCGCGTCGGTCCCGGAAACTTTCCCGGCTTTTGCAGCATCCGCGGGCTTGGTTTCCACGCCGGGACCGTAATCGAGCGCAATGCCGTAAACTTCCTCGTATTTTTCTTTCCAGAGACGGTAATTCTCCTCTTTCATCTTTTCGGCCGCGGCCTTTTCGCTCAGAGAGGGATCGGGATAAATCGGAGGCAGGATGTGCAGAGAATAAATCTGACGGGGGTAGCCGTTTTCATCGAGGTCCTCCGCGTCCCGCATCGTGATCAGCGTCGGCAACACGGGCACTCCGGCGCGCACCGCCATGCGGAAAGCGCCCGGTTTCAGGGGCCGGGGTTTGCGATAGTTCCACCACATCCCCTGTTCGGGATAGACGAGCACCGTCTCCCCGCGTTTCAGAAGGGTATCGACGGCGGACAGGAAATTGATCATCGTGCGCGGATGCGAAGAAAGCGGCAAGGTGTCGCAATGGCGGAACAAAAATCCGTACAATCCCGGGAAATTGGTGAAATTCCCCTCCCGGATCACCTTATACAGCCGCTGTTTGCGCAAAGAGCCGCGGATCGCATTGAATAATATGTAATTGTCATAGGCGGAAAAATGATTGCAGGTAATAACGGCGCCGCCGCCGAGGGCGGAGAGATACTCCCTGCCCTCGACGGCTTCCGTTTCGATGATTCCCTTTTTCACCAGTTTTCCGAAAAACCGGTCTCCTGCCCGGTTGGCAATCCGACGCAGGAATTTATTGATCGGCTTCTTCGTGAGATAATCCACTTTGTCCGGCAACAGAACGGGCGCGGGCGGATCGTTCTCCACATCCTCGTCAAACCGGCGTTCCCGCTCGTACTGCGCGATTCTTTCCAACACCTCCCGACGACCGGGAGAGACTTTCGACAAATCCATGGTGCTTTCCTTTCAGGTGACAAAACCCGCTTTTTTGTACTTTTCCTGGTTTTTATTCGGCGGAATCGATTTTTCCGTAGCGCTTTCCGTATACCTTGAAATATCTGTCCGGCCGTTCCGTCTCGCTCCGCGCAAGCGCCTGGAGAGAGGATTCGCAGGACATATCCCTCCGCATATTCTCCATGGAGAAATTCTCGAAAATGCCGCGGATCACCGGATAAAATTCCGTCTTTTCCGCATATTCCCAAAAATACTCCTGATAGGGAATGTC
>ERZ1090866.456-NODE-457-length-15067-cov-5.207634_pt1 | contig 15067 bp, 9 predicted proteins | sample MGYA00478477_ERZ1090866 | MGnify/ENA primary metagenome ERZ1090866 (study PRJEB33644, sample SAMEA5815737) | chicken gut metagenome | biome: Chicken; feature: Gastrointestinal Tract; material: Caecum | place: Ireland | collected 2019-01-01 | study: A study of the... | reverse complement strand
CGAGCTGAGCGCTAGTCTCGTGGGCTCGGAGATGTGTATAAGAGACAGGTAATGCGTGAGCAGACATTTCAGGGACTTTCTGCGGTAATGAAGAAAGATGACGCAGAAGAAATGAAAGATGCATATGAACTTTACAGTAAAGACAAGGTGGCAGATTCTGAATATGACACATATAAAGACGGCCGTCTATACGTAAGAAAAGACATTTCTTCCGAAGAAAGGAAAGATCTGGATCAGTCAATGTCAAAAGCAATGATCATGCTTTCAGCTCAGATGGCAAAACAGATTGAGGCAAATCCTCAGGCTGCCGCTCAGCTGAGCAAAGATCAGCGGCAGATGATGAAGCAGATGGAAAACATGAACGTGGATAAGATGCCGGACAGTATTATCAGTCAGGCTGCCATTTCTTTTGTAGAGGCAGAATACAAAGCAGTTGGAATGGATCTGGATGCAATTCAGACAGGATATCTGCTGAAAACAGGAGGACTGATGATCGGAATTGCCTTTTTATCCATGGCAGCGGCTGTTTTGGTTACTCTGACATCTGCGAGACTGGCGGCAAGACTGAGCCGTGTTCTGAGAGATAAGATTTTCAAGAAGGTAATGGATTTTACGAATTCTGAGTTTGACCGGTTTTCTACGGCATCTCTGATCACAAGAAGCACGAATGACATTCAGCAGATTCAGCTGTTTGTGACAATGATGTTCCGTATTGTAGTATACGCGCCGCTTCTTGGAATCGGGGGTATCGTAAAGGTTCTGAGTACCAATGCAACGATGACATGGACCATCGCGCTGGGCGTTGTGGCAATCATGCTTGTGATTTTTATTTTATTTAAAGTAGCCATGCCGAAGTTTAAGATCCTGCAGAAACTGATTGACCGGCTGAACCTGGTAACCCGGGAAATTCTGACAGGGCTGTCTGTCATTCGGGCATTCAGCACGGAGAAACATGAGGAAGAGAGATTTGATGAGGCGAACAGAAATCTGATGAAGACAAATCTGTTTGTTAACCGGGCAATGACATTTATGATGCCTGTTATGATGCTGGTTATGAATGGAATGACAGTGTTGATCGTCTATGCCGGAGCAGGAAATATCGATGCAGGAAAAATGCAGGTAGGAGATCTGATGGCATTTATTCAGTATGCAATGCAGATTATCATGGCATTCCTGTTTATTTCCATGGTTTCTATTATGATGCCGCGTGCGCAGGTTGCTGCAGAGCGTGTCAATGAAGTACTGGATACAGATATTATGATCAAAGATCCGGAAGAACCAAAAGAATTCCTTCCAGAGAAAAAAGGAGAAGTAGAATTCAAAGAAGTATACTTCTGTTATCCGGATGCAGACGAGGCTGTGCTGCATAATATCAGTTTCGTAGCGCCGGCAGGCAAGACAACGGCATTTATCGGAAGCACCGGAAGCGGAAAATCGACTTTGATCAATCTGATTCCGAGATTCTTTGATGTCACAAGAGGAAGCATTCTGGTGGATGGACAGGATATCCGTGAGGTAAGACATGCGGATCTTTGTGAAAAGATTGGTTATGTACCTCAAAAAGGTGTACTGTTTTCCGGAACCATTGAATCAAACTTAAAATACGGAAAAGAAGACGCGACAGAAGAGGAAGTCAGACGGGCAGCCAGAATCGCCCAGGCGGCAGACTTTATTGAGGAAAAAGAAGAGAAGTATCAGTCACCGATTGCCCAGGGCGGCTCTAACGTATCCGGCGGTCAGAAACAGAGACTGTCAATCGCAAGAGCAATTGCCAAAGATCCGGAAATCTATATCTTTGATGATAGTTTTTCTGCTTTGGATTACAAGACGGATGTGACACTGCGAAGCGCGCTTCAGAAAGAAACAAAAGGAAGCACAACGCTGATCGTGGCACAGCGGATCAGTACGATTCTTCATGCAGATCAGATCATCGTGCTGGATGAAGGAAATATTGTAGGCAAAGGTACCCACGAGGAACTGCTTCAGACATGTCCGGTATATCAGCAGATCGCGAAATCCCAGCTGTCTGAAGATGATTTAAAGAAAGCAAGGGAGGTGTCCGCACATGAGTAACAGGAGAAGAGGACCGATGGGACACGGACCAGGCGCAGGAATGGCCGGAGAAAAGGCAAAAGATCTGAAAGGCACCATGAAAAAGCTGATCAAATATATCCGGCGTTATTATGTCCCGATTGTGTTTGTTATTTTATTTGCAGTGGCAAGTACAATTTTTAATATTGTCGGCCCGACAATTTTAGGAGATGCTACAACAGAAATCTTTAATGGACTGATGAGGAAAGTCACGGGAACCGGCGGAATTGATTTTGACAAAGTCATGAATATTTTAATGATGCTGATGGGATTGTATGTTGTAAGTGCGGCATTTTCCTTTATACAGGGATTGATCATGACGCATGTATCCAACAATATCACATATCAGATGAGGAAAGATATCTCAGAAAAAATTCACCGTATGCCGATGAAATATTTTGAAAGCAGAACTTATGGTGAAGTTCTGTCCCGTGTGACCAACGATATTGATACTCTGGGTCAGAGCCTGAATCAGAGTATGACACAGATCATCACTTCTGCAACGCAGATCATCGGAGTACTGATCATGATGATCCGGATCAATATCCCGATGACAGTGGTTGTACTGTTAACACTTCCGTTATCCATGGGTATGATCGGCGTGATCATGGGAAAATCCCAGCCTTACTTTAAAGCGCAGCAGGCAAATCTGGGAGAATTAAACGGACAGGTAGAGGAAATCTACAGCGGACACAATATTGTAAAAGCGTTTAATAAAGAAGAAAGTGTGATTAAAGATTTTGAAGAAGTAAATGGCAGATTATATCAGTCTGCCTGGAAATCCCAGTTTTTCTCCGGCGCCATGATGCCTTTGATGCAGTTTGTCGGAAACCTGGGTTATGTGCTGGTAGCCATTCTGGGAGGATTCCTTGTAATTAAAAATACGATCGAAGTAGGTCAGATCCAGTCATTTATCCAGTATGTACGAAGTTTTAACCAGCCAATCACACAGCTTGCGCAGGTAGGAAACATGATGCAGACAACAGCAGCATCTGCAGAGAGAGTATTTGAGTTCCTTGAGGAGGAAGAAGAAGAGGAAGTCAAAGAAGATGTTGTGCCGGTTGAGACATTAAGAGGAAATGTAAGTTTTGAACATGTGCGTTTTGGATATAATCCAGATCAGACGATCATTCAAGATTTTTCTGTGAATGTAAAAGAAGGACAGAAAGTTGCGATCGTAGGACCGACAGGAGCAGGAAAAACAACCCTGATCAAGCTGCTGATGCGCTTTTATGATGTAAATGCGGGATCCATTAAGATTGACGGACACGATATCAGAGAATTTATCCGAAGTGATATGCGCCAGATGTTCGGCATGGTGCTGCAGGATACATGGCTGTATAACGCATCCATCAGGGATAATATCCGGTATGGAAAATTAGACGCCACAGAAGAAGAAATCCAGGGAGCGGCAAGAGCAGCATTCGCCCATCATTTTATCGTGACACAGCCAGGCGGATATGATATGGTAATAAATGAAGAAAGCAACAACGTTTCTCAGGGACAAAAACAGCTTCTGACAATCGCAAGAGCAATCCTGGCCGATCCTAAAATTCTGATTCTGGACGAAGCAACCAGCTCCGTTGACACAAGAACAGAAGAAAGGATTCAGATGGCCATGGATAACCTGATGGAAGGCAGAACAAGCTTTGTCATCGCCCACAGATTATCAACCATCAAAGACGCAGACGTCATCCTGGTCATGAACCACGGAGACATTGTAGAACAAGGAAATCACGAAGAGCTATTGGCCAAAGGCGGCTTCTACGCCGACCTCTACAACAGCCAGTTTGAGAGCGCCTAGAAATTGCAGGGTAATTTCAACTTGAAAACGAAGTTTTCAAGACTCTGCCCACGGAGCAGAAAGCCGATTTATCAGGCTTTGTGCAGCGGGCAGAGAGGCGCATTCAACGAAGAATCCCTTTTAGGGATTCTGAGTCTGTAAAGATGCAAACAACTGCGCATAAGGCGAAGGCAGCAAATATATTTGCGGGGAAGCCGTACGCAGGAAGCGGGCTCAACGAAGAATCCTGTGGATTCTGAGTCTGAAGGAGGATATCAAAGCTGCGTCTGCAGAGCAGGGATCATAAACGATGTTTCCTTGAGAAACGTCATAGGAGGAATGATTATGGTACGGTTAGCAACCATTGGTACAAATTTTATTACGGACTGGCTTATGGAAGGCGTCCAGGAACTGGACGATATCCAGCTTGCGGCAGTCTATTCCAGAAGTATGGAAAAAGGCCGGGAATTTGCCGCAAAATATGGAGTCGAAAAAGTCTATGATAATTATGAGGAAATGGCACAGGATCCGGAAATTGATGCTGTGTATGTAGCGAGTCCTACGTATATGCACTACACTCATTCCATCACGATGATCAATTACGGGAAACATGTATTATGTGAAAAGCCTGTCTGTTCCAACAGGACAGAATTAGATCTTCTGATCCAGGCAGCAGAAGAAAAGGGCGTAGTTTTCATGGAGGCGATGAAGAATGTCCATTCACCGGGATTCCAGGCGGTTCTGGATCATCTTTACAAACTGGGAGATATCCGGAGAGCCACAATTCAGTACTGCCAGTACTCATCCCGGTATGACAAATTCAAGAATGGAATTATAGAGAATGCCTTTAATCCCAAATTATCAAATGGAGCCTTAATGGATATTGGTTCCTACTGCATTCATTTTCTTGCGGCACTTTTTGGCGCTCCAAAGAAAATTCTTTCTGACAGTATTTTTCTGAGCAACGGCGTAGATGGAGCAGGAAGCATCATTGCTTCTTATGGCAGCAGGCAGGCTGAACTGATATATTCTAAGATCACAGACTCCAAACTTCCGACTCAGATTCAGGGAGAAAATGGCTGTATGATCATTGAGGAGTGTCCGATCATTAAGAAAATAACGATCCAGTATCGAAATGGAAATTCTGAGGAGCTGAAATTTGAGTGGAGAGACAATCCAATGATCTACGAAACAAAAGATTTTATTCAGCTGATCAGAGAACAGAAAACAGATCACCGGTTTCTGGAAGCATCCAGGATTGAGATGGATATTACGGATGAGGTCAGAAGACAGAATGGAATTGTGTTTCCGGCGGATAAAATCCGGGAACAGTAGGAGGATTGGAATATTATGAAAAAAATGATTTTAGCAGGATGCATGGTGCTTGCAGTGGCACTCTGCGCGGGATGCAGCTCAAAAAGCAAAACAGAGACGGCGACGACAGCATCGTCTGAAGAAGGAAAAAAAGTGCTGTCCAAATATAAAGTACCGGAAATCACCGGCGCGAAAAAAACACAACAGCTGGGGGAAGCCCAAAAGGGTGAAACCATCGCTGTTATGAAAGTGAAAGATTTTGGTGAAATAAAATTCAAATTCTTTCTTAAGGATGCGCCTCTGGCAGTGAAAAATTTTGTAACTTTGGCGGATAATGGATATTTTGACGGTCAGACTTTTCACCGGGTTATCAATGATTTTATGATTCAGGGCGGCGATCCTACGGGAACAGGAACCGGAGGAGAGAGCATCTGGGGGGAAGAGTTTGAAAATGAGATTTCAGAAAATCTTCTTCCGCTGAGAGGATCTTTGTGTATGGCAAATGCAGGACCGGATACCAATGAAAGTCAGTTCTTTATTGTTCAGGCGAAGCCGGATGCCGCAAAAGAGATTATCGATTCAGGAGTGGCAGATCTTACAGAAGAACAGAAGAAGCTGTTTGAAGAACAGGGCGGTGATCCATCGCTGACTGGAAGCTATACAGTTTTCGGACAGATTATTGAAGGATATGATGTCCTGGATAAGATTGCGGCCACACCGGTGGAAGACAACGGAAGCGGAGAGCAGAGCAAACCGGTGGAAAATGTTGTAATCGAATCTGTGACGATCGAAAAGGCAAAGTAGGAAACTGCTTATGCTGATGATAGAGTTGGATGACCGGACCAGACAGCCTTTGTATGGTCAGATTTATGAGCAGATAAAAAAGCAGATCCAGATGGGAGATCTGCCTCAAAAGACAAAGCTTCCATCCGCCAGAAAACTGGCGGCATATCTGGAAGTCAGCAGAAACACAGTAGATTTTGCTTATGGACAGCTGGAAGCGGAGGGATATATTGAGTCCCGCCCGCGCAGCGGTTTTTATGTGTGTGAGGTAGAGGAACTGGCGGCGCTTGATATCCCTGTGGAAACAGAGGAGACAGAACAGGAAGATCAGCGGGTAATCATACCGTATGATTTTTCACCGTCCGGTACAGACATGGAATATTTTCCTTATCATGTATGGAGAAAACTGCTCAAGGAAATCATGATCAATGATAACAGTGAATTATTTCAAAAGGGAGATCCTCAGGGAGATTTTGAACTTCGTAAATCGATCATGTACTATCTGCGCCAGTCCAGAGGTGTTCATGTACATGCCGATCAGATTATTATAGGCGCGGGGATGGAAAATCTTTTATTTCTGCTTCGTCAGACATTTGGTGAAGGACGCGTTGTTGGAATTGAAAATCCGGTATATACCAATGCGTGCGGCATTTTGAGAGAGCTTGGATTTCAGATCCGCCCGGTTTCCATGGATCAAAATGGACTGGATGTCGAGAAACTGCAGGAAACCGATGCGAATCTTGCTTATGTAACGCCGGCTCATCAGTATCCGACGGGGGTGGTGATGCCTGCGGGGAGAAGAGGACAGCTCCTTCGATGGGCAAGAGAAAAGGAAGAACGCTATATCATTGAAGATGACTATGACAGTGAATTTCGTTATTATGGGAAACCGATACCGGCTCTGCAGGGACTGGATCAAAGCGGGAAAGTCATTTACATCGGAACATTTTCAAAAGCGATTGCCCCGGCAATCCGAGTCGGTTATATGGTGCTTCCGCCTAAGCTTCTTGAGAAGTACAAAAAAAATGTCACCGCGTTTTCATGTTCTGTATCCAGGATTGATCAGAAAGTTCTGACTCTTTTTCTGGCAGAAGGTCATTTTGAGCGGCATTTAAACCGTATGCGCAATTTATATAAGGAAAAACATGATCTGCTGCTGGAAAACATCCGGAAGAATATTCCCGGAGCATCAGTTTCAGGAGAAGGAGCCGGTGTACATGTTATCGTTAATTTCCATATCAGCGAAAAAGAGAAATTTGAGCAGCGCCTCAGGGAGCGCGGAGTTGCAATCTATCCGCTGTCGTTTTATTATATTGAAGGAAAACCTCAGGAAGAACAATACATTTTGGGGTTTACGAGAATGAAAAAAGAAGATATGATAGAAGGAACCAGAGAAATAGGAAAAGTACTTTCTACGATAAAGTGAGAAATGAGGGACACAGTATGTCAGAAGAACATAACAATCATGAGATTGAAGAAGTAAAGCAGGAAGAGGAGAAGAAAGAGATAGAACATTACTGCTATCTCTGCCATCGTCCCGAATCCATGACTGGGAAAATGCTGAAGCTGCCGAATGATATTCATATCTGCACAGACTGTATGCAGCGAACCCTGGATTCTATGGGAAACGGACAGTTCGGATTTATTGACGCAAGGAATATGGATCTGGAAAACCTTGACATTTCCAAGCTGATGGGCGATATGCAGGGAATGCAGCCCAAGCCTGCTTTAAAGAAGAAAAAGAAAGAGAAGAAGGAAAAAGAAAAATTAAGTCTTAAGGATATACCGGCGCCGCATAAGATCAAGGCGATGCTGGATGAATATGTCATAGGACAGGATTACGCAAAGAAAGTGATGTCAGTGGCGGTTTACAATCATTATAAAAGGGTTGTGACTAATACGATGGATGAGATCGAGATCGACAAATCCAATATGCTGATGATCGGACCGACCGGAAGCGGCAAGACTTATCTGGTCAAGACCCTTGCAAGACTTCTTCAGGTGCCTCTGGCCATTACCGATGCTACGTCTCTGACAGAAGCAGGATATATCGGTGACGATGTGGAGAGTGTATTATCCAAACTGCTCCAGGCGGCAGATAACGATGTGGAAGAGGCAGAACATGGAATCATCTTTATTGATGAGATTGACAAGATTGCCAAAAAGCAGAATACCAACAGCAGGGATGTCAGCGGTGAGTCAGTACAGCAGGGTCTGTTAAAACTCCTGGAAGGCGCGGAAGTCGAAGTTCCGGTTGGCGCTACCAGCAAGAATGCCATGGTTCCACTGACAACAATGAATACAAAAAATATTCTTTTCATCTGCGGCGGAGCGTTTCCGAATCTTGAGGGAATCATCAAGAAACGTTTGATGAAAAAGACTTCTATTGGTTTTGAGGCGGATTTAAAAGATAAGTTCGACAAGGAAGAAAATATCATTGCGAATGTGACCAATGAGGATCTGAGGGAATATGGAATGATTCCGGAATTTATTGGAAGGCTTCCGATGGTATTTACCCTGGAGGGACTGACCAAAGATATGCTGGTCAAGATCTTGAAAGAGCCGAAAAACGCTATTTTGAAGCAGTATCAGAAGCTGCTGGAGCTGGATGAAGTCAAGCTGGAGTTTGATGACGGAGCTTTGGAGGCAATTGCAGAAAAAGCTTTGGAAAAGAAAACCGGAGCAAGAGCTCTTCGGGCGATTATTGAGAAATTCATGCTGGATATTATGTATGAAATACCAAAAGACGACACCATCGGTAAAGTTGTAATTACAAGAGATTATATCGAGGGACATGGAAGTCCTGTAATTGAACTGAGAGATCAGTAAAAAAAGCGGTTTACGTTGATGAAAAGACGTAAACCGTATTTTTTTGTGGATTTCTTATGATATAATGAAAAACATGGAATGATGAAAGAGAAGGGGACAGCAGCAGGAAAAGGAAGCAGGAAAAAGGAGGTTCCATTATGGATCAAATGAAGTACTTAAAGGAACTGGCGGTGCGCTACCCCAATATTGCGGCCGCCTCTACGGAAATCATCAATCTGCAGGCAATTCTGAATCTGCCCAAAGGAACAGAGCATTATGTTTCGGATCTGCACGGTGAATATGAAAAATTCAGTCATATTGTAAGGAATGGATCTGGAGCAGTGCGCAGCAAAATTGAGGATCAGTTTGGAAACACTCTGACAACAAAGGAAAAAAAGAACCTTGCTACAGTCATCTATTATCCGGAACAGAAGATGGATCTGATGGAAGAGCAGATGACCCGGAACGAACTGATTGAGTGGTATCATATTACAATGATTCGTCTGGTGCATATTGCAAGGCTCACAGCAAGTAAATATACCAGATCAAAGGTCAGAAAGGCAATGCCCAAGGAATTTGCCTATATCATGGAAGAATTGATGACAGAGCATCGGACGCTGGATAAGAAGAATTATGTGGAGCAGATCCTGGAAACGATCATCACAACAGGGAGAGTCCGCCAGTTTATTGCAGCCATGGCGCATCTGATCCAGAAACTCTGTATCGATCATCTGCATGTAATTGGAGATATTTATGACCGGGGACCAGGGCCGCACCGTATCATGGACTGTATCATGGATTATCACACAGTTGATATCCAGTGGGGAAACCATGATGTCCTCTGGATGGGAGCTGCCGGGGGACACAGAGCATGTATCGCCAATGTAGTTCGTATCTGCGCGAGATATAATAATCTGGATGTTCTGGAAAATGGATATGGGATCAATCTGATTCCTCTTGCAAGATTTGCCCTGGAGGTGTATGGAGACGATCCGTGTGAATTGTTCCATGTATCCGGAGACGTGCGGAAAGAAGATTTCCGGGAAGAAGAGATGAATCGCAAGATGCATAAGGCAATCACCATCATTCAGTTTAAGCTGGAAGGACAGCTGATCAAGAGAAGGCCTGATTTTAAAATGGAAGACCGGCTTTTGCTGGATAAAGTGGATTATGAAAAAGGAACGATCAATATCAAAGGCAAAGAATATAAGCTGAAAGATACCAATTTTCCAACGATCGATCCAAAAGATCCATATAAGCTGACCAAAGAAGAAGAATATGTTGTCGAGCATTTGAATACGGCTTTTAAATATTGTGCCTATCTCAATGAACATGTAAGATTCCTTTTTTCAAAAGGAGGGCTCTATAAGGTCTACAATGATATGCTGTTATATCATGGATGCGTACCGTTAAATAAAGACGGAAGTTTTCGGGAAGTAGAGATCCAGGGTGTGCCGTATTCCGGAAAAGCATTGTATGATGTGCTGGAACATCTGGCAAGACAGGGATATTATGAGACCAAAGATATGGAAGCAAGGTGTTATGGCCAGGATATCATGTGGTTTATATGGTCCAATGAAAATTCACCGGTATATGGAAAAGATAAGATGGCGACATATGAGAGATATTTCCTGGATGACGCTTCTGTAAAAGTGGAAAAGAAAGATTATTACTATCAGCTTCTGGAAAATGAAGAAGTAGTGAATCGGATCCTGGAGGAATTTGGACTGAATCCGGAAACTGGAAAGATTGTAAACGGGCATATGCCGGTGGCTGTCAAAAAGGGGGAAAGCCCGATCAAATGCAATGGCAAGCTGTTTATCATTGACGGTGGATTTTCCAAGGCTTATCAAAAAACGACAGGAATCGCCGGGTATACTCTTGTATCCAATTCCTATGGTCTGAAACTGGTTGCCCATGAACCGTTTGAATCCAGGGATGAAGCGATTCGAAAGGAAACGGATATTTATTCAGATACAATTGTAATCCGCAAAGTTACCAGACGAAAATGCGTGGAAGACACTGATATCGGAAAAGGAATCAAAGAAAAGATTGCAGATCTGGAACAGCTTCTCTGGGCCTATCAGAAAGGTTTGCTGACAGAACAGATCTGAGCATAGAATAAACCCTGCTGTTCCATCATATGCTCTATATAGTAAATAATAGAGGTGAAAAGATGGAGTGTTCAATGGCAGCTGTCAGCAATGATTATTTTGAGTTTATCGCAGAATACAATGGAGTTCTGGAAAGCGTGAAGGAACGGTTTCAGACCGACTGTGTTCTGCGCATCAACAACCGGTTTTCAGTTGCTTATGTTCCTCAGCAGGGAAAAGAAGTGTTTGAAAGCGGAAATTATCCGTACAATGCGGTTCCCAGATGTTTCGGGCTGATGGATACAGCGGTTCTGGAAGATACAGGAACTGCCCAGGTTCGAAGATCGAATCTGGATTTATACGGAAATGGTGTGATGGTTGGAATCATCGATACGGGAATTGATTATCAGAATCCTGTGTTTCAGTATGCGGATCAGACCACTAAGATCGAGACGATATGGGATCAGACAATAGAAGACGAAACCAGACCTTTTTCTCTTGGATATGGCACAGAATATTCAAAAGAAGAGATTGAAGAAGCAATTCGCAGTGAAGATCCGTCTCAAATTGTTCCGTCAGTGGATTCATCCGGACATGGAACTTTTCTGGCAGGGATGATTGCCGGCAGCGAGGAAAGTCAGGATGGTTTTTCAGGAATTGCTCCCAATGTCCGCCTGAGCGTTGTAAAACTCAGACAGGCGAAACCGCATCTGAAGGAATATTACTGTATGGATCCGTCTTATGAGGCCTATTCTGAAACGGATATCATGCTTGGAGTTTATTACATTACTCAGGTGGCGGAGAGGCTCCAGATGCCTGTCATTTTGTATCTGGGGCTGGGGACGAGCCAGGGGTCTCATCTTGGAACCGGGCCGCTGGATCAGTATCTGGCCGGCATGGCTCCTTTAAAAGGAGTGGGGGTTGTTGCAAGCGCTGGAAATGAAGGGCAGGCAAGGCATCACTATTCTGGCGAGGCAGGAAATGGCTCAGTCAAAGTTGAAGTAAAAACAGGGAGTTCGGAGTATGGTTTTACCATGGAACTTTGGGGAATGGCACCGAATGGATATTATGTAGATATTGAATCCCCTTCCGGGCAAAGAACCGGAAGGATTGCGGGAGGACGCCGGGGACGGAGAGAAGTAAACTTTCTGCTGGAAAGGACAAATCTGTCGGTGGATTACTTTACGGTGGATTCGTCAGCCGGTGCGCCTGGCATTATTATGAGATTTCTGCATCCGGCAGAAGGAGTATGGAATATTTATGTCAGTGATGACAAAATGGGAAGCCGGGAATTTGACCTCTGGCTTCCTGTTGCGAATTTTCTTTCGGAGGATACATTTTTTCTGGAATCTTCACCTTACAATACCCTGGTATCGCCGGGAAATACAGAGCTGCTGATGTGTGCTTCCAATTATAATCAGAACAATGGGAGCATTTATATTGACAGCAGCAGAGGATTTCCGAGGAATACGGTAAAGCCGGATTTCTCCGCGCCTGGAGTAGAAGTATACGGACCGCTGCCAAGAAACCGTTTTGGACGGAAAACAGGTTCCAGCGTATCCGGAGCTGTTACGGCAGGGATTGCAGCATTGATCATGGAATGGGGCTATGTCAAAGGAAATGATCTGGACGTCAACACCACGAGAATTAAAAATTACCTGATTCGCGGAGCCCGCAGGGAAGATGGAAGAATCTATCCCAGCAGGGAATGGGGATATGGGATCGTGGATTTGTATGAAACTTTTTTAAGAATACGATAAAAAGAAGAAGGCTCTGCCTGAAGATCAGGCAGAGCCTTCTTTTTAATCATAAGACCTGTTTTAGATGACGAAAGTTAAGTAAGACCTGTAAAATGCTGCCGGCTGTTAATCCGAATAAATATCCGTAAATGCCCTGCCGGGGAACAGCAAACAGGATAAAAAAAATCCGGAGCGTCAGGGAAAGTCCGTTGTGCAGGAAGGTTGTTTTCGTCTCGCCAAGTCCGTTTAGAATGCTGGACAGGGTTCCTGAAATGTACAGAAACGGGCATAGAAATGACAGAAGACGAAGGTATGTTCCGCATTCGCCGCTTTGAAATACAAGACGTCCGATCCATGGTCCCAGAGTAAAAAAGCCGAAAAAGCCCAAAAGGCCAAGGAGCAGACAGAAAATAACAGGATAACGGGAGGCACGCCGGAGAGTCTTTTCGCTGCCGTCTGCTTTGGCAGCAGATATTTTAGGCAGCAGCATGACAGACAGAGAATTTGTCATGGTGGAAGGAAATAAAATAAAAGGAAGTGCCATTCCATTTAAAATACCGTAAGTCTCGATGGCGGTGTGCTGATTTCCATAAAAACGGGTCAGCATAAGAGGAATCAGGATGCTCTCCACACTCTGAAGCAGTGTTACGGATAAGGCATTGCCGGTCAGAGGCATGCCAAGGGAGAGAAGCTGATGGAACAGAGACTGCCTGGTATATATGGAGCTTACGGAATCTTTCTGCCGGAAGTAAAAAGAAAGAATCGTAAAGACAAACGAAACAAATTCGCCGATGACCATTCCGAGAACTGCAAGGATGGCTCCGGCCGGCAGTTCTGCATAAAAGGTAACAGAAATCAGAAAGATGCTGGCAACCCTGGAAATCTGTTCGATACAAAGAGAAAGCGCAGGGAGGGAGGAGGTTCCAGCTCCCAGGGAATAACCATGGATACAGGATTTGATCCCCACAAAAGGAAGCGCAAACACAGCGATCCTGAGACAAGGGATACAGTCATCTTCATGAAAGAAAGTCTGACAGATAGCTTCCGCAAAAATAAAAATGACAGCGGCGAACAGGATGGAAAGCATGACGGTAAAGCATACGGTGACAGAAAGTATTTTTTTTGCGTCCCCTTCCAGACCTTTGGCCCGGAGAGATGCAGTCATGTTGGACAAAGCAGTTTGAAATCCCTGGAAGCACAGGGAAAATCCAACCAGATAGATGGGGAAAATCATCTGATAAATTCCCATCTGATGCGCACCAATCAGACCGGCGAGAAATATTCTATTATAGAACCCGATGAAACGGGAAAAAAGATTTGCTGCTGTCAGGACCAGAGTTCCATGAATGAACGGGCTTGCCTTTTTCATGAAGATACCTTCTGCGTTTTTATCCATTGTATGAAAAGAAAAAACAAGATATGCCCGATTTTGGTTGACAGAGAAATAAGGAAATGATAATATGACACTGTAAAACCTAGTTAATAGGTAGGGATTAAAGGAATTAAAAAATAAGATTTGCTTTATGTGTTTATCATATAGAAATCATAGAAAGGCAGGAATAGATTATGGGAAAGTTTGTATACTTAGATCACGCAGCGACAACGCCAGCCAGACCGGAAGTCGTTGAGGCAATGCTGCCGTACTTTACGGAAAAATTCTGGAATCCGTCCAGCGTATATTCTCCGGCAGCGGAAAATAAGCAGGCCATTGATCAGTGCCGGGATCTGATCGGGAAAACTCTCGGAACAGAGGGAAAGAACATTTATTTTACAGCAGGCGGTTCTGAATCTGATAACTGGGCGTTAAAAGCAGCTGCAGAAGCATATGAAACAAAAGGAAAGCACATCATTACCAGTAAGATTGAACATCATGCAATCCTTCATACATGCGATTATCTGGAATCCAGAGGATTTGAAATCACATATATTGATGTGGATGAGAATGGAATCCTGAAACTGGATCAGCTGGAAGAAGCAATTCGTCCGGATACCATTTTAATTTCCATTATGTTTGCCAATAATGAGATTGGGACGATTCAGCCGGTAAAGGAAATCGGCGAGATTGCCAGGAAACATGGTGTTATCTTCCATACTGACGCAGTCCAGGCATATGGTCAGATTCCGATCAATGTGGACGAATACGGCATTGATATGTTAAGCGCCAGCGGACATAAGCTGAATGGACCGAAAGGAATCGGTTTTCTTTATATACGAAAAGGATTGAAACTTCGCTCCTTTATTCACGGAGGCGCACAGGAGAGAAAACGCCGGGCCGGAACTGAAAATGTCAGCGGCATTATCGGTCTTGGAAAAGCGGTTGAGATCGCCTTTGATACGATGGAAGAAAGAACATCAAAGGAAAGGGAAGTCAGAGATTACGCGATTGACAGGATCCTTGCGGAAATTCCTTACTGCAGACTGAATGGAGACCGGAGGAAACGACTGCCGAATAATAT
>ERZ1090866.455-NODE-456-length-15069-cov-12.563008_pt1 | contig 15069 bp, 8 predicted proteins | sample MGYA00478477_ERZ1090866 | MGnify/ENA primary metagenome ERZ1090866 (study PRJEB33644, sample SAMEA5815737) | chicken gut metagenome | biome: Chicken; feature: Gastrointestinal Tract; material: Caecum | place: Ireland | collected 2019-01-01 | study: A study of the... | reverse complement strand
ACGCGATGAGCGCTAGTCTCGTGGGCTCGGAGATGTGTATAAGAGACAGTCATATGTATTATCTGAATTTACTTTTGTAATAATAGCAATTTTTGTTCTTAAACATTCTTTTGTCCTTTCTGGGATTCTTTTATCAACCCAACTTCTTATTGAGTTTAAGAATTTTATTGCTAAGTTATTCATTTCTGCATTTTCACTCATATAATTCCTCCTTTAAAATTCCAACTCATTTATTGAAGTTGCTGATATAGTCATTTGTCCCAATCCCAATGGAATTGACAAACTGTTAATTAAGAACTTTTCTTCTTTTAAATGATATTTTGTATTTGTTATCGTTATTAATTTATTAACATCTAAGTGGTATAAAGGAATCGTTTGCAAACTAAGAGATGTTTGTAAAATAGTATTGTTTCTTAATAAGTAATTTGCCCAATCTTGACACAATCCATCTGAATAGTAATTAGTATCTTCATATACCTTTGTTTTTTTTCCGATTCTTTGAACACACAAGTCTGATTTAATGTTATTATTTGTTGCTCTTCCCTTTGCTAAATATCCATTTGTTGTTGCTCCAACACATAGAATATCATTAAATACCTCAGTAAACTTAAATTCTTGACTTTTACCTAAAATATCTGAATTATTTTGGTCAAATTTATATAAAATTTCTTTATCTTTGTCCAATAAGTCCGTCTCATTTGGTTCTACATTTAATCTTCCAACTGTATCATAGTATATAACTCCAGCCAACATTGTATTAAATTGTAACAGTACATCTGCATATGTTTGTCCTTTATCTATGGTTGCAGTAAAAGGCGTCTTTAATACTGAAACTAATTCTCCATTAGATAAAGCAGTCATTTTAGTATTAAAAAATGTACTTATGTTTGGTTTTGTTGAATCTATTGGAACTCCATTTCCTCTATCTGTCAGTAACAAAGCTTTTATTGCATCGAATATATCTGAGTTAACAGGAATTTTATATATCCCATCTAAGTTTCCAAATAATGTCCCATCAAGGTAACTCCATTTGTCCGTACAATTTAATTGAATACAATTCTCTGCTGTATTCATTATATCTGTTGGATTTGTTAAATAAAAAACCCCTTGCTGTATCAAGTAAGGGGTTCCATCAATATATAATCCAAGATATAATTTAACTTTCTGACCTAGCCATACTTTGTTAACGTCTATGTCATATCTTCCATCAACATTGTGTATTTGTAGATTAAAAGTTCTTCTACATCCACTTTGATTTGTTACATTCAAAGTTCCATTTGTATTATATAAATCTGTAGTTATTTCATATGCAATAGAATCGTCTGGATTTAGCCATTCAAGTTTCAAACAAGGAACTAGTACGGGTTTCTTTACTGCTTCTAAATAATCATAGAAAGTTAAAGCCATATCTATTCCTCCTTCTACTCAATCGTCATTTTTTCAAATAAATCTCCTGCATTTTCGTTAACTGCCGTACAATCTGGTAAATCACTTGGTAGAGTGATTTGAGATGTGGCAGATTCGTCTTCTATTGCAACTCCAGTTCTATCATAATTACTATCTAACTCAAACATTAATGCAAACAAAGTCTTTGTTTCTTCAATTTTTGGAGATGAGAAATATAGTGTATAAGTATCATATGGTGTTTCTCCAGTTGTTGCTCTTCCTTTTTGACAAGTTATGGTATAATTATTAAAGGATACTATATTATTACTTGCAGAAACAGTTTCTGCGCCTAATATACTATCCATTATCTCTATATCATCTTGAGTTAAATAAGTAGCTAAAGTTTTCCCTGCATAACTTTCTCCCACTTTAAACAAAGACCTGTCTCCTAAAAGTATTTCCCATCCAATTTGGTCATCTAATGCATTTAATGATGCTTCTAAGTCATCCAATCGACCACCTTGTGTTGCTTGAACTTGAGATAAGTTTTCTATTTTTGTTTCGTGAACATCAACTTTGTCTGATAAATTAGATAAATTTGTATTTGTATTTTCTAACCCAGTCTGTAATTCTGCAATATCACTTTCATTTTTTTCAACTCTTGATATTGTATTTGTTAAACTTTCATTAGTACTATCTAGTCCAGCTTGTGTCGCATAATAACTAGGTAATTGACCTCCCAATTTATTGCTATCTTCTGCTATATCTGCATTGATTGCGTGGTCTGCTTCATTTGCGTGGTCTGCGTTTGGAACAGTTGTTGTTCCGTCTAATATATTATCTATTTCTGTTTTATTATCTATAGTTTTTTGATTTATTTCATTTAGTGCTCCTGTAATAGTTTTTGCTGTTATATCTTGATTATTTAAGAATACATCTCTATCTCCAACGAAGCTGTTTAATGAATTAAAATCACTAATAATCTTTTCAATTATCTCTTGCGTGCTATATTCATCATCATATTGTATATTAGCAGAAGTTAGGAATATAGAATCTTTTGCCGTTCCTTTTCTATTATAGAAAGTTATTGCATATGGGTTTAAACCTCCATTTATATCTTTTCCAACTTCTGCATCCGCAAAGGCTCTTTCTGTATTTGTATCTGCTTCTGCCCTCGCATATTCATCTTTTGCTCTTATTAAATATTGTTTCCAGTTCCTTTCAACTTCTGACCATCTATATACATATTCTTGCTCTTTATCAAAAACAAGCTTAAAGTGGGTCTTATAATCATCTGAAAGGTTTTGCCTTTCCATTGTTGTTAATGAAATGAAGTTGTTTGGAATATATTTCGCAACATTAGCAAAGTTTTTAGTTATTATCTCACGTATGGGTCTCGCCATATCGCCATTATAAAAGTTCTCAACTATAGCCATTGTAAATCATTCCTTCCCTGAATTTTCATTCATCTACAATTTATTGTCCATTAGAATCAAGTTCCAATGTACCTGTTATTTTTTGACCTCTACTATAAGCTGTTTTGCCAGAAAGAAGGTCTTCTGCTGTAGCTGTAGCATCTGATGTATCAACTTTTTGTTCCTCAAAATACGTAGGAACTTTAGGATGTCCATCTTCTGTCCAATATTTACTTGGAGTCCAGTATTCACTGTCAACCCAAACATATTTAACATTATATTCAGGACTACCTGTTGTAGTTAATAACCACAATTCTCTAGCATTTCCATTATAAATAGACACATCTTCTGTGGAAGCAACTTCTGTCCAAGAAATACCTCCAGTTACTGGTTGTCCTGTTACATTTTCCATATATTCAAAAGTACTAGGAGCTGTAAGTTCTACTTCCCAAACGTGTCCTTTTTTATCTTTTAAGAATTTTCTTCTTGGGTCTGTGTTAAGATTTCTTAATCTTTCTATCATAGACAATTTTTCTATATATTGTAACTCATTATTTGTCTCTCCCATATAGCCTACGAGACTAGATAATTGTCCACTTAAATAATTTGATTGCCCTTTTACTACTCTAGGGTACTTACCATATGTTTTATATACATTGACGTCTGCATTATTATTCATTTGTCCACTATTTGTATTAAGTTGAAATAAGAACGACTCTTCAACTGCAAATTCATTTTCTTTCTCTTCTCTGCAAAGTAATAAAATCCAGTCTACCCAACAAGCCTCAACTTCCTTACTAACAAATGGACTTCCCATTGCTTCTGCATAATCTGGAAATAAATAATAAATATAAGACTGTCCCCATTTTGTATTATAATCGACAAGGAAAACCTCAGAAGGCTCCAATGTTTTTACATATTTTAAAGTAGAGCCTTCTACGTTTTGCCTATAAACCTTCCATCCTTGTAAAGTGTTACCTGCTTCATCTCCAGCATTTCCTGCATTTAAACTATGATTAAACTTTGCAAGCATTTGAGTATTTATATCCCAAACAGGTTCATATCCTATATGGTTGAGGATAGTTTCCCAATCAGATGTCATCTCAGTATTTGTTACCCATATATAGTCTAAAGTACAAGCACCATTAACTTCTATTTTATTAATATTCATTTACTATCCTCCTCACTCTCTATATGTTCCGTCATTCCTTATAATTGTTTGATAATTGTAATTTACTCTTTCACTTGGTTCATCATAATAACGTAATGGTAATGGAACAGGATTTCTATCATTAGTAAATCCATTGTAACTAGCATATAGTTCGCGCATTGGGAACAATCCGTCTGCATATTTTCTATAAACGATAAATCCATCTTGTTTTAATATAATTATATACCAATATAGCGGAGATGCTATAATCTCTTGTGTATACGTTTCATCTGTCGTTGCTGTATGTACTGTATATACAAAGTCTGCTATTCCAGTTGTATCTGTATCTGCTCTATTTACTAATTCCAATGTTTTATATATTACATCTCCATTATCATCCAATCCAGAAGCTGTATAATATACTTGGTCTTCTGGTCTATCTTTGTCTATCCTCATACTAATTATGTGATTTGCGCTCCAATCTATTGACAGAGGATTTCCTTTATCCTCATCAAAAGTTAAAGTACTTCCTTCTTCAAGAGATATTGAAGTTTGTGAATCATTTGGTAAATCATCTGTATAAGAATATTCTCCAATAACTTCTCCTTGTATCAATCTTAAATTAGACCATTCTACGATTATTCCGTGTTCAATTGGGCTATTTTCTGCATTAACCATATTCTCTATACTAATATCAATATATTGTACTTTAAATTTATACTCTATGCTTTCTGCTTCTACATTATCTAATGTTTGCACATATAATTTTATACTATATTTTTCACCATTTAAGAATCCATCATAGAAAAACTTTACATCTATACTTGGTATCATTCCTGTGTCTTCTACAATTTCATCTACCTCTTCTGAGTCATATTGTAATTTAGAAAGAACCCATCTAAAATAAGAAATAGATACGTGCTGTTCTTGCTCATATCCTCCTATGAAAGTTACATACTTTGATTGAAGTTCATATAAATCTTGAACTCCCTCTTCATACAATCCTTCATTTTCTAAGGTACTAATTGGGATGTCTCCATATATATAAACATTATTTTCATCTATCGTTCTAATATATGCATAGTTCTCATCATCTGCATCTTTATGCAAGAATAATACTGTTTCTCCTGCTTTTAGTTCTTTTTTGACTTGGTTCCCATCTGCATCGTCATATAGAAAACTTGTATCTGTTGCAATTTTTACATAGTTATATGGAATTGTAAAAACCTGTTCTAAATTTTTTAAATAAACTACAGGTCTTTTTCTTGCGTCAAAATAACATTCAACACTAGTTAATTTTCCATCAATTTCTTCATCTTTGGTATAGTCTCCACTTGTACTCCAATATAAAGTAACAGACCACTTATAAGATTTACCATTCTCTAAAACGTTTGTTGGCAACTGATGGTTTATTACATTTGCTTCTCCTTCATAGTTAGTAGGAGGGACAGGATTATCAAGATAATACTTTCCATCTTCGATATTATAATACTCTAGGTTGGCTGTTTGTATGTATGCTTTTTGTCCATCATATATTATATATGCCCATCCTGTTGGAGGTTGTGGGTCTATATCAATAATTGCTACTTCTCCATCTTTTGGAATTCTATATACTAAGTTCGCTTCTGTTGCATTAGTTGTACTATAAGCATTTGTCTCTGCTGTGACCTTTCCTCCATTTAAGTGAGCTAATGCATAAGATTCTTGTTCAATTTCAGCCTGATACTTATCAAGGTAGTTTCTACACTCTTTTTCCTTTTTGTCAAAATCTAAAGACTTCCACATTGAATCTACAGCTGCCCATAAATCTTTCGCATAATAACTTTCGTTTGTATGTTTTGAATACATTAAGTATATTGTTTTTTTTGCTTTATCTAATGTAGTATCATTAATAAAAGATGTATCAGAGGCGCTTAATTCTCTTCTTGCCGCCATTACATTATCATAATAATCTGAATAAGATGACAATTCATCTTTAACTGTATTAAATGCAGTAGAGTCAATTAGTTCTACGTCACCTTCATATTCTATTCCATCTGTTCTTGCTGGGTCTATATTTGACCAAGTTTCTATTTGCATTTTGATATATTCTGCGCTACCTTCATCTGGTTGTACTGGTTCTCCAGTAGCATCACTAATAACTCTTCCAACTCTAGCCTTTATAGTTTCTATAGCTTCTCCCCAATATTGAAAATATTTTGTTATTTCTGATTGAGTTAAAGTTTTTCCAGACTTTAATTTGCTAAGTGTCTCTGCCATATCATCATATTTTTCTAACAAATCAATTCTGTCATCCTCTAAATCATATCTAAATTCTGACCTTAAAGTACTTTTTCCATATTCCGTTTTATATTCTTCTAGCTTTGTTAATTTATTTTCTTGATTTGTTATGTATCCAGATAAACGGTTAATATTGGCTTGTATGGCTCTTTGATTTTCTGTACTAACCAACTCATAAACTAATTCATTTGTATCTATATCGAAGATTTGTATATTGTATGCACATAGTAAATTATTCCCATTTAGTTGCCATTTGAATGTCATATCTTCGCTATTTGTAACGTCTATAGCTTCATTATGTGGAACCATAAACGATGGTTGATATAATGCCAAAATTATTCACCTCTTTTTCTTTTATTAAAGCAATAATTCCCCACTTTAATTAAAGTAGAGAATTATTGTTTATTTTATTTTTATTTACGTGATATAGGTATCATCGCATCTAAACTATCTATAAATTCTGTTAAGTTGTCTGCCTGCACTGTAAAGTTACTAAAGTAATATTGTTTTGTTTCTCCAATTGTTCCACCCAATCCATTCAAATTAGATGTTATGTTTGGATTTTTAGTTAAAGCGGCAAGTACTGGATTTGTTGTTAAATTTTTAACCAAATAATCAAAAGATTTTGTTTGTTTTGGAGATAATATTCTTTCTGGGACATTTACGTCTTTTAAGAACATTCCTTTACCTATTGCAACTCCACCTTGGTCATAAGTTAAATATTGTCTACTAGCATATCCATTAATTCCGTTATATTGTACTTTTGCCCAACCACTATTTGCTTCTCCAGTAATTGTTACTGCTGCTCCTTTAGGCATTAAACCTAATACCTTATAGTTTGTTCCTGCTCCTGAACGTATTCTTAATGGTAGACTAGAAGTTGATACGTGTCCACTTCTAGGGAATCCGCTTGCGCTAGAGCCTCCACCTGACCCATTAGCATTACTTCCTCCTCCAGTTACCTGAACTCCGTTATTTGCTGTTCCTAGTTGTACATCATTATTATTTTTTTGTGTCCATCCTTTGTAGTGTGCACTAAATGAACCTTCTGGAGTAGTTACTATACCTGTTGTTTCATTAAAGCTGTATCCAAGTTTTGATACTAAGTCATTAAATTCACTTTTAGATAAACTTCCATTCTTTAATGCATTTTCTGCACTTGCAACAGTATATCCCTTTAATGCTAATGTTAATCCACTTGTGCTTTTATTAATATTTTGTAGCAATTCAGAAATCCAACCACTTTTACCATCTGCACCAAACGCTCCTTGTAAAACATCTCCTACTGCTGGTAAATCTGTATTTGCAATATTTTCTAATGCTTGTTCAATAGATTGAACTTCTTGTGTTTGTAATTCGATTGCTTCCTGAACTCTTTCTAACAACTCATTATTTTCATCTATTTGAAGATTATCGCTGTCAATAATTTTATCCATAGAATCAATTAATCTTTGCTGTTCTGCTTCCCTTTCGATTCTGTTTTTTTCTCTTTCTGCATCTGCTAATTGTTGTTGTGCGTCTTTAACAGCATCTGGGTCTGCCACCCAAGTCCATTGTCCATTTACAAACATTCTTACATTACGTTCATTTTGAACATTTTGTAAGTTCGTTCTCGCTTTTGCCACATCTAATTCCGCTTTAGCAAGTTCATATTCTTGCATTTTCATTTCTAGTTGACGTTCTGTTTCAGCAGTAATATATTCTGCCTTATACATTTCATCATCTGTTAAAGAATCAATTTGCGCATAATGGTCTTCCCATATATCTGCAATGTCTTCTTGAATTCCTGTTAATGTTTCACTTAAAACTTTATAGTCTTCTTCGTTAAACATTAATTGTCTCATTTGTTCATCAAGATATTCAAAAGAATCTAAACTACTTTGTAGTTCACTATCTAGTTCTGCTTGTGTATCTATTGTCTCATTTAATATGTCATAATATTTTTCTCTAATACTTACAAGTTGTTCCATTCTAGTTACGTCTTTTTCGATACTCTCATTTTGTTTATCAACAGCTTTTTCAAGTTGTTCCATCATTTGGTCTACTAAAGTATCTCTCATATCTATTATTCTATCGTGCATATCTGTTAATGCGTCACGAATAGCTTCTTGATTTTCGTCCCAAGCATCGTTTAGTTCAGAAACACTGTCGTGTATATTCTCAACCTTTTCTCTCTCTTTATCAAGTGCCTCAAGTCTCTTATCTGCTGCTTCCTGAAGGTCTTCAATTCTATCTTTTGCATTTTCGATTGCATCTTCACTTGTACTACCAGCAACAGAATTATATACATCTCTCATCTGAGCTGCTGTTTCTTTTTGTATAGCATTCTTTTGATATTCAAAGCTATTAATTAAGTCACCATAAGCCAATGTATCATTTCCTTCACTATCGAACCAGCCTGATACATTATATCCTGAATTTTCTCTATAAATTTTTTCTCTTTGTTTCTCTATTTTATCATTAGATTTTTGTAATTCTTCAACCATATTAGATTGATTTTCAAGCAATTTACTCTGTGTTTCTAACCATTTTGTAGTATTTTCTACAGAATCATAAATACCTTCATAATAATCTAATTCTTCTTTAAGAGACTCTAATTTATTCTTTTCAAGGTTATAATGATTAATTAATTGTTCTGTTTGGTCTTCTAAGTCTAATTCAATATCTGCCTCATAATCTTCAATATCTTCAAGAATATCTCTTAAATCTTCTGCTGCGTCTTCTGCCGAATAATCCGAACCAGAGCTTCCACCAGACCCAGATTTTTTTCCTCCACTTCCACTTGTATCTTTTTTACCTTGAGGATTGAAAGAATATGGATTAAAAGAGCCACTTCCAGACCCATCTCCCATTAGTTTTCCAAGAGCATCAGCGTAGTCTGCATTTGTTAAAGTATCTTTTAATGAATCAAATCCTTTTGCAACTGTTCCACTTCCACCAATTTGAATTTTACTTTCTTCTTGTCCGTGGCATTTGGAACAAGTCTCCACCTGTTAAAAAATCTCCTAAATGCATTTGTATTTTAGGAATTTTTACTGGAACCTGTACATCAATTTGGCTTAATGCCTCTCCAATGTCTCCCAACATTAATCCTAATGTTTGAACAGCTTGCCCCATTGCAGTACTTGCAATTTTATTATTCTCTGCGGCAAATGCCTGTAAAGAACTAGTTACTCCACCTTGAGCAATTATTGCTTTATTAGCAATATCTGTAGCTACTTGAGTCATTTGTTCAGTCGTTAAATTTGCAAAATCTACCGTTGACAACATCATCTCAGCTTCTGTTCCAATTAATGCCTCTAATGATTGTTCAGCTTGTGTTCGTACTGCTTCATTTGATGAACCTAATGCTGTTACTATATCATCTGCTACTTCTAAAAATGCACTTCTATATTTATCTGGTAATTGTTCAATAGAAGAAATTGAATCACTTATTGCTCCACTATCTAATCCTTCTGCTAAAGTATCAAAAGCTTCTTGAGTTTTATCAATTTCCATATCCTCAAGAACTTCACCTAATTCAGATAATTCACTTTTATAGTTATCAAGCCCTTCTCCACTTTCAAGATTCTGAATTTGTTCATTCAAATCTTCTTGAGCCTTTTCAGCATCTTCTATCTTATTTTCAATATCTTTTAAGTCAGATTCATACTGTTCAGCCCCGTCACTTTTCATTTCACTATAAGCATATGATGCACTTTGTGGGAGGTCTTCTCCCTTGTAGTTCTTTGCATCATAAACCCCAGCAGATTGAGTATACTTCCCTGTTTGTTTGTTTCCTTTTGTTGTACGATATGATACATCATATTCTTTTGTATCTAAACTTGCTCTTTCTCCTTGTAAATTTAATATCTCTTGCTGCTTTTCCTCTATTTGTTGTTTTAAATCAGAAATCTCTTTTTGTCTTTGTTCATCTGTCTTTCCATCCCCAGAGAATAATGTGTTATCTATAAGTCCTTCAAAAGCTCCACCTTCTGCGTTTGCAGTTTTCAATGTTTCAATTAATTGCGATAAGTTTGATGTATATGCTTGTAAATTTGCGACATCCTCTGCATCTGCAATATTATCTTCAAATAAAGTTCCTATAAAAGAATCAAGATACGACGCATTATTCCCAAATAAACCACTTAAATTGTTTTTTAGAGTTTCTAAATCTTGATTTTTATTTGATAAATCTAATTTACTAATATATGAATTTAACCCATCAAAGTATTGTTTCGCCGAAATATTTCCTTTTTCAAATTCTGTATCTAAATTCTTAATTTCATCATAAAAGTCACTAAAAGAATCTTTCAAAGAATCTATATGTTCTGGTGCTGTTTGGAAAAATGGATTCTCGTCAAATTCTGCAAAGGTATCTTCAATATATTTTTTTAATTCTTCGTTCGTTCCCGCAGCAGTCAATAGACTTTGATATGTTTTGTCAACTTGGTCTTGACTTGCTATAATTGCATCGTAATATTTATTTTTTTGTGTCTCAGCAGTTTTTATTTGATTGTCTAATTGTTTTTTTTCTTTCTGTGTTTTTGCTTCTTCTTTTTGCTTTTCTAGCTCGTCTATCTCATCTTTTTTTGCATTAAATTCTTCAATAAGGCTATTTCTTTTTTGTAAATAACCTCTATGCTCTGATAATAACTTGTCATTAGCAATTTGAAAATCTATTAATTGTTCATCATCTAATACATCCAAAGAATCTCCGCCAGATTTTTCATACTCTTTTTGCATTCCAATATTTTTGCCAAGACCAAAAACTCCTCCGAAGTCTTCAGCATTTAACATACTAGCTACTCTTTGTGCATCTGCCTCTTTACCCTGAGCCAATAAATCTTTTTGCAATTGTTGTAGCTCTTTATATACCTTTACTTGGTCTGATGCTTTTCCAGTAATAGAAATTTGGTCTGCAAATGTTCTTTCTGTTAAAGTCATATTGTTCCTTGATACAATGTCCTGAATTTGTCTTTGAACGCTTGAATCTAAACCATAATAATTTTCTTCAGAACCCATTACTGTATTTACATTTCGATTTAATAGTTCTTCTTTTTCTGATTTTACCTTTTGTATCTCTGCTTTTTGTTCATACAATTCTTGTTTTCGTAATTCTCCAATTATTTCTGCCTGCTCTGAATAACTTTTATTAACTAAATTAATAGCTTCAGCTTTTTCTCCATATATGCTAACTAATTGTTCTTCTACACTTTGTAATGAAGCATTTTTCTCATTAATATCAATAATATTATTTTTGTATTGTTCTTCCGTTGTTGCTAATGTCTCTAATACTCCATCTAGATTATTAATATCATCTTGGATAGCATCAACCTTTTGGGCTGCATCTTCTACCTTATCTTTTAAATTAGCCATTTTTGCTTCATACGCAGCAATAGCTGAAGATGCTATAGATAATACAGTAGTAAAAACAGAAAAAGCTATACTTATTCCACCCAAAACCGTTTTAAATGAGCCTAAAGCTTTACTTACTCCACCAACTTGTGTTTGACTACTTTTTAATGCATTAGAATTTGTTTGTATTTCTTTTGTGTTTGTTCCTAATGCCAAACTATTGTTATTTACAGACGTTGTATAATTATCCTTACTTTTTTTTGCTAATTCATCTGCCATCACCTGTGTTTGTGTAGCTATTGTTGTAAGTTGTGTAGTAGTTTCAAGTTCATTCATTATTTTAGAAACTGTACTCCAACCCTTCCAAGCAGCTAGAGCAGATAATATCGCCTGAGCAACCAATGGCAAATTCTCTATTAAGAATATAACAAAGTCTAATGCCATCTTATAAGAATCACTTTGATTTAATTTTAAAATGAACTCTTCCCAAGCCGCCTGTACTTCTTTCGTTTTTGCTTCTACACTATCTAGGTATATCTCCATTTTTTCAGATGCAGAGCCCATACTATTTTCCGCAACTGCTGTTAATTCTTTTACTGAGTCCCAGTTATTCATTAATGCTCTAAAGTTTTCTTGTTGTCTAACTCCAGCTATTGCAGTTGCAATTTTTGATTGTTCGGTGTCTGAAAAGACATCCCATTTTTCTGCAACTTCATCTAATACATCTTCGAAACTTCTCCATTCATATTGAGATTTTCTCAATGTAATTCCCAATGAATTTAAAGTCTTTTCTACATCGTTTAGGCTTTCTCCTTCATCATCCGTGTCTTTTCCTGCTGCAACGTTACTCATACGTGCAAATATTGTTTTGAAACTCTCTCCTATAGTACTAGCTGATTTTCTTGTAACTGATGATACAGTACCAATCATTCCAAGTAATTTATCAAGACTAACTTCTGCATCAGCTGCTGAGTTTGCTGTTCTTGATAATGCTACAGCCAACTCTTCAGAACTTGTTGCAGCCGCTAAGTCTATGCTTGAAATCTTATCAACAACAGACATTGCATCTTGAGCTGCAATTTTATATCCATTTAATGAAGATGTTAGTAATTCTGTTGCCTGAGATGATTCAATTGCACCAACCTTAGATAAAGTCATAGATGCTCTTAATAATTCTGTTGTCTCTTCTGCTGTTTTACCTTGTCTTAACCATTCTGTTGCACCTTCTGCAATTTCTTGAGTTGTTGCTCCCATCTCTTTTGCTAAATTGTTGTATTCAAGACTTAACTGATAAGTTTCTTCTTCAGTCCCCATTGTAACCATTTGTATATCAGTAAATGCAGCGTCTAAGTCTTTCATTATTTGTATTGCATTTTGTACACCTTCAACCATTCTATTATATAATTGATATGTAATTATATATTTAAAAATATTTCCAACAGTTGCACTAAATTTGTCATAAGACTTATTTAATGAACTCATATCTTTTGCGTGAGCCTGTGCTTGATTACTAATTCTTTGAAAATTTTGTGCTTGTTCTTTTAGTAATTTTGATTCCGTTTCAGTTATATTTGTCACAGACTTCCAAGCATCATATTGTTTCATTAGTTCTTGGTGCTCTTGTTTTAGTTCGTTTATCATATTTTTGTTTTTCTTTGGTGCACTAACTAATTGTTGCATTTTTTGTTCTACATTATATGCCTGTTTTTGTAAGTCTATTATCTGTCGAAATTCTGATTTTTCTTTAGCAAGTCTTTGTTGGTATCCAATTTGGTTAGCCATATGGTCATCCATCTGTGCTATTTGCGCTTGTATCGCTGGAATATCTCCATATGTATCTCTAATCTCTTTTAATCTTGCTTGTATTTGGTCAAATCTCCCAGCTGTACCATCTGGATATCCATACATATATTGTTCTTCTGATGGTTTTAACGCATTTTTAGAAGTGGTGTTATTTTTGGCATTCTCCGCTTTCTTTAATAAAGAAATGTATTCGTTTATTAATTTTTGATACTCGGTCATAGACTTGTTTGCTGCGCTCATTCTTTGAGAGTCTGCTTTTGCTACTTGTTCTATTGCATTTTTTTCATCAGTAATTCTATTGATTGTATTTTTATGGTTTCTAATAGCATCTGCTTCTTGCTTTTGTTGTTCAGTTCCAACTCTTTTAATAGCACTTAACGTTCCATTAAAAGATGCATTTAATCTATTTAGTTCAGCTATTTGTGTCTTTGTTCCACCCGTATTTGCTATCTCTTTGTATAATGATGTTATTTGACTTGACAAATTTTTTAATTTTCTTATATTCTCATCCGTATGTAATAAGTCCTTCGTCCCTAAAGCCTGTTGTTGAGTTTCCTTAGCAATATCTTTCATAATAGATGAGATTGCATTCTTTAAGCCCTTTATTTTAGCTTCTGCTACTCTTGTATCAAAATTTATTTCTTTATTTTTGGCAATATCTATCTCTAATTTATCTATCTGTTTTTGAAGCGAATCAATCTTTTTTGAAGCTTCACTTGTATTTGCAGTAAATTTTAAATCTGCCATCTATATTTTCACCTCCACCTATCTAAAATTCGTTAAGTACTTTTTGTATTCTATCATCTAAATGTTCACTTACATATTTATCTACTAAATCATATAAATTTAAAGGCTCGTGTCCTTTAATTATTCCTGCTTGCATAAACATTTCCATTTCATCTCTAACATCTGTTTTATCAAAACTCATATATGTTCCAAATTGTCCATATCCATTATCTATTGAATCCAATACTTGCCAATCAAAGAGATTGTATTCTAGATGATAATTCCCTTCAAAGTTTCCTCTAATAGACATCTTTATCAACTCTCCCAATCTCATTTTTTCTTCTAATTGATATGACCTTTCATAATATTCTGGATTGTATTCTCCATAAAAATCTGATATTAATTTTTGACAATAGTCTTCAACTTCTTTAGAAAAATTAATAAGAGCTTGTCTTACTGCCATTCCTAAGGCAATATGATAAGCTCTTAAATCTTTATAAACTTTCCCATTATTTGCTACTATCTCCATTAGAATCAACTCCATTTTTACCTATTTCTTTTTCTAAAAGAGATGCAGTTTTTTGAATTGCTCCTTGTAACTGTTTTTTTGTTCCTTCTTCCATCAATGTTTCGTCAAGCATTACATCCTTTATTGCTTTCATTGATGGGTCATTGTACGCCAATATTCCCTCTATTAATTTCAACCTATCTGTACTCTCTCCATCAAACATATTTTTTAATTTTTGTTGCATTGTATCTAAATCTTCTATAGAAGGCATTGTTTTAAATAATTTATCTAACTCTCTAATCGTTTTTAATTCTTCTTCTCTTAAAACATCTTCCATAACATCATAATAATGTTTTATTTGAATATTTTGTTGTAAAGCCATTTCTAAATAGATATCATAATTTTCCATTCCCATATCTCTGTCTCTTATACACATCTCCGAGCCCACGAGACTAGCGCTCATC
>ERZ1090866.453-NODE-454-length-15092-cov-6.330651_pt1 | contig 15092 bp, 8 predicted proteins | sample MGYA00478477_ERZ1090866 | MGnify/ENA primary metagenome ERZ1090866 (study PRJEB33644, sample SAMEA5815737) | chicken gut metagenome | biome: Chicken; feature: Gastrointestinal Tract; material: Caecum | place: Ireland | collected 2019-01-01 | study: A study of the... | reverse complement strand
CTGTTCTGACGAGGAATATCTATGAAAAAAGAACTTCTGAGCATTGAAAATGGAATATGCTTCAGCGGAGGGCAGAAATCTATGTATTCCATTTTTCTCCGGGTTTTTGCCGGGGATATTATGGGGATTCTGTCAGATAACCATCCGGATCTTGAGAACATGCTGGGCATTGTCAGCGGACGTAAAAAAATAGATTATGGAAGAGTGTATCTCAAAGAAACGCTTCTTCGGGAGCCGGAAAATCTGCCGGTTCTGAAAGAGCAGGTTACTGTGGTCAGTTCAAAGGCAGCTTTGATTCCCAATCTCACCATTGCGCAGAATATGTTCGCCATTCAGCGGAAAACAAATATTTTTTTCAGGAAAAAAGAAAGTGAATTTAAACTGAGAAAATATATGGATTTGTTCGGAATACGTCTGTCCGTTGACACGCCGGTAAAAAAACTGGATATTGTACAGAGAATTGAATTAGAAATATTGAAGGCCTGGCTTCTGAAGCATCCAATCATTCTTCTGGATCTTCGCAGTATTTATCTTTCAGAGGAAGAACTTCAAGCGCTGAAACGATACCTTTGCCGTTACAGAAATCATGAATGTGCTGTTTTAATTTTTGATCAGAACATAAACCGGCTGTTTTTCCTTACAGACAAAATTTCTGTCCTGTCAGGCGGAAAAACCATAGGCAACTTTCTGTGTGAAGAACAAATAAGACAGAAACTTTTGAAGCTGTATTTGAGCCCGAAGGCAAAAGAAACATCTGCGGCTGCCGAAAAATCCGGGAAAAAGATCTTTTCCCTGGAGCATGTTAATCTCCCGGGGCTTCCGGAACTGAATTTTTCTGTGCGGGCAGGGGAGACAGTGCTCCTTCAGGTTCCCGACTGGAGAGCGTCCGAAAAACTGATTGCCCTTTTTAAAGGGGAAATACAACAGAAAAGCGGAGAGATATGGATCGGAAAAAACAAGTATCAGGCAAAAGGAGCGGCAAACGGACCGAAACAGTCGCTGGTGGTGATGGAACCCCCATATCTTGGATCCCTATTTTATAATCTGAATGTATATGATAACTTCTGCATCGCGAGAGGGTGTATTCGAAAAGGACTCTGGTCAGATAAAAAATGCCGTCAAAGTGTTCGGGAATACATCCGGAAAATATTCGGCCGTGATATTTCAGAGCGGAAGCTATCTGAATTAAGCCCTGGGGAGACTCAAAAGCTGGTATGGTTCCGATGGATTTTTTACGCGCCGGCAGTTCTGGTCTGCGCGGATCCTTTTGACAGCGCGGATATGAGTCTCCGCAGTGACGTGGAAGAATATCTTTCCCTGCTGGCCGGACGGGGAACCGCGCTGGTGCTTATTGCCAGAAGCGACCGGACCTATTCCGGAATTCGCGGCCGGTGCATCCGAATTACAGATATATTCCAGGCGCAGTCAAAGGGGCTGTGAAAAAACATAGCTCAAAACAAAGAAGGACCAAGGGTCAAAAATAAGCCCAAGGTCCTTCTTTTGCTGTAAAGATCTAAAAAATGTCCACTTTTTCCAATCTATGTTAGTTGTTCAAAAACAGAAAAATGAATATGATGTAAGCAGTGAATCGGACCGATCATCGTGACATCACAGAGAGGAGGTGCAGTAGGAGCGTGTATCAGGGAGAGTATATTCTTGAGATGCGGAATATTGTAAAAGTTTTTCCGGGGGTGCGGGCTCTGGACGGTATGAGCATAAAAATACGTCCCGGGACAGTGCATGCTATTGCCGGAGAAAACGGCGCGGGAAAATCTACGCTGATGAAAGTCATTAACGGGGATTATGCTCCGGAAGAGGGGGAAGTAGTCTACAAAGGAAAAACTTTAGGGAAGCGGACGATTATGGAAACAATTCAGATGGGGATTTCCATGATCCGCCAGGAAATGAACCCCATCCGTCAGATGACCATCGCGGAAAATATTTTTCTGGGCCGGGAACCGCAGAAAAGAAAAGGCTTTGTAGATTTTAAAAAGCTCAACGAAAATACCAACGAATTGCTGAAAGAACTGAATATGCCCTTTGAAGCGTCTCAGAAAATGGATACGCTCAGTATAGCGGCGCAGCAGCAGGTGGAGATCGCCAAGGCGATCAGCTGCAATGCTTCTGTAATCATCATGGATGAACCCACATCGGCTATTTCCGATCATGAAATAGAAATATTATTTGAGCAGATTCGAAATCTGAAAAGGAAGGGAGTCGCGATTATTTATATTACCCATAAAATGGATGAAATTATGGAAATCGCGGACGAAGTAACCATCATCCGAGACGGCGCGTGGATCAGTTCCGGCCCCATCGGCGATTATACCAGCGATAAAATTATATCTCTGATGGTGGGAAGAAAAATTTCCAATATTTTTCCGAAGGAGAAGGCGCCTATTGGGGACACCGTATTGGAAGTCAGAGAACTTTGCAGCAGAGGTGTATTCAGGAATATAAGCTTCTCCGTAAAAGAGGGAGAAATCCTCGGATTTGCCGGACTGGTGGGCGCAGGACGCTCAGAGGTGATGAGGGCGGTCTTTGGGCTGGATGAATATCAGTCGGGAGAGATCTTCGTAAATGGGAAAAAAGCAGAGATTCACAGGACAGAAGATGCTATTGCCGCCGGAATCGCCATGGTGTCAGAAGATCGAAGAGCGGAGGGAATCATCCCCGTTCGTTCCGCGAGAGAAAATATTACGCTGCCGTTTATAAAAAAATTCAGGAAGCATGGTCTTATCAGCAAAAAAGCGGAAAGCAGAACGGCGGAAAAAATGATTGAAAAATTCCAGATCAAGGTTTCCACCCCGGAACAGGAGATACGGAATCTGTCCGGGGGAAATCAGCAGAAGGTAATTCTCGCGAAATGGCTGCTGGGAAACCCCAAAGTACTGATTTTGGATGAACCTACCAGGGGGATTGACGTGGGATCCAAGTCAGAAATACACCGGCTGATGTGCGAGTACGCGAAACAGGGTCTGGCAATTATCATGATCTCCTCGGAACTGCCGGAAGTGCTGGGGATGAGCGACCGGATTATAGTCATGCGGGAAGGGCGCATATCCGGAGAGCTCATCCGTGAGGAAGCAGATCAGGAAGCGATTATGCGTCTGGCTACATGAGAAGGAAGAGAGGTAAACAGCTTATGAAAAAGGAGAGAAAAAAATTCAGCTTCGCGGAGTTTTATAATAAATTCGGAGTGGTAACAATTCTGGTGATTGTTTTTATAGTAGCCTCGGTGCTGTCGCCCAATTTTCTGAAGCTGACAAACCTTACCAATGTTCTGCGGCAGATTGTGGTGGTAACCGTCATCGGCTGCGGCGCTACCTTTGTACTGATCACTGCCCAGATCAATATTGCCTATGATTCCCTGATTGCCTGTATCGGATGCACTGCCTGCATCGCCATGGTGGGAACAAAAAATCTTTTGGCGGCGGTAATCGCGGGGGTTGCCCTGGGCGCTTTGATCGGATATTTTTACGGATTCTGCGTGACGAAATTTTCTATGCCCGGATTTATCGTCGGCCTGGCCATTGACACCATTGCCTCCGGCGCGATCCTGCTGGCTACCAATGGAAATCCGGTTTCTCAGCTGGGAGCCTTTACCGTGATCGGACAGGGACATATTTTCGGAGTGATTCCGATTTCCGTTGTAATTATGTTTGGCGTATTGATTCTGAGCTATATTATCCTGAATAAAACCTGTTTTGGCCGGAAAGTCTACGCGGTGGGAGGCAACCGCACTGCCGCCATCGCCTCCGGCATCGACGCGGACAAGGTGATTCGCACCGTGTATGTATACGATGGAATTATGACAGCTATCGCGGCTATCATCTTCATGTCCCGTCTCTCCTCCGGACAGCCTTCAGCAGGGGTCGGCTATGCTTTTGACGCGATTACCGCTGTGGTAGTAGGCGGTGTATCCATCTACGGCGGAACCGGAAATGTCATGGGAACTATAGTAGGAGCGGCCATTGTAGGAATCTTAAATAATCTGATGAATCTGAAAAATGTCACCAGCTACTGGCAGGATATTATTTCCGGCATAGTCATACTGCTGGCGGTCCTGATGGATGTGATGACAAAACGCGCATCGGCCAACGCCATCAAAAAGGCAATGGCTGACAGAACGGAGAAAGCATCGGCGTAAGGAACCTTATGGGGAAACCCCGATAAGATAAAAAATTAATATGACAGGGAGGAAAAAGAATGAAGTACAGACGAAAAATGATTGCATGGTTACTGGCAGGCACTATGACGGTTTTGCTGGCGGGCTGCGGAGAAAGCGGCGGGGAAAACAGTGACAGCGCCGCGGGGGGAAGCAGCGCGGCCGGGGAAAGCGCGGAATCCGCGGAAACCTGGACGATTGGATTTGCCAACCGTCTGGCCTCCGATACATTCCTGAAGCTTTTGCAGGATAAATTTGTCGGACTCTGTAAAGAAGATGGCAGCTTTGAAGTAGTACTTGCCGACGCCAATAACGACAGCCAGGCTCAGATCGATCAGGTGGCAAATTTTATGGTGCAGGAGGTGGACGCCCTGGTACTGTGTCCCAATGACGGGGAATCTCTTGTACCCCAGATTGAAGAGGCAAACAAAGCGGGAATTCCTGTGTTTTGTTTCTCACAGGAGGCAAGCGGCGGAGATTTTGTAATGGTGGGTATCTCTAATTATGACTGCGGCCTACAGCAGGGAGAATGGTGTTATGAAAATCTTCCGGAGAATGCCAAAATCCTGTACCTGGGCGGCAACAGCGGATTTCAGTCTTCTATTGACAGAAAAGAAGGATTTCTGGACGGTCTGGGGGACCGGCTTTCCGATAATGGCGGAGATTTAGAGATTTTATCTTATCAGGAATGTATGTACACCATGAACGAAGGCATGACGATTACCGAGGACTGGATCCAGACCTTTGAAACCTTTGACGCCATTGTGGCGGTCAATGACCTGTCTGCGCTGGGGGCGGTACAGGCCCTGAAAGCAGCCAATAAGCTGGATGAGGCAGCCGTGATCGGAATCGATGGGATCGATGACGCTATGAAAGCTGTGGCAGACGGCGAAATGGAGATGACGGTATATCAGGATCCGAATCTGCAGGCGGAAGCTCTTTACAACGCGCTGGCAGAAACAAGAGACGGAAACATGCCCACAGAAGATATCAATGTGGAGGTAATCACAGTCACGGCAGAAAATGTTGCTGACTATACTTCATAAGGATCACCAAAGACAAAGGAGAGCTGCCGCTGCGCGGCAGCTCTCCGGCTATCACAGGAGGAATTCATATGTTTCATGGAATCGAATTTGATCCCGGATATAACCGTCTGGCGCTTGATCTTTCCTTTATTTCAGGAGAAAGTAAAATCACGCAGAAACCTGTGGATCCGGAGGATCCCTACCAGGCGCCGCATCGGGGATTATTCTATAAAACCATTAAAGCCGAGGAAGTCAACAGGAGGTATGCAGTCTATATTCCGGATCGTTTTCCGCCCTTTGGAGATGGGATTCTGTTCTTCGCGCCGGGAGGAGAAAAAACGGAATCCTTTATAGAAAAAAGCGGGATCAGGGAAATTGCCGAAAAAAAGACACTGATGTTCCTGGTACTGGAATCTGCGGAAAAAAGCTGGAGAGAATGGAAAGAAGAGGAAATTCTCGCCTACGGGAGAACTGTGTACCAGGATATAAACAGGAGAGAACTGTGCAGCTGGAATGAATCTGCCTGTTACGCGGTGGGATTGAAAGACGGAGCCTATGCCGGAAATGTTTTTATTTCACTGTACAGCAGTGTATTTGCGGGATGTGTGCTGGCAGGAGATTCGGCGGTGTCCCCAGAGTTCCGGAAAACGGCCGGAAATCTGCCGTCAGACGGAGATCCCCATGTTCAGAAAAGGCAGGTGCCGATTCCTGTATGGATTATGGGGGATGACGAAGAAACCTGCCGGTATTTCCAGCAGGCGGACAGGGTTTCCGCTGAATACGCCGTCAGGGATGAAATCCGCATGTTTCAGCCGGAGCCGGACCCGGTAATCTCTCTGGCGGACGAACAGTCTGTGGCGGAAGTCTGGGTCAGCAGCCCGGAGACGGCGGCAGCCTGGAGCAAGGAGAGGTTCTGGGAGGAAGCAACCTCCTTTTTGCTTCGGTGCAAACGGTGGGCCGGCACCGGGAACAGGAAACTTCGCAGAGCATCCAGCCTGGATCAGATCGGGCTGAAAAAGATGGAACTTACGGTAGAAGGAAAAAAACGATTCTGGTACATATACGAACCGTCAGTCTACAGACAGAATCCGGAGCAAAAACTCCCTCTGGTAATCGGCCTGCACGGGATCTGTACCTCCGGCGAATTTTTTGCCCAGAATTCCGAATGGCACAGAGTAGCGGAGGCCCGGGGGTTTTTTATGGTTTATCCCAACGGATATATGCATCTGTACGGCGAATGCATGTGCGCCACCCGGGCCTGGGCCGGAGCGGGCATGAAAATGCCGGACGACTGGGATGATATTCCGTTTTTCAAAGCAATGATCGAAACCCTGTGCCATAAGTATCCGGTGGACAGATCCAGAATCTATGCTGCCGGGCATTCCAATGGCTCTGCCATGGTTCAGATGCTGATCCAGAAAATGCCGTCCACATTTGCCGCGTACGGGCCGAACGGTTTCGCGGAGGGAGATACCGGCCCTGGGGCCGGGCCGCTGAAACCCTATGAACATCATATTGTCTGCCCTGCCTGGCTTTTTAAAGGAGAAAAGGATATCGGCTGCGGGGCAAGCCTGGAAGCCGGATGCCCCAACGAGCAGGTGCTGCGGAGATTATGCCGGTTAAACGGAGCGGATTATGAAAAACCGAAAATATACAAAAACGGAATTTATACCAATTATGTGTGGTATGACCGGGAACACACACCAGTGGTGCGCTTCAGCGCCCTGCGGGGATTCCCTCACGCCTACACTCCGGAAAACGCCTGGATGACCTGGGACGAGTATTTCTGCCATTTTCGAAGAAATGAAGATGGCTCTTCCGAGTATCTGGGATAAAAGAAAGGAGGGAAACGCGCAATGACGCTGCTGGAGAAAATGATGGAAATATTTGACGGGATTCCGCTGATCGATACGCATTCTCATCTGTGCCCGGTGGAGGCGGAATATAACGCTTCCGGAGATATTCTCACGGACTGGGTGCCGGCCTATCTTCTGGACGACCTGCGCTCGGCAGGGCTCACAGAAAAACATGCGGAGGTGATTCTTGACAGCGGCCGGGATCTGATTTTTCGCTGGAGGTTGCTGGAACCTTTTTGGAAACAAACAGAAAATACAGGATATGCCCGCATGTGGAAGCTTTCCCTCCAGAGACTGTACAAAAAGGAACAGATTACAGCGGATAATATTCTGGAACTGAATGAACAGTACAAAAAGCTGCATGAAAGCCCCGGATTTTACCGCAGGATTTTAAAGGAAATCTGCAATATACAGGCAGCTGTTTCGGATTACAGCCTGTACAAAGGCATCCGCATGGAGCATGACAGGGAGTTTTTCCGGCCTGTGTTCCGGATGGATCATCTGATTTTTCCGAAAGATTCAGGAGATCTTTCCCTCATAGAGGAAGAATGCGGTTTTCCGGTTAACTCCCTGGATGATATTATAGAGGCGGTACCGGTCATCATGGACCGCGCCCTGGAAAACGGCGCGGTGGGCTTCAAAGCCGGGCTTGCCTATCTCAGAAGCCTGGATTATGCCTTCGCGGACTATGAGGAAGCGCGCCGGGGGTTCCAGGTGATCCGTTCCTTCCGTATCGGCCTGCCGGATGAACTGCGGATGTCCGGCAGGGTTCCGAAAGCATACCAGGATTTTGTCATGCATGAAATCCTGCGGGCGGCAAATAAACGGGGAGCTGTATTTCAAATTCATACCGGCATGCACGCGGGGGCCGGAAACTATCTGCAGACCTCCAATCCGGTGCTGCTGTCCAATCTGTTTCTGGAATATCAGAACGTTAAATTTGATATTTTTCACGCGGGTTATCCCTATTACCGGGAATTAGGCGTGCTGGCGAAACAGTTCCCAAATGTATACGCGGATCTCTGCTGGACCCATGTGATTTCTCCTTCCGATTCCAGAGACGCCCTGCGGAGCTGGCTGGAGACTGTTCCCGCGGGAAAAATTCTGGCCTACGGCGATGATCTGCATTCTGTGGATCTGGTAACGGGGCACACCATGACGGCAAGAGACAATATATGCAGAGTACTGGCCGAGAAGGTGAAAGAGAAATTATTCACTCTGGAGCAGGCAGAGCGGATTCTGCAGCTGATCCTCCGGGAGAACGCAAAAAAACTGTATCGGATATAGCCTGCCGGAAGGGTAAAAATATATGATTGGTTTGTTTTTTTACGAATGTGAACAAAATGTGATTTTCAAGTTGCGGAGGAAGGTGGCGGCTGGTATAATTTTCCAATTAGGACATCTTGCAGTCTGGAAATCTTGTGAAAAATCACGGTATCTTCTTTGGCGGAAGGAGAGGGGTTGACAGACGCGGGCGCCTGAGAAAGATCCGGTTCGTCCATCGGCCGGCTTTTTTCCATGTAATTCGGAGCACTGTTATACGATGTGGAAAAGGGAGGCCGGGAAGGGCTGAGATCAAAAAAATAACAGGAGGAAGGCGAGAAAATGAAAAAACGAATCCTGGCAGGTCTTTTAAGCGCGGCTATGGTCGTGACACTGCTCCCTGTGAGCGCCGTCATAGCCGCGCCGGAAGACAGCGATGATTCACAGAGTCAGGTTTCTGTCCTCGCGGACGCGGAAAATCCCGGTGTCAACATTGCCACCAGGGCTACGGCGGATGCTTCCTATACCAATGTATGGAGCATCACTCCCGCGTCCATGAACGATGGAGAGCTGGCTACCTCGGATCCCTACACCAGCTGGAACAGCTGGGGAACCAATGACGAGGCGTACCCGGTGACGACATCCCTGACCTGGGACGCGCCCCAGGTAATCTCCGGCATGCGGGTGATGTGGTGGGCGGACAACGCGGAACTTACGTCCAACGCTAATGTAACATTCCCCAAAAGCTGCGAGGTTTACTATGTGGACGCGGAGGGAAATGAGCAGAAAATCACCGGCATGACCAATGAAAGCGGTCAGGCCACCGATCAGGTGGGAGTTGTGTACGATTCCAGCTCCAACAACGGAATCAACGGCAACAACCACTACTGGAACTATGTGCAGTTTGCGGAACCTATTACCACCTCCGAACTGCGGCTGAAGATCCAGCGCAGCGGCTCCGGCACCAACGGAGTGGGAATCAGCGAGTGGGAAGTCTTCGGATATACCCCCGTTGCCACCGGAGAGAATATCGCTTCGGCGGCAGAAGTGACAGCTTCTTACACCAACACCACACTTCCGGAGGGCGCTGTGTCTGCCATGACAGACGGCCAACTGGCGGAGGGATCCAATACAACCTGGAATACCTGGGCACAGGACGGAAATGTAGAATATCCTGTGACGGTGGATTTGGATTGGGGAGACGCGGAGTACGAAGTCTCCAGCCTGCGGGTAATGTGGTGGAGAGACTACGGCGGCGTAATGCCTCCCTCGGACTGCAGCCTGCAGTACTACAACAGCCGCTCCAGAGAGTGGACAGACATCACCGATCTGATCGATGAGACGGGAGCAGATGTTTCTTCCGTAGGCGTGAAGTTCGGAACCGAAACCACTGCGGCGGAAAGCAGCGATGATTATCAGGAAGGAGCCAACCGCTACTGGAACGGCGTCTCCCTGAAAGAGCCGGTAACCACCAGCCGTCTCCGTCTGGTGATCAACCGCAGCGGAGAAGGCGAAACAGGCGTGGGTATCGGCGAGCTGGAAGTGTACGGCAAGGAGGTAGAGGCAACCCTGGGAGGAAACGTAGCTCCCGAGGCCACCGCTTCCGCTGACGCCCAGAACACACCGGTTACCAACGTAAACGACGGCGCCCTGGCAACCTGGGCTTCCTCTTCCTGGAACACCTGGAACAGCAGCACCTATCCTACTACAGTCACCCTGACCTGGGACGCTCCCTATGAGCTGAACGGCATGCGCGTTATGTACTGGGCGGACAACGGTGATCTGTATGCCAACGGCAACGTAACCTTCCCCAAGAGCTGCAACGTAGAGTACTACGATTACGAGACAGCCTCCTGGCAGCCCATCACCGCCATGACGGATGAGACAGGAGCTGACGTTGAATCTGTGGGAGTAAAATACGGCACCGCCGAGGCGGCTTCCGACCAGCCGGGGAACTTCCTGAACGGAAATAACCGCTACTGGAACCAGGTAACCTTTAAGGAGCCGGTGAGAACCACACAGCTTCGTCTTCTGATTGACCGCAACGGTTCCGGCGCCAACGGCGTTGGTATCGGCGAGTGGGAAGTCTTCGGCGAGGAAATGACTGCCGAGTGGAACCAGCTGGTTTCCGCTAAGATCACCGGAAAAGAGAGAATTCTCAAAGGTGAGAGCGGAGTCTTCACAGCGGAAAGTCTTCCTGTGGGACTGGACGGACTGTCCTATCAGTGGGAACTGACAGAGGGCAGCGAGTTTATGGAGATCGATGGCGCGGCTAATGAAGCGCAGGTAACCATCAATGCAAAGGACAGCGGCTACGGAACCCTGAAACTGACGGTTTCCCGTCAGGAGGACGGCGCCACCGTATCCCGGACCGCCAGCCTGCAGATCAAGGTGGACGGCATCGAAAGCATTGACACTTATAAGACAGCTACAGCGGCGGGAACCGCTCCGATCCTGCCAAAGACGGTAGTTGCCAACGGAATCGCCTTTGACGATCCCACGCCGGAGCTGATTGGGCCTACCGGTTACGATTTCGGAGAAGAGTTTAACTCCAAACTGGTTCCCGTGGAATGGGAAGAGGTTGATCCCGCCCTGTACGCGGAGGATCAGGTTGGAAAGACCTTTGAGGTAAAAGGAACCGTAACCTCCGGAGACGAGACCTTTGAGGCGGTGGCGGAAGTCACAGTCAACGAGCCGGTTGTGGCGGCGGCAGCCAACACCACGGTTACCTTTGAGAATGTGCAGCTGACCGACAATTTCTGGAACCCCAAACAGAAGGTAAATGCGGTAAATTCTCTGAATAAAGCCATCTATCAGATCGAGCAGGCTTCCGGCGGCGAGCCCAACTTTGTGAACGCCATCAAGAAGCTGAACGGCGAGCCCTACGATGAGTTCCAGGGATATGTATTCCAGGATTCCGATATCTACAAGAGCATCGAGGCCATTTCCTACACCCTGTCTGTCATCAACGATGACACAGATCCGGAGATGGTAGCTCAGAAAGCGGTACTGGAAGAAAAACTGGCCTACTGGATCTCTCTCATTGAGCAGGTGCAGTACGCGGACGGCTACATTGACACCCACTTTACCCTGAGAAGCACCGCCCACGCCGGCGGAAGCTCACCGGGAACACATCGGTGGAGAGATTTCTCCAACCATGAGATGTACAACGCCGGCCATTTCTTTGAGGCGGTGGTGGCTTACACCCGCTACAGAGAAGGCATCGGCGATCCGGACTACAGCCTGTATGTAGTCGGAAAACGGTTCGCGGACGAGATCGTAACCCTCTTCGGACCGGACGGAAGCCGTCACGAGGTTCCCGGCCATGAAGAGATCGAGCTGGGTCTTGTGAAGCTGGCGAAGCTGGTGGAAGAGTACGAGGGCGAGGGAACCGGACAGAAGTATCTGGATACCGCCAAGACCCTCATCGACCGCAGAGGTGTGGATAAAGACCAGAGAGAAAGCGGATACAACGGTGGAGAATATTCTCAGGACAATGCTTCCATTAAGGTAATCACGGAAGCGGTAGGACATGCCGTGCGCGCCTGCTATTTCTATGCGGGTGTAACGGACATCGCCACCCTGCTGCCGGAAGATGATCCGGATCGGGAGGCGTACCTGAATACCATGGACGCCATCTGGGATTCTGTGGCCAATACCAAGACTTACATTACCGGCGGTATCGGCGTGCGTTCCCACGGTGAGGACTTCGGCGATCCCTACGAGTTGCCCAACGATGACTCTTACTGCGAGATCTGCGCCACCATCGCTCTTGCCAACTGGAATCAGAGAATGAACCTGATCCATGAGGACGCCAAGTACGCGGATGTGGTGGAGAAGAACCTGTACAACGCCATCCTGGTGGGAACCAACCTGACCGGCGATAAGTTCTACTACAGCACATACCTGGAAGCCAGAAACGGAGATCCCCGTTCTGACTGGTTCGCCTGCGCCTGCTGTCCGCCCAACCTGATGCGCACCATTGCCAAACTCAGCGAGTATATGTACACGGTACACGGAGACGACCTGTTCGTGAACATGTATGTCGGCAGCGACGGCAATGTGAATGTGAATGGTACAAATGTCGGACTGATCCAGGAGACAGAATATCCCTGGGATGGAGCGGTGAAGCTGACTGTCAATCCGGCGGAGGAGAAGGAATTCACCATGAAGATCCGTATCCCCGGATGGATCGAAGAGCAGAACAACAAAGAAGTTTCTATTTATGTAAATGGCGAGGCGGTGACCGCTGAGGCGGAAAAAGGTTACGTTTCCATCACCCGTACCTGGGAAGAGGGAGATGTGGTGAGAATCGATATGCCTATGGAAATCAGAATGACCGAGGCAGATCCCAACGTGACCACCAACGCCGGCAGAATTGCCCTGCAGCGCGGCCCCATCGTTTACAGCATCGAGATGGCAGGAAACGCTCAGCTGAACTCTGATATCGCAAACTTCAGCCCCCTGAATTTTGTAATTCCCAGAGACGCCCAGCTGACCGCAACCTACAACGAAGACCTTCTGAACGGCGTGGTGGAGATCACCGGCGATGTCAAATATGACAACAACGGAGAGCTCATCGACGCGAAGCTGCAGGCGATTCCGTACTATGCATGGAACAACCGCGGCAACGACGGCGTAGAAGGCCAGAACAACTGCAGCCAGATGCTGATCTGGACCAAGGCCACCGGTGAAACTCCGGAAGCCACGGCGCCCACCCTTGACCGGATTGAGATTTCCGGACCTGCTAAGACAGAGTATGTCCAGGGTGAAGAGCTGGATCTCGCGGGACTGTCCGTCATAGCGGTATACAGCGACGGCAGCAGCAAACCGGTTGCGGCAGAAGACTGCGAAGTGACCGGCTATGACGCCAATACCCTGGGTGAGCAGACTATCACGGTGACCTACGAAGGAAAGACAGCGGCCTTTACTGTAAATGTAAGGGAAGAAGGTCAGCCTGTGCCTACCCTGGAGAAGATCGAAGTGACGGCGCCCGCCAAGACAGAGTATGTCCAGGGCGAAGCACTGGATCTTGCGGGAATGACCGTGACAGCTGTGTACAGCAACGGAAACAGAAAGGAGATCACGGAGGGATACCAGGTAACCGGCTATGACGCCAACGCGGTTGGTGAGCAGACCATTACGGTGACCTACGAAGGAATGGAAGCATCCTTTACTGTAACCGTGAAGGAAGCGGAAACTCCCGCCCCCACTCTGGAGAAGATCGAAGTGACAGCGCCTGCCAAGACAGAGTATGTCCAGGGCGAAGCACTGGATCTTGCGGGAATGACCGTGACAGCTGTGTACAGCGATGGAAGTACCAAGGAGATCGCGGAAGGATACACCGTCAGCGGCTATGACGCCAATGTGGCCGGTCCGCAGACAGTGACCGTTACATACGGCGGAAAGACCGCCTCCTTTACTGTGACAGTGACGGAGAAGGGTGAACCTTCTGATCCCGATCAGCCTACAACGACTCCGACCCAGGAGCCTACGGACACCCAGAAACCCTCTGATACCCAGAAGCCTTCTGTCACCCAGAAGCCCGACACCACCGGACGGCCCGGAACTTCAGCGGCTACGGGAGATCAGACCAATCTGTTCCTGCCTTCAGTTTCCATTCTGCTGGCAGCGGCAGTGCTGTTTGCAGTTCTGAAAATCAGAAAAACAGAGAGATAAGGACAATTACAGACAGCCTTAACCAGGGGCCGGATGATCCTCAGGGGTCATCCGGCTTCTTTTATGGAACATTTTTCAAGGATGTGCTGAGTATGGAAGTATTGGTAAATGGAATAAAAATTTATTATGAACGGCAGGGAGAAGGCCGGCCTTTGATCCTGCTCCACGGAAACGGGGAGGATCACAGCATTTTTGCCGAGACGGCGGAAATACTGAAAGAGCATTTCGCGGTATATATGCCGGATACCAGAGGACATGGGAGAAGTGAAGGAGTGGAGGAATATCACTATGCAGATATGGCAGAAGATCTCAGGGAGTTGATCCGTGCCCTGGGACTGGAACGTCCCCTGCTCTGCGGATTCAGCGACGGAGGGATCGTGGGCCTTCTGGCTGCCGTCCGCGATCCAGGTCTTCTGTCTGCCATGGTCCTCTGCGGCGCCAACCTGACGCCGAAGGGCATGAAAACCCGCTGGTACAGACTGTTTCAAAAAGAATATCAGCGGACCGGGAACGCCAAATTAAAGCTGATGCTGAGGGAGCCGCACATTACGGCGGAGCAGCTGACCCGGATCAGAATTCCCGTGCTGGTCACCGCCGGCAGCCGGGATCTGATCCGCCGCCGGGAGACAGAGCGCATAGCCGCAGGAATTCCCGGCAGCCATCTGAAAATTTTAAAGGGGGAGGATCACGGAAGCTATATCGTCCACTGCGGAAAGCTGGCGGGGCTTCTGGCGGATTTTTTCGACTGACGCGAACCGGCCGGTTTGACAGAAAATAAGAGAGAACAGCGTGGCGAAAGTCACGCTGTTCTGCTTTTGGGGATAATCTTAAATCCTTATATTTGCGAAAAAATTGTGAAGTTTCACCAGCTATACTCCGATAGCTGGAATGTGTAGGATTCGCCGGGAGTAATATCATAGATTACAACAGAGTCATCCTTGAACTTATCTCCTGCGCTCAAAGAAGGAAGGTATATATTGCCGGAGTCTACCAGATAACCCGCACTGTCATACAGCTTATAACTAATCATATCATACCCGGAATCGTTGCTACCGCTCTTTTTTTCTCCGGTAATTGTAATGGTCAGCTGCGGAGAATAGT
>ERZ1090866.452-NODE-453-length-15145-cov-8.124188_pt1 | contig 15145 bp, 18 predicted proteins | sample MGYA00478477_ERZ1090866 | MGnify/ENA primary metagenome ERZ1090866 (study PRJEB33644, sample SAMEA5815737) | chicken gut metagenome | biome: Chicken; feature: Gastrointestinal Tract; material: Caecum | place: Ireland | collected 2019-01-01 | study: A study of the... | reverse complement strand
AAGACACGGCCCTTTCACGGCTGTAACATGGGTTCGATTCCCGTACGGGTCACCATAAGGGCGTTTTCCGTCCCCTGGGTCATTGAGGTCAATGGCAATGTTCGCAAAGTGAAGTGCGACGCGAATACCTTCGAACTGACCAAATAACGGAATATATCTGGTGCATGCCCAGAAAATGGCGGCAGGGCTGTATCTTCACAAAGAGCTTTTGCCGCCTATTATATTGTCAAGTAGCTCAGCTGGCAGAGCAACGGACTGTTAATCCGTGGGCCATGGGTTCGAACCCCATCTTGACAGCCAGAACCTTGCAGCGGCGAAGTACAAGCCGGAAGGACCCCCGTAGGACCTGCGACACCCGGGAGTAAGAGCTGCACCTTTTCGGAACCGATGATTCCTGGCGGGCTGGATGCAGTACAGGAAGACCTGGCCAACTATATGGCCATAACCGCCCCCGCATGGTGCGGGAGGATGTTGTATTGAATGGTGTGGACCATAACACCAGTATAGATTTGGTGCGAAATAGGATTGGATTCGCACAAACAGCTGATACGTACAGCTGTTCTCCTATATGTGCTTCGATGGTTCAGATGGTTAGAACGCCAGCCTGTCACGCTGGAGGTCACGGGTTCGAATCCCGTTCGAGGCGCCAACGTTGCCGTTTCTAGCAAATCATGGTTGGGTCAGAGATTGTCAGTATCCGGATTTAGCTGACAGTCGTAACCAGATGTGCGGTACGGGTGACCTTAAACCCGCCATTGAAAAGACCGCGACAATTTCGCGTGTACATAAATATACCCGCCGGGCGTGTATAGCGCCCGCCGGGGTGGCAGAGGAACATAAAGGGGGAGTTGAGTCATGTCCAATATCCATTTGAACGGAATCAATTACTCCATCAGTGATGAGAAGCTGCCGGTCGTAAAAGATTACCTTGATATGCATGCAGATGCTGTCTATGAAGAATCTCAACGCCCGGCGGATATCCCAGACGGTGCCACAGAAATCAACATTGATGGTATCGTTTATATGTTTGAATCTGCTGAGTTAGGTCTTACGGATTTTCTGGATTTCAATGCAGAGTCTGCATCTGAAATCCGGTAAACCCTAAACATCGGAGGTTAGCGCAGTTTGGTAGAGCGCCTGGTTTGGGACCAGGAGGCCGTGGGTTCAAGTCCCGTACCTCCGACCACTAGCATTCCCTAAGGGAAGTGACAGGTTTTATGATTCCAGTTTTGAAAATCGCCGCACTTGTCGGTGGAATTGGTTTTGTAGGAGCTGTCATTTCTATTATTGCCGCACTCAACACAAAATCATTGGTCAAAGCAAAGTGGAGCTTCAGAGCCGTATTTATGTTTGTTCTGGGCATTGCAATTAGTGTTGTGGCCGCATTTCTATATTGTGCCATGGTGTTTGTTTAACTCCATGGTGAAGGAATATACAGGGTGGACAGTATCTATATGATACTGGATGGTTCTGGGGAAAAAAATCTTTGGAAGAACCCCCAAACCGTGTGAAAGTAAAGGAGCTAAAGTGGATGGATTTGTAGCTAAGGCTATTTCGACCGTCATCTTTATCATTGCTGTGGTCTTCATTGCGTACACAGCCGTGTATATGAAGAATGATGGGCGTAATATGATGGAACCCCCGAAAGCAATGGCGATTGCATTATTGGCGGCTGTGCCTATTGCGATTGTTGGTTTTTATTTGCTTTCCTTATCAAGCGCACTGTAAAGCCCGGAACTCAGTTCCTGGGAATATACCGCTTGCATAAATGTCCGGTGATTGATGGTACGGAGGAAGAAAACAACCATCACCATGGCCGAGCTTCATCCTCTCGGCCCATCTCATGTTCAATACCGAGGATAAATTCTCTATCTTACTCCTTGGAGAATTGTCCGAGGTATCTGAACAAAATATTCACATCCTCATCCCCATCCCCCTGGCAGGCGGGTGCCAATAGTCTGCCTTTTCATAATGCGTGATGGTGAAATTGGTAAACACCGCTGGGAAGACCAGTAGGGCAGTCAGAACAACGAGATTCGCGATATACGTTGTCGACATGGCTGCTATTGTGGGTTCGAGTCCTGCTCACGCGACCAGAGAGGTGTGACGTCTCTGTCTAAAAACCGTCAAGGGAGAATTGCAGGCTTTCTCTCTCAACAAAAATGCCTGTGGTGGGTGCCATCCGCAAGAGACGGAGTTCCATAACTCAAGTTCGTTCATCGAGCCATGAGTTCTTATGCAACAGTCTCGTTGGCACCAATCGCCAAAGCCAGCATTTGCGCAGGGACGCAAGGCCCGGAAACCATTACGGGCAGGCAGTAATATGCCGGATTTGTCCTGCTGGCAAGCGATTTGTAGGGTAGGAGCTACCCTGCCGTGTAAGCCGGCCGCAATAGAGACGCGATACAGCCGTTCCTGCCGATTCCCCCTGCAACGGCATCCTCATACAGAAAAGGCGGGGGAACACTAACGCCCGGGTCCACCGGCGGGGCATAAATATAGCCGACCGGCGGGGAGATTGAGAAGTGGTCACTCCTGGCACAGCAAAAAGCTGCGATTAGCCAATGACTCAGAGTTTCCGGTTTCGGTCACGCAGAGTTCTATTTGGACGCTATCCAAAGGAATTCATATCGTGACCGGGGACAAAGGTCCAGCGGATGGGGAGTCGCGTCCCCAGATGATGCTGGAAAGCGGGAGTAATGGGCTTGCCCGTATTTCATAAATAAGTAAAAGAGGTGTGACCAATGAGAGTTGAACCGAAGTCTACCCGAATCGTTCGGGAGGCAAAGGAAGCAGGGCGTGTGGTTACGGCCTCTTTGAAATGGCATAAATATCTGTCGGGAGACGCTGGCGCCGATTCGCTTTATAAAAGACGGGCCAAATATTGGGTCACGTATGTGTACGAAGTGGATGGACAGGCGTATAAGTATCGTCGAACGATACGGAATACTCCGCCTGAGACGATTGAGCTTTACTACCCGGAAGACCATCCCGAAAAGGCAATCGCCGAAGGTGAAAGTATTCTCGGCTTTCAGTACGTCTTTGTTTGCAGCATCCCGCTCATTATAGCGGTGATATTGTACCATCTGGTATTCAAACACATGGCCATGCCGGAAATCGACATTGTGGGGATTCTTCCCCTTGTCGTTGGAGGGGTCTTCATTCTGTTCATTGCCCTTTGTGCCATTGCGCTTCTTTTCAATCATAAGAGGGACAGGTAATATCCCTCATATTTGCCGATTTAGTTCATCAGGTAGAACGGCAGTTTCGTAGTCTGCATGTGAGTGGTTCGAGTCCACTAATCGGCTCCATAAGTTTTAGAAGGAGCGTGAATGAAATGGGACGAAGTGGAATTGACGGAGACGGCGATTCTCGCGGAAGTTGGGGCGGTGGAGGCTCCGATGATAACCGTGGGAGTTGGGGCCGTTCTTCCGACAGTGGCAGGTCGGGAATTGACCATGGTGGTGGCGGATTCGACTTTGGCGGATTCAATTTTGGTGCCCCGCCTCCGCCCCCGAGAAGAACCCGGCACAGCCACCATAGCGGGTCACACATGTATGGAGGCCGTCCCTATATTGGGTTCGGTCCCGGAGTTGGAGTAGGCCCGGGCGGAGTACATCTGCATGTAGGTGGTGGCGGTTCTCGTGGTGGAAATCTCATCATTTCCATCATTTTTATCGTCATTTTCCTCAGCATTGTGTTGTTCAACCTGTCTTCGAGTTCCGGCGGGTCTATTACGGCATCAACGGTATTCAGAGAGCCGCTCCCGGATGGTTCCGTGGTTGAAACCGGATACTATACGGATGACGCCGGGTGGATTTCCAATCCGGCGGCTCTCGAAAAGGGTATGAAATACTTCTACGAGAAGACCGGTGTTCAACCGTATGTCTACATCACGGAAGAAGTAGATAGCTCCAGAGACCCGAGCGACGACCAAATGGCGACCTTTGCATCTTCTCTGTATGACAAGCTCTTCACTGATGAAGCGCATTTGCTGCTGGTGTTCCAGGATGCCGACGGACATTATTATCCGTGGGTCATTACCGGCGCCCAGGCAAAACAGGTTGTCGATGGAGAAGCAGTAACGATTCTGTTCGACTACATTGACCGGTATTATTATGATTCGTCGCTGAGTTCCGAAGAATTCTTTTCGGATGTGTTCGAGTCTACGGCCGACCGAATCATGGATAAGACGACCAACCCGGTATTCATCATCGGAATCTGTTTCTGCGGTGTCGTTGCTTTGTTTATTATCGCCGTTGTTGTTTCCAATGTTTTGAAGCACAAGAAGGAAGAAGCTGACCGTATGGAAAGAATTCTGAATACAGATTTGTCTGACCAGGTTGAAGCCAGTCCGGGGCTTAAAGACTTGGAAGATAAATACAAGTAATCATCGTCACAGTCAAGAAAAGGAGAAAAACAATGGGAGTTTTTCAACGGATTGCAGATGTGATGTCTGCAAACATCAATGATATGTTGGACAAGGCGGAAAATCCCGAGAAAATGGCCAAACAGTACCTGCGGCAGGCGATGGACGACCTCGCAGAGGTCAAGCGCAATACCGCTTCCGTTTTGGCCGACGAAAAACGGTGCAAGCGCAATCTGGATGAGGCAAATGCCCAGGTCACCAAGTACCTCGGTCTTGCCCAGAAGGCTGTGACTGCCGGGAACGATAACGACGCCCGCGTTTTTCTGGCTGAGAAGAACAAGGCCGCCCAGGTTGCCGAAGCTGCACAAGCGGCTTATGACGCCGCGAAGGCCAATGCTGACAAAATGCGCGCTCTGTACAGCAAGTTGAACAATGACGTGGCCACTTTGCAGAGCCGGCTGAAGAATGTCCAGAGTATGTCTGCTGTGGCAGACGCCCAGAAGACCGTTGCCAAAATGACCGACAAGGATTACGGCGGCGGTTTGGCCAAGTTCAACGCAATGGAAGACCGCATCCGTCAGGAACTCGATGCCTCTACGGCATCTATGGAATTGGCGGCGGAACCCACCAGTGAGGCAGAAGCTCTGGCAGAGAAATATGGCACCAGCGGTTCGGATATTGACGCCGAACTTGCGGCACTGAAGTCTCAGATGGGCGTCGGCGCAGACAGTTCTGTTGAGGATGAGCTTGCCTCCATGAAGGCTGAAGCCGGAGCCAAGGAATCCTGATTTACCAAAGTGTGGCGTAAAGCCCCTGCCTTCAGGCATGGGGATATGAGCCACTCTTTGTTGAATTAGCTGGCCAACCAGCTTGTGGGAGAGTATGCCATCATCTGCATTGAAGACCTCAATCTGGATGGTATGAAACGCCTGTGGGGGCGGAAAGTTTCCGACATTTCTTTTGCTGAGTTTGTCGCCATTCTGGAATGGGTGGCCAGCAACGCCGGCACCACGGTCGTGAAAATCGACCGGTGGGTGCCATCCAGCAAGGCCTGTTATGTGTGTGGAACAGTCAACCCGTGCCTCACATTGAAGCAGCGGCACTGGACATGTGATTGCTGTCACGCCATTCTGGACAGGGATACTAATGCAGCTATCAACATTAAAAAGCTTGGTCTGGCCCAGTTAGGATATTCAGTCTAAGCTATTTAACATCATGTGGGTGGGGCATCATCCACTGTGGAGGAGCGGTAAGACTGGGTCAGCCAGCAGCTCCGTTGAAGCACAATTTCTATGTCTCAAAGGGTAGAATCCCCTGGCTTTAGACATGGGGAGTATGTCAAGTACAGCAGCATCCGACACCAAAAGTGCCGGATTTTCATGGGGCGTTAGTTCAGCGGTTAGAACTTCCGGCTCATAACCGGATTATCGCAGGTTCGATTCCTGCACGTCCCACCAACGAGTTCACACCATAAACAGAGAGGTAATATTACATGAAGAAAGTGTCTATGTCTCCTGCTTACGCAAGTAAGTTGATTAAGCAGAAGAACGCAGAAATCAAGGACATTCTCATCAGCGAAAAGGAAACGTCCACGACCCGGGCTTTTGCAGAAGAAGATGTGACTCAGTTTCTCAAGGTGTACAGCTTTTCGTTCACGCAGGAACAGCTGGAACGGCTGCGCCAGGACATCCTTTCTCTGAAGCATGCCATCAACCAGTTCAACGTCACCACCGTTTTGCCTGACCTGGGCTACACCATCGACACCGCGCTTGTGCGCATGAAGATGCTTTCGGAACAGAAGGAGAAGCTGGCCGGCATGATGCGGGTTCGGCCTGTCACGCGGCAGAATCTTACCTTCGGCAATGGCAAGCCGGAGTTCATCTACCGGAACTACGATGACCGCGAAGTCCGGAATGCATACGAAAAGGTCGACGCCGAGCTGACGCAGATTCAGCTCGCCTTGGACAAGCAAAATCTCGACTCCATCATCGAAGTCGAACTGTCCGAGGATGTTGTTGCGATTAAGACCGACGACTCTGAAAATTAACAGCGTTGTCCGTGCTTTTGCTTCACGCGCAGGTTTATGCGCACAAAAGAACGCCATCACATTGGCTTGCCGGTTAGGGGGTCATTGTAATCTGATACGTAAATGTTATTGCTTATTGAGTTATTTATCAGCGTCTTCGGTATACTGTAAGCGTTAATAAAGCTCTTTGAATAATATCATTTCTGAAGTAAAAGCAAAAAACTTGGTCATTTCCGACCCGCCGGGGAAGTTCGGTTCCAACCGGTATTACTGTGGAGCTGTAAAGGTTTTCCAGAATCTGTCCACAGGATTTTGGAAGTGGGTTCGATTCCCGCCAGCACCACCATAAAAAGAGCGGATGCCATTGGCTGTTCAATGGTATCCGCTCGTCACAGACGGATACTGACTCCAGTACCGAGCACAAAGACGCAGCACAATCCACACAGCCGGATGCTGAAGAAGCAACCGAAAATGCGGATACGCAGTCTGCCACCCAGCCGGAAGAAAAAACGGCCGGTGAATAAGCATCGGCGCATGCAAGCCCGTTCGACTATCCCGGCGGGCTTGCATTTTTGTTTATAACACACTGCGGACCCACCGAGCAGGCGAAGAAAAGCGAAAATACGTTGTTTTATCGTTCTATTTTGGCCATACGAACACAAATCACAGCAAATCATCCTAGAGAAGTTTTTCGTTTTAAGTGTTTACAAGTATAATATATTGTGATATAATTATAGTGTGGTCAAGAGAAATGCGTACATAGCTCAGTTGGATAGAGCAAGGGTCTTCTAAGCCCTGTGTCGAGAGTTCGAGTCTCTCTGTTCGCTCCAGTAGGGCCACCTTTCAATAACCTTCCACGAAGAATTATACCCCTGGCCCTATTGGCGCAGGATTTTTTTGGGCGTTATGCTTCCTTTTTTTGCCTGCGCCGCTTCATATCAGATTACACCGGGGATAATTCAAGCCACGTCCGTTCCGGGCAATCCTTTAGCCGAGTGGTGAAAGTGGCTGCGGCTAAAGCCGTTGCAGACAACTGCAACGGCTTTTTTCATATACAGAGAAGTGAAATGGGGTGCATTCAAATGGATAACCATGTCAGAACGTATCGAAAGCATCAGAGTGGAAAGATTTCCTTCCGGAGTCTTGCACTTGAACACGGCATTGAAGTTGTCGATGTATCAAGGCAGCGGGATATGGCGATGCAGAACATCACCTACAAAGCACTTGTGGACAGCCAGTCGGATGTATCGCTTCCGAAAGGGAAGATGCTCCTTTTCACGTTCCGGGCTGATTCTACGATTGAGCGTTCCCAAAACGTATTCTTTGAAATCGAACACACAAAGAGAAACGGGCGTAAAGAGGACGGATGGTATTTCACCTGTTCAGCTGATTACATCGTATACTACAATGCAGCCAACAATTCTGCCATTATTCTGGACTGGAATAAGGTACGTGAACAGATTGATGATGGAAAGATGGGAAAAATCAAGTACATCGTGAATGATGGCGATGAATGCATGACAAAGGTATGCCTTGCGACCGTTGACGAGTTGAATAATCAAGGCTGCGTTGTTTGTAAACTTTGAAAAATCGCTTTTCATTCTAACAAAAGTAATTATGATTGTGCTTAGAAATTCATGGATTTTAAGGTTGCAACGTGCATCCTTGCGAATTTCTAAGAATACGCCGAAAGGCAGGAGGAAAAAACATGGCATTGAACACTGTTATTATGGATGGCCGTATGGTCAATGATATCGAACTTCGTCAGACTACGAACGGCAAGAAGGTCGCTTCTTTCCGGTTTGCCAACGACGTCGGCAAAGATGCGAACGGTCAGCGCAAAGCAGAATTCTTCACCGTGAACGTCTGGGACAACGTGGCCGAATATCTGGCCAAGTACGCCCGCAAAGGTTCCTACCTCACCATCGTTGGTTCACTGCGGACTCGCCAGTACACGGACAAGGCCGGCAACAACCGCGTTTCTGTGGAAATCACTGCTCACCAGGCCACTCTGCCCCCGCGTACCAATGCGGGGACTCAGGGTCAGGCTGCGCCGGCTCAGGCACCTGCACAGAGTCAGGCTGCCGCGCCGACCTACAACCAGGCTCCCGCGCAGCAGACGTCGGGAACTGACGATTTCGAGGATGTCCCTGAATCGGAGGATTTGCCCTTCTGATTTCTGAGCCATCCGGGATACATGAGGAAGCAGCATATTCGCTGCTTCCTCTTTTTATTTGAGAAATGAGGTGATGCACTTGTTCGGATTCTTCAAAAAAGAGGATTCTCAGCGGGGGACGAATACCAATACTCAGACCCTGCGTATCATCCCTTCTCAGTCTTCCAGAAAAAAGACAGAGATGTGGTACAACGAGGAATGGCCCACGATTCAAACCTGGGTCACGGAATTGGCAGCGGCGAAAAACGTCGATTCTATTTATATCGAGAACTTTCTTGATACCATCCCGCAGGAGGTAGACAAGAAATACCTTTGCGAAATCTTCAATGATGACGGAGGGTATTGGCGCATGACCATGGATGCTGAAAAGTCCCTGGTCATTGTCAGAAAGTAACTCGACAGGAAAATCTATTTGTAAAGGGGAAAAAGAAGATGGGAAACCTTTTTTGGCACTTTTTTTCGCGGCCCAACTACGAGAATGAGTTTCTGAATGACTTCAACTGGTTGATTGACACGGACCTGTATACGGGCAAATATACCGATTTGTCCGGCAAAATCGCAAAAAGCCAGAAACATATTGGCGCCAGCGGCGGCAAACTCACCAGAAGTTTTGCCACTGCACTCATCCGGGCTGCCGATGCCATCGTGAAAGGCAATGACAGCTTCAATGCCTTTGGCATGAACGACAAGTATTCTTGTTGTGAGACCCTGCTTCGTGAGAGTTCTACCATTGATGGTATGCCCCGAAGCTCCTGTTCCAGCGTCACCAAAGAGAACCGTGTCGCCTGCATCTACAACAAGAAGAGTGGGTCGTTTACTGTTTCCTATGACAAGCAGAAGGTAACGGCGGACGTATACTTTTTGGCTCTGTTTCCTTCCTTGATGGAAGATTCCGAGTTCAACCAGGTGTTCAGCCGGTTTGTGGCACTTTACAGAAAGTTCGCCCAGGGCTATCATACTCTTCCTCAGGAGGAGATTGAGGAACTGCTTGGTTCTTTGAAGCGCGATTCGGTCATTGCTGCGGATGCGGCATACTACCTCATGAAGGAAGGCCGAAACAAGAAGGCTACGGTTCCGGCGTCGGAAGATGTGTCTGTCGCCGATGTCGAGTCCGCAAAATTCATCCGTCAGGAGTATATTCCCACTCGGACGTGGGGACATTTTATTCTCCGGACCGATATGGAAGACAATTCGGCGAGCAATATCCCTGTGGACAAAGGAGAGTTTGCCGGCAAGTATGTGTTTGGCCATACTCTGACCAAGGAAGAAGAGGTTCTTGTGCCTCAGATTCCCGAAAATGAGACGCCGAGCAGTCTTACCAGAACCATCTGTCAGGCCATCTGCGAATCCACGAAGAAAGCCCGGCATATTCGGAACGTACTTCTGTATGGTCCTACCGGTACCGGCAAGTCTACGATGGCCAAACACATTGCCGCAGGTCTGAATCTGCCGTATGTGTCGTTTAACTGCAATGCAGACACGACCATCATGGACCTTCTGGTTCAGTGTATGCCCGCCGATAAGAACCTGGCGGATGAAAAGCACGTCAAGGCATCCCCGGCGGATGGCATTCCGACCATCGACGAGATGATTTACGACCCGGATGAAGCCTGGTTCTCCATGACTGGCGAACGGGCCGAGAATGTCACCTGCGAGAAATGTATGTCCAAGGCTTACCAGATGTCCACCGGCGAGAAGAAGGATGTCACCATCGGTGAATATGTGTCCTTCCTGCTTTCCCAAGGTTCCAATACGAGCAATGATGGCCAGTTCATGTATGTGGAAAGCCCGCTCGTCAAGGCTGTCCGCAACGGCTGGGTCGTGGAGATTCAGGAGCCGACCACGATTGTTCAGGCAGGTGTTCTGCCTGGTCTGAACTCTTTGCTGGATGCTCCCGGCAGTATTTTCTTGCCGAATGGCGAAGTCGTACAGCGGCATCCCGATTGCATCATCGTTGCAACCACCAACCTGAATTATCAGGGTTGCCGAGCTGTCAACCAATCCTTCCTGCGCCGCTTCCAGTTCAAGGCGATTGTCAAGAACCCGAACGCCGATGAGACGCTGAGCCGCCTCAAAGAGATGGTCGGTTATGATGACAAGAACGACTATGTGACTGAGAAGCTGATGAAGGAGATGATTACCGTCGCCGCCCAAATCAAAGCTCGCTGCGACGAGCTGGATTTGACGGAAGGTGATATCGGTATCTGTGAAGTTGCCGACTGGGTGAATGCGGCCAACATGGTCGGTTCCATCCGAAAGTCCGCTGAATGGACCATCGTTCCTTCTGCCACGCAGGATGATGATGGTATCCAGAATATCCAGGACATTGTCCGGCAGAAGTTCGCAGACTAAAAAACAGAGGGCGGAAATCCAAATTGGGTTTCCGCCCTTGCTGTTCTAACAAAAGTAGATACACTTATAGTTGTTAATTCGTGAATTGCTTGAATGTAGGAGTTTTGCATCAAGTTCTCACGAGTGCCATTTTCGTAAGACGCCATGAATTTTCTCATGGCGTCTTTTTTTATTCCATGAACAAGAGAGGAGAAACATTATGAAATTCACCAAAAAACAGTACACTGTCGTCGACATTCTCGTTTGGATGGTTCAGCAGACCATTATGTTCCTGTATGTTGCCATGGGCCTTGCCGCCATGCTGATGATTGTTTCCATCAGCGAGGGCAACATCCAGTACATCGTACCGCTGCTCATCATTTTCGGCATTTTCTATGCTACCTACCGTTACGCGGTGCAGCTGGAGAAGGCCGATGAAAAGGAGGATGCAAACCATTGAAGAAACAAACCGAGTATGGCCAGCGATTCAACTCTCTGGTCAACAAGATGAAAGAGTCTCTGTCTGAGCAGGATGTTTTCAGCTCCCCGGAATTTTCCCGGTACATGAGTGACACCAGTCACAACATCATTACCGGCACGGGTGAGTACCTTCGCGGCCAGGGATTCAAGGTCTCGGATGAAGACATCAATTCCCGTGCTCAGAAACGAGTTCGGGTAATCTGGATGCCGAAAGGCCCCGCAGGGTGGACCGACAACACCATAATCACGATTAACCCGCCGGGTCTGTGTTCGGCATCGTCGAGCAATTTCCGGGACAAAGTTCTGGAGGCCTATGCCACGCTCGCTCATGAATGCGGGCATGTCATTTTCACGGACTTTGTCGCTTTCCGGAAATGGCTGACTTTAATGCAGGCCGGTCAGTTATGGCCCAAAAATCCGAAAGGCTATACTCATTCGACGCTGAAATGGATGATGTCGAATAGCCGGTATCGGAATTTCATCGTCAGTCAGGCGAAGGATATCCAGAATTGTCTGGAAGACGGTTACATCGAAATGGAACTCCGTATGGAGTTTCCCGGAACCGTTGCGGCCAGTCTCGACTATGCGGCAGACATGCTCTACGACCAGGGTCCCAGTTTTGCGGAGGCGATAAAGGGCAAAAACAGCTCTCTGTACGTTGCCCTTCGCAACGAAATCCTGTCGTATTCTGTATGCCATCAGAAGAAGCTCGGCGGATACACCGGCCCCTATATGGATGTTCTCGAAAAGGTGTATCCCATCGTTGACAAGGCCCGGCGGGAACGGACTCCCGAACTCCGATATCAGGCAGCCAATGACCTGATGATGATTCTTGCCGAAGCCCTGAAGAAAGACATTGATGATGCTGCCAAGCAGCTTCAGCAACAGCAGCAAGGACAGAACCAAGGACAAAAGGGTAGTGGTCAAGGAGAAAGTTCCGGCCAACCTTCCAATGGCTCCAATGGTTCTGGCGATTCTTCAGACGCCCAATCTTCCGACAACCAAAGCGGTGAGCAGCAGGGTGCCGGAAGTGGAAGCACTGAAGACGGCGAGGGTCAGGATTCGTCCAGCGCATCTGGTAATACCCAGGGTGGAGGGCAGGATTCCTCGTCGAATGGTTCCGGCAAAGCGCAGGGAGAAGGCGAAGACCAGAACGCATCGTCCGGTGCATCTGGCCAAGGCCAGAATGCAGGCCAAGGCGCACAGTCCAATGGCAGCTCCGAAGGAAACTCTTCCGGGAACAGCATGCCTCAGAATGGTAGCCAGAGCAGTGCTAGTGGTGCAGATGCCAGTGGTGCTTCCGGGGACGGTTGGAAGAGCAATCTTCCAAACGAAGACCTCGGGAATATCGACAGCAATGTCGTAAACTCCGTTCTTGATAACATCAACAACGGGGTAGGCAACCACGAATACAGTCAAAAGGATGACCTGGGCACGCATTCTATTCTTTCTCCCTTCGGGGTTGGCAACCAAGGCACAATTCCTGATGAGGAAAGCAACAGCGGCAGCAAACCCGACCAGGACCTGGCTGGTGAGCAGATGGAAAAGCTCATCGAAAGCCTCAAAGACCAGGTTGCCCAGAATCGGGTTGAAGAAAGCCTTGAACGGGAACGGCTGCGGAAAATGAGAACTGACTGCAAGCTCACTCTCAATCGGCCCATCAGCGTGAACGACGCCATGGTCCAGAGATACTGGCAGTACGCGCATGAAGTTCTCCCTGTTTCCCGGCGGCTTCAGAAAGACGTCCTTCAGCTCTTTGCTGACCGGCGTACCGGCAGCACGAATCGGAATCTCATTATGGGACAACGGTTTGAAGCCGGCAAAGTCGTAAACAAGAGCGGTCGTTATTTCTGCAAGCGCAACCTTCCTACCGGTTCTCCGAAGATGAGGGTCGATATCCTTGTAGACGAATCCACATCCACTTCCGGCAGCACAAACGTTGCTTTCATCAAGACGTGTATCGCCATCGAAGATTTTTGTCGTTCTCTTGAAATCGAGAACCGCATCATCGGATACACGGAGAACAGGGGAGTGGAAATCGACTTGTTCGTTGAACCGGAGAAGATTGGACGTTCCAATTTTGACCGGTTCCGGCTCGTTGGTATCGCACCTAGTGGTAACACTCCCACCTATACGGCTCTTGACTATGCTCTGAAAGATTTGTACGACTCCCCGGAGGAATACAAAATGATTCTGGTCCTTACCGATGGATGCGGTAACGATGGAAAGAGTGCATTGATTAAGAGCCTGATTCGTGCAGCTACTCGAAAGGGAGTAAATATCATTGCCGCTGGAGTCGGCAGCGATAGACTCCGAATCGAATGCGAATTCGGGAAGGATAACTTCCTGAATATTGGAGACTTGGAAACTATGCCGAAGCGGATGTGTAATCTGATTCGGAAGACGATTATCTGAAAGGGGTTGATATTATGTGGCGTCTTCGCCGCGTAAAAGACGGGGTAGTTATCCGTCAGAATGAGTCCAGCCTGTGGACTCTCTTGAACGGTTGTCGCAAATGCGATGGCAGCCGGTATAAGAAGCGAGAGGCGGAAACCATGCGGAGTGGCGCTATCGTCTACAAGATGATGGGTGTCACGAAAAGTGTGGATGTCTCTGCTGTACGATTCAACGGGAATGTCAATGAAGGTCATAACGGCCCTATGATGGTCAAGGCTTACGCTGAACAGGCGGTTCCTTACTTTTTGGAGGAATACGAGCCAGAGGCCTGATATACCTGTAAAACAAAAGGAAAGGGGACCGTACATGTTCTTCCAAGACAGATACGTGGTGTATGACATTGAAACGACTGGGTTCAGTTCCAAAAATGACGTCATCACCCAAATCAGTGCCATCCGTGTAGTGGACGGCAAGAAATCCAACAATCTCTTCAACGTGTTCATCAAATCTGGTGTTCCGATTTCTGTAGAAGTGCAGGAACTGACCGGTATCACAAATGAGGTGCTGGACATGTTTGGAGTGAGTCTCCATCAGGCCATGTCTGCTTTTCGGGCCTATGTTGGCACCGATTGCTTGATTGCCCACAACGGCAAACGCTTCGACTCCAAGTTTATCGAGGCAGCAGGGGAGTCCACTGGTATTTACATCAACAATCAGCAGGAAGATTCTATGGTTTTGGCCAAAGAAGTTCTGCCTGGATTGAAGAGCTATTCGCTCGCCAGCCTGGTGTCGTATTTCGACATCCAGAAGCGTGATGCTCACCGTGCTCAGAACGATGTGCTCATGTTGGCTGATGTAACCGAAAAGCTTCTGGAAATCAAACGGGAGCAGACCGGACAGACCGTCCTGTTCTAACCCTACAAAGCAAAAGCCCCGCAGTCATCACCTTCGCCTTTTGGCGTTGGCGGTGGCTGTGGGGCCTTTTTTATTCGTTTTCTGTCCCGGCGGATTGGAGCATGGCAATGACATCGTCAATGGACTTGCCGCTGGCATCAATTGCTTCGATGAGTCTTGTTTTGTCCTCCTCATCTTTCTGAGCTTTCAGCTTTTTCAGAAGCTCTTTCTTTTCCTTGATGTCAGCCTCCAGTGCTGCAATCTGCTCAGAAAGGCTTACTTGGTTCTTTTTGCCTCTTGGCATTTTTCTATCACCTCTATTAAATGTATAAGCGATATTTACGCTTTCCTCAGATTACCACAAAAAAGATAATAGAGGCAAGAAAACGTCGTCGAAAAAGAAACATCATTTTTTTGCATATTACTCAAATGACTTGACAAACCATGTTATAATTATTTATAACTATATAAG
>ERZ1090866.450-NODE-451-length-15160-cov-16.251043_pt1 | contig 15160 bp, 9 predicted proteins | sample MGYA00478477_ERZ1090866 | MGnify/ENA primary metagenome ERZ1090866 (study PRJEB33644, sample SAMEA5815737) | chicken gut metagenome | biome: Chicken; feature: Gastrointestinal Tract; material: Caecum | place: Ireland | collected 2019-01-01 | study: A study of the... | reverse complement strand
CCCGGATGAGCAACTCCCCTACCCCACTTATGCCGCTCTTATTTTCTCTGTATAACTAATGGGGGCAGCCGGGCGGTCAACGCCGCGCGGCTGCCTTCTCTTTATGGTTTTTCTTCCACCAGCCCGTTCAGGGCATCTTTCAGTTCCCGGATCATCCGCTCCAGCACAGCTTCCCGATCTGGAAGCTGTTCCGGCTCTTCCCCGTGCCTTCCCTTTATGATTCCCAGAATTTTCCGCCCCATCTGATACGTCTCCTGTGGGGACAAAAGTTCCCAGATCAGCTGATCCAAAAGATGTACATACAGGGAAACCGCCGTCACCAGCTCTCCTCTTCTGCCGACTGTATACAGCCGATCCGAATAATCCGCCCGGCTCATCTTTCCCTGCTGTTTCCGGTAATCTTCCCACAGGGACTGCTCTGTGATCCCGAACCGGTCTGTCCGGCGCAGAACCTGATGCTGATACTCCCCGGAAAGGCCGGTCTGCAGTCTGAGCGCCTCTTTGACCGCCTGCTTCACCGCTTTTCCGATCAGTTCTCCCAGCTTGCTGTGCTTTCCCGCGTCTGTCAGGCAGATTTCCGCCTCCGCATTGCAGACCACGATGGTCCCATCCGTGCCGGATCCTGTGGCCAGGCCCATGGAATAACGGCTGGGGGCCAGCAGCTCCTGAAGGGCGGCTGTTTTTGCCTCCGTGCAGGTAACCAGCGCCCGGGCCATGGCTCCCGGGGTCAGATCCGTATTGAAAAACAGCAGGATATTGATGGTCCCCTCCCGGAGAGGAACGGCCTTCTGCTCCGCCTCATACCAGGCGGCCGGATCCCCGGCCCTGCCTCCGTTCACCTCGATCCCACCGGTGACCACCGCTGTCACGGACAGAGCCTCAAAGCTCTCCGTCCGTATGGAAACATGTTCCATGCTGGCGGAGGTGGAAATACCGGAGCTGGTTTCCGGATCCAGCCCCAGCTCCCGGGCCATGGCTGTCAAATGCTCCCCGTAGGTGGGGGCCAGCATCCGGCAGGCCATGCCCGGCCCCGGATTCATATCGTTGTTGAAAACTGCCGTCAGATCTTCCCGATACCCTCCGTTCATGGGGCTGGTGCTCAAAACACGGCGGGCGCCCGCAAAAGGCACCACAAGACACTGATCGTACCGGTGTACCGGGTCACCGGCCGGAAGTGTGGCAATCCGCATCCTCTATCTCCTCCTTTCCCGACAATTCCTGCAGCATCCCCAGAAATTCATCATGATCTCCGAAATAACAGATCTGCTTTTGTTCTCCCAGCTCCTGAAGTCTCTTCACCAGACTGCCGCCGGTATAATCTCCGCTGAGAGCGTTTTTGTGGAAAAATATTTTTCCCTTTACGCTCTCCAGCCCCCGCAGATTCTCCAGATTGTTTCTGCCAAAGGGAACATCCGACACCAGGATCACCTCCGCGTCCTCCATCAGGGCCAGATTTTTCTCCTGATCCTTCGCGGTTACCGGTGTAAAGGGCGGGATCTCCACATGGGGGATCTGCAGATAGCGGCAGATCTCGCAGTCTCCGCTCCCCATATTGACCACTCCGGCCGTCAGCTCATAGCCTCTGTCATCCAGCTCCTCTATAATTTTTACAGCTCCCCCGCCTCCGCAGATTACATGAACGCGCAGAGGGCGGCCGGCCCTTTTTTCCCGGAGCACGCGGATGGGCACGATCTCCGGCTTGTGAAAAAGAGGATTTTCCCGAATCAGGATTTTCATCTGATAGAGGGCTTCCATATTTTTCTTGGTGACGATCTGATGGGGCTCCCCGTCGGCAGCCAGGCGCCCGTCTTTTAACAGGATCATTCTTCCGCAGTATCTGGATGCCATATTCACGTCATGGAGCACCGCCAGAACCGTCAGGCCCTGTTCCCGGTTCAGCTTTGTAATCAGCTCCATGACCTCCGTCTGATGGTGGATGTCCAGCGCGGAGGTGGGCTCATCCAGAAGAAGAATCTCCGGCTGCTGGGCCAAAGCTCTGGCCAGAATGACCCTCTGCTTCTCTCCGCCGCTCAGCTCATTGTAAAGCCGGTTTTGAAATTCCAGCGTGTTGGTCACCTCCATGGCCCGGCGAACCGCCTCCTCATCCGCCCCGGACTCATGCCTTCCGAAGCCCTGGTAGGGGTATCGTCCCATAGCCACCACATCCTCCGCGGTAAAGGCGTACTCCACCCCGTAAGACTGAGGAACCACAGCGGCCAGACGTGCCCTTTCCTTGGGTTTCAGGACGCGGTTGTCCCGTCCGCAGAGCAGGATCTCCCCGCTCTCTGCCGGAAGCAGTCCGGAGACACATTTGAGCAGCGTAGATTTTCCCGCGCCGTTGGAACCGATCAGGGATACAAACTCCCCCTGCCGGATCGTGACGCTGATTCCTTTCAGCACCTTCTTTTCCCCGTAGCCGGCAGTTACCTCTGTCATTTTCAGCATTTCTTTGCTCATCCGGCCGCACCTCCTCTCCGGGATTTCCAGAGCAGATACAGGAAAAACGGGCCGCCGAAGGCCGCCGTAATAATTCCTACCGGTATCTCCTGGGTAATCATGCTCCTGGCCGCCGTATCGCAGAGAATCAGGAAGGTTCCGCCGAAAAGCAGGGAGACGGGCATCAGCACCCGGTGCTTGGGTCCGGTAAACAATCTCACTACGTGGGGAACCAAAAGGCCCACAAATCCGATAATGCCTGTGGCGGAAACCACAGCCGCCGTAACAATGCTGGATACGATCAGCACCTTTTTCTTGACAAATTCCACATTGACTCCCAGCTGTACCGCCGTATCCTCCCCCAGCAGCATGATATCCAGTTCCCTGGCCGAAGTCATCAAAAGGATTACTCCCAGGATCACGTAGGGCAGAATGGTAAAGATCTGATTCCACCCTTTTCCGTTCAGGCTGCCCATGGTCCAGAACATAATCTGGTCCATACTCTGCTGATGAAACAGCATAATCAGAGACATAAAGGCCGAAAGGCTCTGGTTGACCGCGATTCCCGACAAAATCAGACTGGCGATGGGGACTTTTCTGCCGGTCCTGGAGATGGAATATACCAGAAACACGGTCAGCAGGGCTCCCGCAAACGCCAGAAACGCAGTGCCGGAAAGTCCGGCGATGTTTCCCGAAAAATGAAGGACAATACCGATGGCGGCGCCCAGAGCCGCCCCGGAGGAAATTCCCAGAATATAGGGATCCGCCATGGGATTTTTAAAAATCCCCTGATAGCTGGCCCCGCACACTGCCAGGGCCGCTCCGGTCAGAAATCCCAGAAGTACTCTGGGCAGGCGCACATCCCGGATGATGGCGATGCTCCCCGCGGAAATGCCCTCCATATCCACCGGCATATGAAAAATCTCATGGAGCAGGATCCGGTTCACGTCCCCTAAAGAGACGGAAGCCGCGCCCAGGACGGTACAGAAATAAATCAGCAGGATACAGCCGGCAGCCGCCAGGATCAGCGCCAGCCGCTTTTTCTTTTTCTTCATACTTTGTACTCCCCTTAACCGAAAAGGGCGCCCAAGCCGCGGCGCCCTCCTAAATCCTTTATGAAAACAGCTCCGGATAGATCTGCTCCGCCAGAAGCCTGGTACCTTCCGCCAGCCTCGGACCGGCTCTCTGGATCATATCGGCCTCCGGAGAGAGTCCGTCGTAATAGATAATCCGCCCCTCTTTGATGCACTCCAGGGAAGAAAGTCCCGATACAGCTTTCAGATCCTCCGGCGCCGTGTACAGAGAAATATACACATCGGGATCGCTCTCAATGATTTTTTCCAGAGAAAGCTGCGGCCACATCTCACCGGTATCCGCCGCGATGTTTCGCACCCCGATGTCGTCCAGCATATTTCCCAGCAGGGAGCCTTCCCCTGCGCTGTAATAATCTCCCAGATCTATGAACGCGCTCTTCTCCTCCGTTTTTTTGGACAGAATCTCCTGCAGCTCCTCCATCTGTGCCTCCATGCCGGCAGTGATCTCCTCCGCCTCCTGATTGAGGTTCATCACCTGGCCTGCCGTGAGGATATTCTGCTCCACACTCTCCAGATCATTCCCCGCGAAGACGATCACCTTCGCGCCGGCGTTCTCCACCTGGCTGCGGATGGAATCGTCCATGTAGTCGGAAGCAAAAATCACATCCGGCTCCATGGAAATAATCAGCTCCATATTGGGAGAAGTATAAGTCCCGATTGAGGGCACCTCTGCCGCCTCCTCCGGATAACTGCAGTAATCCGTCCTCCCGACGATCCGCTCATCCGCTCCCAGCGCGAACAGGGTCTCCGTGTTGGCCGGCGAGAGAGAAACCACCCGCTCCGGCTCGCTTTCAATCGTAACACGGTTGCCGAGATCATCCGTGACGGTCAGCGGATACTGGGTCTCTGTCCCCTCCCCGCTGCCGTCCTCCGCCGTTTCTTTCCCGGAAGAATCCCCGGTACTTCCGGAGACAGTGCCGGAAACGCCGCTCTCAGAAACTGCCGCGGATCCGGCTTGGTTTTCCCCGGCTGCTGATCCGCACCCGGCCGCAAAAAACGCGGCCAAAGTAAAAGTTAAAATTCCTGCAATAGTTTTCTTTTTCACGTTTTTCTCCTTCGCTTCTGCCGGATCCGGCAGATTGATTTCTGAGTTAGTATCTCATATTCCCTCTTTTTTGTCAAACCAGACCGCCCGTCCTCCCAAGGCTTTCCACTGCAGGCGCAGCTTCTCCTCCTGTTCCTCCCGGCTGGAGGTAATGAATTCAAAAGTGAGATATTCCGGCTGCAGGGTTTCCACCACCTCTCTTACTCCGGCGCCTGTAAAGGGGAGATGCGCGTCAATCTGAAACACATGGAGGTAGCAGTCCTCCTGCCTCTTTTCATACTCCCCGGGCATACACTCCCGGTTTTTCAGCAGTTCACGCACATATGCTCCCGTAATGCTCTGATTCAGATGGATCCCCCGAATATACGAAGACAGCGCCCCGTGTTTTTTTATCTGCCGCGTCAGATACTTTGCCGCCTCCTCCTGGGAAGTCAGATTCAGGTTTGTGTGCATCAGATGCCCTGTATCCAGCATAATTCCCTTCCGTGGAAAATGGATCTGCGCAAGCAGCCGTTCTGTGATCTCCGGCCTGGTCATGGTCAGACCGGGCCACCAGAGATTTTCCATCAGAAATTCAAATGGATAGTCCTTTCCATCCAGCAGCGTATTGATCAGTTCAGCCGCGGCGTCCACCACCTGCTCGTCCGTATGCAGAAACTGATAGCTGTACAGTTCCGTTGTTTTGACATCGCAGACGTGAAAAACCACATAAGAAACCCCAAGGGAGGCGGCCATGGAAAGCTGCCTCTCCAGAGGTCTGATAATGCTGTTTCGATCCAGTCTCCCGTACACTTTTTCCGCCTGCTTCAGAGAACCGTATTCCTCTCTCAGCGGCTCCCAGTTTTCCTGCCACAGATCCACCCAGTCATTCCAGTTCCGCAGATGCATGCCGCAGATAATCTCTCTCGGAAAAAACGAGGGATCTCCTCCCTGGCAGTGCATCAGTTCCAATCCGTCAAGCTCCATCTTCCGCAGGTAATCCGCCGCGTCCTGTCCGTCCAGAAACCGCTCCTCGTCCCAGCGGCAGTCTGTCATGTTCATAGTTATTTTCATTCTTCTGTCTCCGGAGTAATTTATTTGAGTTCAATACAAAAGGACATGAGACACGGATTGCTCCGCACTTCGTACTCCCGCAATCCTAAAAACACCTCATATCATAAAGCATACGGATATATGCAGAAAAAATCAATAGGTAAAAATGTTCAGCCGGTTATTTTACAAGCACAAGAAAAACTCTATGCAAATGATTCGTCCATTTACATAGAGTTTTTATTCCGTTCATTACATTAACTGGTTCTGCGCAGGTTTTATCGGATCTGAGGACACTATTCCTCGTTTTCTGTTTTTCTCCGGAATCTGACAGCAATACATCCGACGCATGCCGCGGCGGCCGTTCCTCCCATCACAAAATAAATGATGAAATTATTTTTGTCTCCTGTCCCCGGAGTCCGGGTTCCCTCTGCGATGCCGGTGCCTGAGGAGGTTCCGCTCTGGCTGTTATTTCCGCCTTCTCCTCCGGTCTGTCCCGGATTTTCCTCTCCCGGTTCACCCCCGGTCTGTCCCGGATTTTCTTCTCCCGGTTTCTGAGGCAGAGAAGAAAGTGCCGCCAGAAGATCTTTTGTCAGCTGATCAATGCCGGGCTGGTCTGCCGCTGTCAGATTCTGGTTCTGAAGCATTTCTCCGGCCTGATCCAGCAGCTTGTTCAGATCCGCCAGCTGTTCGTCCGTATAGCCTGTCAGATCTGTTTCTTCCGCTTTCCGCACAGCCTCCTGAAGTCCGCTTAGATCCGCTTTATCCTCCTGGGGGATCTTTTCAAAAGTTACTTCGATGGTATGGTCCCCTGTAACCTGGCTGAAGGTATAGCTCAAGTCCGTCCCTTCCACCGGCTGTCCGTCCACCAGAATCTCCCCCACCCGATATCCGGCTTCCGGGGTAATCTGATAAGTTATGGAACCTCCGTCCGCAACCTGGACTTCTCCCGCGTTGCTGATTGTTCCTCCCGGGCCTGCCGCCGCGGTAATGGTGTGGGTTACCGTCTCCGGCAGGGCTTCTGTTACAAATTCCCTGACTGCCGTATTAGTGATTCCCAGCTTGTCATTTGTGACAGAGGCGTACCATCCATACCGGGTCTCGGGTTCCAGTCCCTCCCACAGGAAAGACACGCTGCCGCTTACGTCTGAAAGGCTGCCGATTACTTTTTGGGTCTGCAGGTCCGCGCTGATGCTGTTCGTTCCGAGAGTTTTGTCCGCTGTATCAAAGGATACATCCAATTCCGCGATATCCTGGTTCACCGCGTTGATTCCCGGGCCGTAGTTTTCCAGCTTCGGAGAATCAAAATAGTTGAAATCATCTCTGTAGGGAGAGTAGGAATTCAGATAGATCTTATTATTTTTCAGATCAAAATACAGGAATTTAATGTATTCTGATCCTCCTTCAGGATCTGACTGATAATCCGTACAGATCTGATAGACTGTACGCTCCTTGATTCCGTCTCCATTGTCGTCAAAGGCATCTGTCTGGATGCTGGCCCCATGATAATGGCCGTTCAGGACTGCGATTACATTGGGATTTTTCGATACAACCTGATCCCGCAGAAGTTTTCCTGTATAATCCAGCAGATCATCCGCCGCGTTTACATTGGTATAGCGGTGCAGGGCGATAATCGCTTTCCGGTCGGGATACTGCTGAAGAACCTGATTCATCCACTCAATTTCATCTGTATAGATATCCCAGCTCATATAGAGGATCAAAAGATCCTGGCCGTTTTCTGTCAGAAGATCATAGTGTCCCAGATTGTTCTTGTAGGATCCGCCATAGTAAGATTTATCCTGGAACCTGTCTTCTCCAAAGTATTTCCAATAGTTGCCGTAGCCTTCCGCCCCGGCGTAAACATCGTGATTTCCTCCCAGAACGCCGTAGGGCATGCCGGCCTCATCAAAAATTTTCATGGAATGATCCGCATTTTCCCATTCTCCGGTCATATCTACGTCATCTACGATATCGCCTGTGTGGAGAACATAGCGGATCTTCCAGTCATCTGCGTGATCTACGATCCACTGATTCATATTGTCATAGTGATACGGGAAGCTCTCTGAATAATACTGGGTATCTGTTTCCCAGGCCAGCGCAAAATCATAGTTTTCCGGGCGGCCCGTTCCGTCCCAGTCAGAAAGCGTGTCTTCCGCTGTCAAAGCGGCAGGACTGTCCGCTTCCGGAGCAATCCCTTCTGTAGCGCACTGAACCAGCAGAGAGGCCTGCCCCTCCGCCACATGATCCCGGGCAGCAAAGGACTGCCGGATTGTACCGGATTCATCCGCTGTGCCCAGCAGCTCCCATGTATTCTGCGTATGATTAAATACATACAGATTCAGGGGATGCGACGCGTCCATGTTGCTGGCATATCCATTCCAGTTTACGGAGATCACGTCATCTTCCCGGGTTTCCCCTGTACAAACTGTAAAGATCTGGCTGGGGAAATTTCCTCCTGAAGCCGAAGTCTCCGAAGCCTGTCCCTCTGCCGGAACAATGCCTCCGTTTTCCAGTGTCAGGCTTTTGCCCTCCAGGAACGCAACGTCCGCTGTCTGATCTTCCAGGGAAACTGTAAGGTTTGCAGTAGTGGGAGTGATTCCGTCATTGTCGCTGTCCGTAACGCTGGGATCCACGTCCTCCGTATAAAAACGCAGTTCGGCGGCGGCGATATTGCCCGCTGTATCCGAAACGACTGCCTTGATCGTGTGCTCTCCTGCCGCCAGATCATGCGGTGTAATAACCGCCGGCAAAGTCAGAGGCTGGCCGTCGAGGCTGAGCGCTGCCTCGCTGATTCCGTTGGCATCCGACGCGACAGCTCCTTCTTCCAGAACAAAGGGCTCATAAAGAGTGCTGTCCTGGGCAAATCCCAGATCGATGGCAGGCGCTGTGTTATCCACAGTCACATTGGCTGTCGCTGTCTGACTGCCGGAAACCGCGGTGATCACATGACTGCCGTCCTCCAGAAGCGTGGTGTCCAGGGTTGTTCCTACTGCCGTGACTTCATCGGCCGGAATCTGGAAATGGGCTTCCAGATACGGAACCATGCCTGAACTGTCGCCGATGGTATGCCATGCGTCTAAAGAGGTATCTGTATTTGTCTTTTCATTGTCCGGGGTGATAGACACGGGAAGATAACTTTTCCCGTTTGCCAGTTTCAGCTGCAGTCCGGACACTTCAAAATCTTCATGATTTTCATCGGCCACCACATCATAGATTTCTTCAAAGGGCGTGCCGCTGTCTCCTGCCCAAATGGTCAGAGTTACATCGTAAGTCTGAGTTTCCGGATTATAAGTAAAATATTTGTTGTCAACATGGATGGCTCTTGATAGAGGCAGCTCGCACCAGGGGCTCAGGATCGTCAGGATATCCCGGTCGTTGTCTCCATAGGGAGCCGTCACGGCGTTTTTGAAATAATTATTCATTCCTGTTGTCTGAACCATGAAGTAGGCGCCGTCTTCCAGCATATTCTGCTGCTTTGCGTCCTGACCGTCGATCTGGATCACCGTATTCTCATTGCTGCCCCCGTCATTGGCGGTCACAGTCGTGACGCCGGATAAAAGGGACTGGTCCTCCACGTTTAGCCGCACAGTTCCCTGCGTGTCGTTCAGTCTCCGGATCCTTACGGTGCTTTCCGGGGTCTCGCTCATGCCGTATAAAGTGTAGGCTCTGACTTTAAAAGTCACCTGATCATGTCCGAACAGGATATCCGCGGGGATCTGCATCAGAAAATGTCCCAGCCTCCACTGCGTTTTTTCTTTGATGCTGGTCCACTCCCCGGCATCATCCAGTTTATAAAGGATCTCCGTGCCGATCAGATAAGGTCTGTTTTTCAGAGCCTCGCTGCCTCCGGGACAGTTCTGCGGATTGTCCGGGTCGACATAGTCCTTGAACGCGTCCAGTCTGGCGCTGTCTGTGGCTCCCGCCAGCAGATCCACATCATACATGACTTTCAGCTCTTCTCCCTCCCGGATTGATTCGGGAACCGGAAGATTTTCTCCGGAACACACCTCCAGGGTCGGCGGCTGGCCGTCATCCGCAGGATACCCTTCATATCCCCTGAAAGGAATCTGTTTCCCGGAAACCTGCCAGTCTTCTACTGTTCCAGGTGTAGCCTCTGCCACTTCAGCGGGGATGGATTCGTTTAATCCGCTGTTTCCATGGGGATAAACATACTGAAGAGCTGTCCGGCTGTGGGTGTATTCGCCGGTAGTTTCATTAAATCCGGCTAAAGTAAAGGCATCTTCCTCCGAAGTTCCAAGACGGATCCATCTGGGAGCTGTGCCGTGGAGTCCGGAGTAATTCACCTGTACGATATCTTTTCCGAGTTCCAGATTGGTTCCGTAAAACTCATTAAACTGATCCACCGTAGTGCCGTTGCTGGTCAGCCAGTATACCATAGATTCTCCCGGCTCCAGCATGGCTGTGAAATCGTCCAGGGTCCAGGTTTTTCCTGACTGGGCGGCTGTTCTGGCCGGATAATCGTAGTAGTACAAAATTTTATAATAGCTTAAATTGATGCTTTTATCCGACTGATTGTAAACTTCAAAGTATGTATACTGTCCGCCGTCCGTACTTTCCGCGTTGGCAGCCACTTCTGTTATGATCAGAGGCGCCGCGCTGTCCTCGTCAGGAACCGCCGGGGTCATTGCTGTAGTCTGTTCCTCTGACTGAGCGGACAGGTCCGGTCCATAGCTGGCTGTTACATACCACTGGATCTCATCCGCGTAAATCAGTTCCGCAGGAACAGTACCCGTAAAGCTTTGTCCGTCCTGCTCCGGCTCCATCTCTATCTCTTTATAATCCTCATATTGGGTCTGCGCGTCTCCCGCTTTCTGCCGGTAATGAAGGGTCACATTCATTGCCCGGGGAGTTCCCCCGCAGGGGATCTTGGCGGTCACTTCCAGGCTGTCTCCGCCTTTCGCTGTAACGCTGCTGATCTCAGGCTTCTGCTCTTTTACATGTACTCTTTCGGGAGGCACCTGTTCTTCTGTTACAGTTCCCGGAGTGGCTGCCGCGATGCCTGTTTCCGTACATTCTCTTCCGGTTCCCGGATAACTGTACTGGATTGCCAGCTTATCCGGATTCCCCGCGGCTATTTCATCTCCATGGGCATTGGACCATGCGGCAACAATAATGGAATCCTCATCTTTTCCAAGAAAATATCCTCTTTTTTCGCTGGCATGGATGCCGCTGTAAGGGATTCTGACAATATCCCGGTTTTCTTCCAGGTTGGTTCCGTAAAAACGGTTGAAGTCATCTACTGTCCTGCCGCTGGTTCCCTCGCTCTGCCAGAGCACCAGAGTTTTACCCGGCTCGATAATCAGGTCGCCGCCTTCAGATCCCCAGCCGGAGGGCTCAAAGACTTTTCCGCTTCCCATGCCGCTCTGATAGCAGTAATAAAATGTATAATCACTGAAATTAATGGGCGCATCAGAATTGTTATAAACTTCTGTGTAAGTATAACGTTTACCGGAAGGCTGGTCTGTGGCCACCTCCGTGATCAGAAGCGGCGGCGCCTGGGTCCAGTCTGTCTGTTCTGACTCGGAAGCCGCGTCCTCTGCTTCGGTTCCGGACCGGGCTGCATACGCCGGCAGCACCGATGTCACAAGCACCGCTGCCGCCAGGGCTGAAGTCATGAGCGTTTTGGGGTGTATTCGTTTCATAAGCAATCTCCTCTCCAATAAGTTAACCGGTTCCAGAGGAGATTATACGCCCGGCGTTCTTTCCGTTTCTATCTGCTTTCGGTAAGCATTATGTTATATTCAGTTAAAGCGGCTTCACTTTTTCACAGGCACCCGGCGTCCCCCGGTCATGAGCATCGCGGAAATAAACGATACAAAGGGAACCGTCAATATAACTCCCAGGGAGCCGGAAATACCCCGGAGCAGTTCAATGCCGATTTCATAGCCGTTCATATATTCCAGATAGGGCATACTGTAAGAATAAATCATAATCAGAGTATTGATGGAACTGCCGGCAAAAGCCAGGATCAGCGTATTGGACATGGTTCCCATCATATCCCGGCCCACATTGATGCCCGAACGGAACAGCTCCCCTTTTCCGAGATCCGGACTGTTGGCCCGGATCTCCGCGATGGTAGAGGCCACCGACATGCTGACATCCATGACCGCCCCCAAAGAAGCAATGAGAATGCCGGAAAAAAGCACCCCGGAAACATCCAGCCGGCTGTTCTGGGCAATATAAGCCAAAGTTTCCACATCGCTGACATTTAATCCGGATATATGAGAAAAATGTCCGAACACCGCCGCGATCACTCCGGATATCAGAACCCCCGCTATGGTGCCCAGGATCGAACAGAGGGTTTTATAAGACCATCCGCCGATCAAAAACATAACCACTACTGTCACCAGCACTGCCGTCAGTGTTGCCGCCCCGAAAGGAGAGACGCCTATATACATCAGGGGAAGGTACAAAAACAGAATACAGACAAAGGTGAAAATCAGGCCGGCAGCGGAAGTAACTCCCTTTTTTCCTCCCACCAGGCAGAGAACTCCCAAAAATAAAGCGATCAGGATCCAGAGAATATTTCCCCGGTCATAGTTGTAGACGCTGGCTGTCAGCGTGCCTTCAGAATTTTCATTGACCAGAATGATTACCCTCAGTCCGGGGAAGCATTTTGCCCCTGAATGATTGGCATAAGGGCTTTGGGCTTCGCAGATCTCCCCTTTATATTTTCCCGAAGTGATCCGTATCCGGACCACCTGGTTTCCCTGCATCTCCACATGGTCTCCCTCGCTTGTATTGTCGCTTACCACTTTCTCCACCACCGCTTTCGCAAACTCTGAACCGCCTGTAGGGCGCAGAGGCGGACGATGGATCCCCTGATTCAGCAGGATAAGGATCCCCAGAAAAACCACCAGGAAAACCGCGCCGAGAAACACTGTAAATTTTGTTTTGTTTTTCCATATCTTTTCCATAAACGATCCCTCTTTCTTTACAAAACTGCAAACGCCTTTATTATACTTGGCCGCAGGAATCGCTTCTACCGTGTTTATGTAAACACTATGAAAAAGACCGGTATGTTCCGGCACTTTACGGAATTTTTTCCAGCAGGAGCAGACTGTACAGATAACGGCAGCGGATCATGGGATTTTCCAGTTCCAGCGCAAATAGCTCCCGGATTTTATCCAGCCCAGTGTATTCCGATGGATGTTCAGAGCGGCCCTCTTTTCAGAGCCCGCTCCGCCTGTTCCGCATAGAAGGATGTATCTTTCAGATCTTGAAAAACATCGCTGAATCCTCCGGAACATTGAAAAAATCTCAGTGTTTTTCCAGCCGCGACGCGAGCATTCCGCCGCTTTCCTTTTCTTTCAGTACAAAAAGGCCGGTTAGGATTCTGTGTCCTAAAACAAAAAGGAAGAGACAGTCCGGCAGAGAATTCAGTCCTAAAAAATCCGAATTCTCTGGGGTTGTCTCTTTCTGCATGTCAGAGGTTAAAAATCAGTATTAACCGACACTCCCTTTTCACCTGCATTGCCAGGCGCATAAAACAACCGAACTGTCAACCCTGTTGCTGGTAATTATTGACATTGTTGAAAGTGCCGAATACTTGCTCTTCCGCATCTCTAATCAGTTTATCCCACATATGACGGGTCAGTTCGTTGGGAGGCTGCTGTGCTTTCAGAGCAAGCACTGGCTCATAGTTACGGTTTACCATATTGCTAAGAAGATAATAATATTTTTCGGCTCTTGGGCGGATTTTTTTTACGCTTTTCGGTATAGCTCCATGGAGTTTTCCAAGAACGAATATCAGTTCGTCCTTTTTCTTTAGATACTCCAGAAAGATCGCTTCATGATATAGAAAGTAAGCATGAATGGAACGTCGGTTATTCATTTTTATACTGTGCAGGAGCGCTAACGCTTCTTCATCGTAATCCTGATAAGAAAGAGCAAGTACTCCATACATTTGCACTGCTATATCCGGAAACTGCCATTTTCGCGAACAAGACTCGCAATATGAAACCAATGCAAGAAAGACGTCTTTCGCGTCCCCCTGTTCCAGCATGCTCTTCCACGGATAAAATGCCCTGCCGCTTAGGGTAAACCCCACCGTTTCAATTATAAATATTCCAGCAGAAAACAATATCAAAGTTAATATGCCGTGAAGTATATTGCCCCGGTTAAGAATGATCGGTACAGGAATCAGCGCCTCAAAAAATGCCAGCACTCCGTACGTATCCCTCCGACCTCTTGCAACAGCGCGGATCTGAGAGAAAGGATTTACCGGATCTGTAGATGGTAAACTTAAAAATTCTTTTTCTTTCAAACGCAAAGCTATGTTCATCAAAGTATCACGAAATTGCCTTTGTGATTCAGTAATCGGCCGCGACTGATTGACTTTTCTTCTGCCAATTATAGCAAAGACCAGGATCAGGCCAGTAATCCCTGTAAAAAAAATCCAGAATAAGCCGCCTGCGTATCGGCATAAATATACGGCAAGGCCGACTCCGACGCATCCGGCGAGAAAAATCTGCAGGGTGTTCCGCTTTCTGAATCTTTTCCATGTTTCTGATGGCGGCTCTTGCACCACCAATGGAGGCTTTCTGAAAAAACGAAACATACAGACGCAGTATCCAAAAACAAACAGGATACCTGATGCTGCCGCGCATAATCCGTATCGAAAATCATGATAATTGAACAGCATATATCCCTGGATCAGCAGGTATGCCGCAAGGCAGCCCGAAAGCGTCGCTGCCAATACCCAAAGCCTTGAATTGTTTTTCTTCATACCATATCACTTCCTTGTATGTAGCATAGAGGGTTTCATTCTGCACGAAATAAGTCTGATCACTGCTTTCATCCATTTGATAATGATGTGTGTTTTCAGTGATCTCGTTTTCCCTTTGTGTTTCCGCACCCGGAAATATCAAATATTTTCGATTCTGATTCTATTTCCATTTACCTTATAATCCCAATAATAAAAGGTTATACGTTGACCGACAAATAGATCATCAAATATTTCCGGGCCTATCACATACGGATTGCATTCTAATATAAGAACCCTGTTACCAGCAAAATTCGATGCATCTTCATCTGATATTTCAACAGTAATTTCTGAATCAACACGATTGAAAGCTCTAATTGTTCCCCTGGTAAAAGAAGGTGCGTCATTTATTCCTGAAACAGAATTAGGATCTTTATTATTGTTAATCATTATGGCTCCTATGATGATGGCCATTACCAGCACGCAGATAGAAGCTATAATGATTTTCTTTGTTTTGAACCATTTAATTATCAAAGGCTATACCTGTCCTTTCAGTAAATGACGCAGAATCGAATAATAAAAGTCTTAGTCGTCTGCCGCCGTTATACTTCTAAACTCTGTTCCAGATGCAAAAAAAGCCACGAAAAAACGTTGATTTTAAGCGCTTTTTCGGGCTTTATAATACCAGGGGATGAGAGAATCGAACTCCCGCTAAGAGTTTTGGAGACTCCTGTCATACCATTTGACCAATCCCCTATTTCAAAATAAACAAATATCTGACATACCTTCAAAACCGCACACAAAACTTCTTTCCAAACTCTTCCTGTGAAT
>ERZ1090866.444-NODE-445-length-15319-cov-6.839950_pt1 | contig 15319 bp, 9 predicted proteins | sample MGYA00478477_ERZ1090866 | MGnify/ENA primary metagenome ERZ1090866 (study PRJEB33644, sample SAMEA5815737) | chicken gut metagenome | biome: Chicken; feature: Gastrointestinal Tract; material: Caecum | place: Ireland | collected 2019-01-01 | study: A study of the... | reverse complement strand
TAATAAGATTCTATAAAAAAATGCAAAAATAAGACTAACATACGCGAAATGGATTGTGTTAGTATATAAATGCAAAAGAATAAGGAGGAAAATGAATGGAAGCAGAAACGAATGAAGTTTTGGACGATTTCGCGCAAGAAACCAAACAGCCGCCTGCGCCCAAAGAGAAAAAGAAAAAGTCGGGGATGAAGAGAAGAGAAACGATTTTCCTCATCTGCATTCTCGCTTTGCCCGTTCTGAACTGGCTCGTATTCTGGCTGTACGTCAACCTCAGTTCCTTTGTGCTGGCATTTCAGGACAATATGGGGAATTGGAGTCTGGTCAACTTTACGCTTTTCTGGGATCAGCTTACCTCCCCGTACGGTGAAACGATCGGCATGGGGATTCTGAACACTTTGAAGTACTTTTCGGTCAACCTGCTGGTAATTTTCCCGCTGACGCTGCTCATCAGTTATTTTATCTATAAAAAACTTGCAGGATACGCCGCTTTCCGCGTGATTTTCTTCCTGCCCGCCATCATCTCGGGCATCGTTCTTGTCAGCGTGTATTCCAACATGATCTCGCCGTCCGGACCGATCGGCTCTCTGTTGGAGAAAATGGGGATCACCGTCCCCGAAGAAGGCTTTCTGAATAACCCGAGCACGGCGACGCCCGCGATCCTGATTTACTGCGTCTGGACGGGGTTCAGCACGAATATGATCATCATCGGCAGCGCAATGTCCCGCATTCCCGTGGAAGTGCTGGAATCGGCGCGTCTTGACGGGTGCACGGCGTTCAAAGAGCTTGTCTATCTCATTCTGCCGCTCATCTGGTCGTCCATTTCGACGTGGATCATCTTCCTCTTTACGGGGATTTTCAATGCGGGCGGTCCCATCCTGCTGTTCCATCCGGACGGCGGATTCAACACCATGACGCTTTCGTTCTGGATCTATCAGCAGGTGTACGGCGGGGGCACGTACGGCGGCACGGGCAATTACGGGCTTGTTTCCTGTACGGGGCTGATCTTTACCTGCATCGGCGTTCCGCTGATCCTGTTTATCCGCTGGCTCATTGAGAAAGTTCCCACGGTGGAATACTGAGGAGGGGCGAAAATGCGTATTTTACACAGAAAACCGGTTGAGGCTTCCATCCTCTATCAGCGTTCAAAAGGGGAAAAGGTCCTGTATGCCATTGTTTTTATCATTTTTCTGGCGTATGCCGTGAGCCTTCTCTTTCCGCTCTTCTGGCTGCTCGTCAACTCGCTGCAAGACAGAACGATCTACGAACTCAATCAGATGTACGGCGAGGGCTTTGCGTTTCCGACTTCGCTGCATTGGGAAAATTACAGCTACGCCTTCACGCAGCTGAGTTACAACGGGGCGAACATCTTCATGATGTTCTTCAACAGCATATGGTACACGCTCGCCTGTGTGCTGGGCGGCGTGCTGATGAGCGCCTTTACGGGCTACGCGCTCGCAAAATACAGATTCAAGGCGCGTGGGCTTATGTACGGCGCGATCATCTTCACGATGACCGTTCCCACCGTCGGTACGACGGGCGCAATGTTCAACCTCGTCTATAACGTGCTGCATCTGTACGATTCTCCCCTGTACGTTATCCTGAAACACCTGTGCGGCACGGGGCTGAACTTCCTCGTCATGTACGGCTTTTTCAAGAACGTTTCGTGGAGCTATGCGGAGGCGGCGTTCATGGACGGCGCGGGGCACGCGCGGGTATTTTTCAGCATCATGCTTCCTATGGCGCTGCCCGCAACCGTCACGCTGTGCATTTTGTCGGGGATCAGCGCATGGAACGAATACATGGACGTGCTGATGTACCTTCCGAGTTTCCCGACGATCGCGTCGGGTATGTACGGGGTTTCGAGAACGCTGCCCCGCGAAGGGAACTCTCCCGCCTATTTCGCGGCGCTCGTCATCTCCATGATCCCCGTCCTCGTGGTATTTTCCTGTTTTTCCAACGTCATTATGAAGAACTTTGCTGTCGGCGGATTGAAAGGCTGATACGCGTAAAAAAGGAGGAAATATAATGAAGAAGGTTGTTTCTGTTGCAGTCGCCGCAATGCTTGCGGGTACGTCGCTCGCGGCGTTTGCCGGCTGCGGCTCCAAGGTCGACTCCGAGAGTCCGGAGACGCTGGAAGTGTATGTTTGCAATCTGGGCTACGGGTATGCGTGGGCAGAGCAGATGCTCGAAGATTTCGCGCAGGAGGATTGGGTCAAGGAAAAATATCCCAACTTACAGATCGATTTCGCGCAGGACGCCGTGGAGCAGAACTCCAAGAACTGGCTGGAAAACAACAGCACGAACTACGACGTCATCATGTGCACAAACCTCGAATCTTACCTCGGCGCAAGCGAGGGCAAGACGGTGGATCTGACCGAGCTCGTCTATAACAAGACCGTCCCCGGCGAGGACGTCACGTTCGCGGAGAAAATGTTCGATTCCGTTCTCGAATCCAACCGCGATCCCGACAGCACCGCGGAGGATCCGCACTATTACACCGCAACGTTTGCCTCCGGTATGGCGGGGATCGCCTACAACGCCACCGTTCTGGAAGAGCTCGGCTTTGAAGAGCCGAACACGACGGACGAACTTTTCGCCATTGCCGAGAGCATCAGCACGGGCAGCTACGTTGCAGGCGCGTCCGGCGATTATACGGTGGGGCAGCCCGTTGACAGGAACGTATACGCTTCGGAATCGGCGTTCGTCACCTACGGCGTTTCCGCATATATCAACTATACGGTCGAAACGTGGTGGGCGCAGTATGAGGGCGTCGGAAATTACGTCAACTATTTCGAGGGCGTCAGCGACGGGATCGCGGGCAACAGCGCCGTGACCCGTCAGACGGGGAGACTCAAAGCGCTGGAAGCGACAGATACGATGATGGACTATACCCGTCTGTATCCCTCCGCGGAGCGCGACGCATACCGCCGCGCGCAGAACGAAGTCGTCATGGGCGTTTCGCTCTTCATGGCGAACGGCGACTGGTTCGATATGGAGGAACGCGACTTTGCCGCATCCGCACCCGGGGCGGGCGAAGTGCGCCTGATGAATACGCCCGTGCTCAGCTCCATCCGCGAAAAGACGCCGTCCATTCCGGACGACGCGACGCTTTCGCTCATCGTGGAGGCGGTCGATAACGGCTGCAACACCATCGACGAGGCGGCGGCAAAGTATCCCGAACTTGCGGGCAAGGGAATTAAGGATACGGACTATCAGACCGTGCATGACGCGCGCATGCTCGTCTATTCCATCGGTCCCCGTCATAACGTCGTTATCCCCGAATGCTCCCCTGCGAAAGAACTTGCGGCGGATTTCATTCTGTACATGGCGACGGACAAATCGCTGGAAACGTACGCGTCCATGACGGGCGGCGCAAGCCTTCCGTTCGACTACAACTATCAGGAGAACACGGAGCTCTGGAACAGCTTCTCCGCCATGCAGCAGCAGCGGCTGGAACTGTTCAGCGATCCCGATCTGAACATTATGCCCAACGTCGCGAAGTATCCGCTCGTTCTGCGCGGCGGGTTCTCGTCATGGTATCCCTGCGAAAACCCGGGGTATGAATTTCAGACGAACGGGTCTACCGCGCAGGAGGTCTACGACGAGATCATTCAGTATTGGACGGAGAACAACAGCAGCCGGTTCAGGATCGCCTGCTCGCAGGCGGGTATCTCCATAGGCTGACAAGGAGGGGAAAAATGAGCAGAACAAAGAACAGAGCGGGGATGAAAGCGGCGGCATTTCTTCTTGCCGCGGCAACGGTTTCGCTCCCCATGGGCAGCGTGCTGCACACGATCGCGAGCGAAGAGACCGTGGAAGTGTGGTCTACCTACGCAACGGAAAAGATCATGCGCAGCGGGTACGACGAGTATGCTTCCGTCCGCTTTGACCCGAAGGTAACGGTCAGCGCCTGCAAGGGCGAATACGAGAGCACGCAGCTTATTTTAACGGCGCAGAAGGACATCGCCGATTATAACGTGACCGTCTCCGATCTTTCGGACGGCGCGGGACATACGTTCTCTGCGGATAACATCCTCGTGTACCACGAAAAATACATCGAAATCGCAAACGTGTACGAGGGCAACGGCGCGGAAGCGGGGTGGTATCCCGACGCGCTCCTGCCCGTGGAGAAAGCGGTCGAGTACGGCGAAAACGAGATCGCCGCAGGGAACAATCAGGGGCTGTACGTGACGTTCAACGTCCCTGTGGATCAGGCGTCGGGAACGTACAGCGGCACGATCGCCATCACCTGCGACGGCGTGCAGATCTCCGTTCCCGTCACGCTTACCGTCAACGAGATCACCGTGAGCCAGACGACGCACACGAAGTCGAAATTCAACGTCACGTTCGCGCACTGGCTGGGCGAGCTCGACAGCACGCAGGATATGCTCGATTCCTACATTTCCATGATGGCGGAATACCGCATCTCTCCCGGGCTTATCATGTTCGGCAACGACTCCAACTACACGGATGAGAGCATCTCGGCGTATGCGGACAAGGCGTACGAGCTGTTGCAGGAAAATCCGAAAATGAGCACGTTTGCCGTTCCCACGCCGACGATGACGGATTCTTCTACCGGACTGCCGACGCTGAACGGAAGTATTTTCGGGAAATACCTCAACGCCATCATCGATACTTCCCTCGAAAGCTACAACGCGGAGACGCAGCTTGGATTCGACCTGATGTCTCACGCGATCTGCACGGTCAGCATCATCGACGAGCCTGACCTCAACGATACGCTCGACCGCGTTCCCGGCGTTGCCGCACAGTTTGAAAGCGCGGTCTTCCAAGCGAAGGATTATCTGAACGCGCAGGCGGAGGAGATGGGCATATCGGATGAATTTGTCGAACAGATCGAGGCCTCGCTCAATAACTTCCCGCTCATCGTCTCCCTGACGACCGCGTGGTCGCCCGAAGCCGGTTCGGACGCGGAGAAGATCATTACGTCCTGTCCGCTCATCAATTTGTACGACAGCGCGGAACAGCGCGAGGTGTACGCGCAGCAGGAACAGCGGTGGATCTACACCTGCGTTCAGCCGACTTCGCCCTATCCGACCTACCACATCGAAGACACGCTCGTTTCCGCAAGATCGCTGAGCTGGATGATGAGCGAGTACGATATTACGGGCAACTTTTATTGGGCGGCGGATCTGTATCAGAAATACGCGGGGAACGGCTCGTACCTTCCCATCGACGACTACTACGGCACGGCGGAACGGTATGAACGCGCCAACGGCGACGGGTATCTGATGTATCCCGGCGCGCCCTACGGCATGGACGAACCGCTCCCGTCGCTGCGGCTGGAAGCCATCCGCGACGGCGCGGAAGAGTACGAGCTCTGGTACGCTCTGCACGAAAAATATACGGCGGCGGGGTACGATTGGGAGGACATTCAGCGCAAAGTTTCTTCCCTCATCTATCAGGGCGCGAAGGTTGTTTCCACTTCGGAGCGGATGCAGCTCGCGCGCGAGACGGTCATCCGACTTCTGGAACTTGCGGAAAGCCCGCTCTCCGTCGGGATCACCGATATTGAGGAGAACGGAACTTCCGTAACGTACACCGTGCGCGGGGCAGCCGGTACCGTTCTGACCGCTTCCGACGGGATTCAGGTCGCGGACGCTGGCTCGAATACGTGGAAACTCACGCTCGACACGCAGACCGTCGGCAATCTCTCCTTCACGGTGAGCAAGGAAGGCGTTTCCGAGAGTTTCTCCTTCCCCGAGAGCACAATTACCATCCTCAGCGCGGAAGATATGCTCGCAGCCGTTTCGGAAGGGGGCGGGGCTCTGACGGCGGCAGTCGTCAACGGCGCTTCCGTCGGCGCGGGCGAAGGGCAGATCTTGCAGCTCTCGATCGGCTCCGTTACGGGCGGCAATCAGTATATCTATGCGGGCGGCAGCGTGGCTTCCGCAATCGGAACGGACACCAAAACGCTCGTTCTCACCATCTTCAACCCCGGGACGGACGAGATCCCGCTCCGCCTTACGGTGCGCTTTGCGGGGAGCAGTTACGGCGTCTCGGTCGCCAACGAAACGCTCGACCCCGGATGGAATACGCTGGAAATTACCGATCTGTCGCAGATTCTGGGGGGGGGTACGGTAGAGTCTGTCGGACTTTACTTCACAGACCTTGCAGCAAATTATGACGCAATGACCGTATATCTCGGGCAGATGACGGTATACCATTTTTAAGGGGGTGAGCAGATGAAAAAGAAATTTGTTCTTCTTGCGGGATTGCTGACGCTTTCATGCTGCGCGGCAGGATTTGCGGCTTGCGGCGGCGGAGAGACGACCGACCCCGACGCCGCGCTCAAAGAGGACGTCCTCGTCAACGGGTTTGAAAACTGGACGCCTGATTTGCAGACGGCGCTCATCTACAATGACTTCGGCAAAGTCAGCCTGAATACGGACAAGCAGTATGTGACGGAGGGCGAACGCTCCGCCCGTCTCGACCCGCTCGGCGGGAGGTACGCTTCGTCCGCCGCGCCCATCGTCATGTTCTCGCTCAAATCGGATACCTACGGTTTCGACTATGCGGACCTCGTCTATGCGGACTATCTCTCCTTCGATATTTACAACGCGCAGGACGAGGACGAGACGATTTACGCGGGCTTCGCCTCCGATCTGAACGGCGTCACGTCGATCAGCCGCGTCGGGGAAAAGAGTTTTACGCTCAAACCCGGGTGGAACAGCTGCGAATTGCAGGTGGAGGCGTCCCTGCTCTCCATCGTGGGCGACCTGACCGAAGTTCTCGGCGTGTACTTCCGCTTTGAAAGCGCAGAGTCCGCCAACGTCGTGGAGGACGGAGAGGGCAGAACGCCGCGCTACTATCTCGACAATATGTGGCTGATCAAAAAACCCGACAGGTCGGAAACGAAGTTCGACGTATCTCTGCGCGAGAACGAGATCGCCGATTTCGAGAGCCTCTGGCAGGGCTATATGTTCACCAACGACAATCCCGGGCTTGTGGAAGTCGTCGAAGCGTCCGATTATGGCCTTACGGCGCCTTCGGGCGAAAAGGTCCTGCACGCCAAGTTCGGCGGGACAAATTCTGGAAATTGGCTGCAAATGGAAATCTCGTCCAAACTGCTCGATAAGACCGCGCTGTTCGGCATGGATGCGGAAACGGCGGAAAACGCGTATATCTGCTTCGAGACGTACAACAATACCGATACTACGGTGAATCTGTGCATGGTGTACCGTACGCCGACGAGCCTGCTTCTTTCGACGAACAACCACTGCGCGCCGCACACGTGGACGAGTTACGAGTACTGCGTTGCCGACCTGCTTGCCATGGAGAACGCCTTCCTGACGGCAATGGGCAATTTCCAGATCTCTTATAAGGACGATTATACGGGAGAAAAAGAGTATTTCTTCGATAATTTCCGCATTGAGATCAGGGACTGATTTGCGAGAGAATAAATCATAAGGGGTAAAAATTATGAAGAAAAAGACTATTGCCATAGCGGCTATGCTGCTTGCAGCGTCGCTCTGCTTCGGATTGGCGGCGTGCGGCTCGGGCGTCTCGCTTAAAGATTTCCCCGCCGAAACGGAAGAGACGGCGGAGCTTGGCAGCGTGTACGAGCTGAGAACGCAGGTCGAGGGCGAGGACGGCACAACGTACCGTCTCAGCTCGCAGGTCGTCACGCAGGACGGCGGCGCGGTTCCCGTGTTCGAGAACAGCTTCGACGTCAGCGACGTGAGCGGATACACCATCACCTACACGGCGTTGATTTCGGACACGGAGACGCAGCAGAGCGTCGTTACGCTCAGCGTGACAGACAACACCGCGCCCGTGATCAACATCAACAAGCCCGACGACGGGATTGTGAATACCGAGTACCGTCTGCCCGAAATTTCGGTGAGCGACCTTGCGGGAACGCAGCCGGCGGTCACGGTGAAAGTGTATCTTGTGGAAGGGGATTCCAAAACGGAAGTTGCGGGACTTACCGAGCGAGAGGGCAGATATTACTTTACGCCTTCCGCACTCGGGAATTATCAGATCGAAGTGACGGCTTCCAAAGCAAACGGACAGAGCAAAACGGCGACGCGCACGTTCATCATCGATCAGCCCGTGCTCGAAGGCGAGGTGTTCTCGCCCGACGTGTTCGACCCCGCCGCGCAGGTAGAAGTCCGTCTGAATACGGGCGATACTTCCATCGATCTCACCAAGCTGAGCGTGGAGAGACGATCGCCCACGCAGGAGGAATCGGAAACCGCCGCATACAAGGGAAATTACCTGAAAATCGACGGCAGTCAGATCGGGAGCGGCTGGGTGAATTTTTACCTCACACCCCGTCAGGAAGAAGAAGTTTACGGCGCATACGATAAAGTGAGCGTTTGGCTCTACTTTGAGGCGGACGAGAGCAGCTCCGTCTGGAACAGCCTGTTCAATAACAACGGATACCGCGGATATTATGCGGCAAATACATGGCAGCTCATTCTTGTGGACCGCGAAGCGTTTGTGGAGAACGTATCCGGCACATTCCTTTCGCTGCGGTTCAATTCGGACGGCAACGCCTATTTCGATAACCTGAAAGCGCTTCGCATCGGGACGATCGCCGCCGTGAACGACGAGGATATTACGGCGCACGAAACAATGCTCGTTCCTCCCGTTCCGGAAGACCGCTACGGGCGTGCGGGGGAAACGTTTAAAATTCCGTCCGCGCAAGTCATGGTGGACGGGCTGATCGATCCGTCGATCACGCCGACGCTCTCCTCGGCAACGTTCACGCAGAATTTGCCGGGAAGCACGCCGGAGACGATCGGCGGCAGCGCGTTTACGCCGCTTACGGGCGGAACGCTTTCGGCAACGTTCGGCTATGAGGCGGCGTCTAACCAATCGATCGACGTTTCGTATACGATCTCTTCGGCGCAGGCGGCGGGCAATGTCGTGTTCAGCCCCGCCACGGCAAACGGCAGGGTCTCGATGCACGTCAACGATAACGCCCGAATCTCTGCAAAAGCAGGCGACGCGGAGGCAACCTATCAGGGCTCCTACCTCGAAGTCAGAAACAATGGAACGGGTTGGAATAATCTTTATCTGAATCTCGATCTTGCGGCGGACGCCTATTCGGATTACGATCAGTTTGGGCTCTGGGTCTACTTCGATGCGGAAGAGGGCAGTACGGTAAGAACGTCGCTCTTCAATTCGGTACGTCAGGTCTACGCGGCGGATACGTGGTATTGCGTTCTCGTCGACCGCGCGTTGTTTATGGACAATATCGCCGATCTTCATGTTCTCTTTACCGCGCAGTTCGGCGTAGACAATTCGATAAATTTCGATAATTTGCAGGCGATCAGGCTTGGCGAGATCGTCGCCCTGAACAACGATACGGATAAGGCGATCGTAGTCGATTCCGAACAGGTCGTCGACTGCACGGTTCTGCAATCGTATACCATACCGACCGCGCACGTGACGAACGGAGAATCTGCAACTGCGGAAACCACGGTTATGTTCAGGCAGAGCTTTAACGGCGAGCCGCTCACTACGCTGGAAAACGCGCAGGGCGAAATCGATCTCTCGGCGCTTGGCTCGGGCACGCTCTATGTCATCTATACGTGCGACGGCGGCATGAGCAAAACGGTTACGGTGAATATCGCATCGGTAACAAACGACACGGGCGCATTGCTCGATATGCGCTCCGCCGACGTGCTCGCGAATGTCAGAACGAATGACGCTACTACAAAAGTAACATATCAGATGGGTGACGCCGAGAACGGCTATATCAGCTGGACGGATGTCAATTCTGCTACCAGCGCATGGCCGAATATTCTCATCGATTTTAAGACGACGCAGCAGGTGTTGCAAGACCAAGGCGTTGCATATCTGAAAGTGGAAGTCTACTATCAAACAAACGGCACGCGCGGCATAACGGGTTACTTCTGCGCGAACGGTACGTTTAAGGTTGGCTCCGATCAAGACGACGATAAAAATCTGCAAATCCCGCGCAATCAATGGTACACGGTTTATATCCCGATCAGCTATATGACAGATGCAATTCTTGGTCAGGATACAGATTTCATGCGGGTTCGGTTTAATCTGAGCGGGAACGGAAATTTCGATAACGTTCAAGAAGTCCGTCTCAAAGGCTTTGTTCCCGTGACGGAAGCGGAAGTGGAAGAGACATACAGCTATTTCGCGCCTGCCGAGGGTGAGACAACGGAAGGGATCGTAACCAAGGATAATAAGGGTTCCGTAAGTCTTGTAACGACCGAATTGCAGGGAGAAACCGCCCCGTATTTAAGCTGGAAGGGTAACACGCAGGACGGTTGGGATCAACTTGTAATCGGCAGCCGCTATCCCGATCATAACGCTTTTGAGCTGTATGATTACGTTGCCGTCGAGGTGAAATATGTCACGGCGGACGAGGCGCCCACGATTATTTCCGGTTATTTCGCAGGCGGACAGTGCACAATCGGAACGACGAACACTTCCGATCAAGACGGAATTGAGAGTATGCGCTGGGTCACGGTATATATGCCGATCGAGCAGTTCTATATGACCGGCGGCGTGAGCGGAGTGTTGGAAGGCGGAAACTACCTGATTTCCTGCGGATTTACGGGAACAGGCGCCCACTTCCCGCAGGTCGAAGAAGTGCGGATCGGAAAGATCTATTTCACCAACGAGGAGCCTTCAAATTATGTCGAGGCGAATAAGGCAGGGTATGTGTATATGGACGCCGATCTGCCCGAACAGCAGGCATAACGGAGCAAACGTTCCCGCGCGGCGTTCGCCGCGCGGGAAATAAGGAAATAAAGAGAGGTAAGTTTATGAAATTCAGATTTTTGGGTACGGGCGCGGCGGAAGGGTTTCCCGCCATGTACTGCGGCTGCGCGTACTGCGAGGCGGCGCGAAAAGCGGGCGGAAGGAATCTGCGCACCCGCTCGCAGGCGATCATCGACGACGATTTTCTCATCGACTATCCGTCCGATTCCTTTATGCACGCCATGCAGTACCGCCTGCGCATGGATACGGTCAAATATCTGTTCGTCACCCATTCCCATCTCGATCACTTCGCGCCCGAGGACGCGACGATGCGCGGACTTGCCTTTGCGCACAATATCCGCGAGCCGCTCGTCACCGTCTACGGCAACGAGGCGGTCAAAAAGGTGTACGATTGGGCGCACGGGATCGCCATCGGCAAAATCAAGGACGGATACACCTTTCAGTTATTGAAGGCGTACGAACCCGTGCAGGCGGGGGAGTACACCGTCATTCCGCTCCCCGTACGGCACGATCCGAACGAGAACTGCTATATCTTCGTCATCCGCAAGGGCGGCAAAACCATTCTGTACGGAAACGATACGGGCATGCTGTACGAAGAGGTGTTTGACTATCTGAAAGAGCAGAAAATTTATTTCGATATGGTCAGCCTCGACTGCACCATGGTGGAAAATCCCGTATCCGACGAGGGCACGCATATGGGCATCGACGGAGACGTGCGCGTGAAGGCAAGGCTCATGGAGAACGGAAACGCGGACGGGCGGACGAAGTTCTTTGCCAATCACTTCTCGCACAACGGGAACCCCATGCAGGACCGCTTGGAAGCGCTGCTCCTGCCGCACGGGATCACGCCCACGTACGACGGGCTGGAAGTGGAACTTTGATGAAACGATGATACAATTTTACTGTACCGACAGTCTTGTTAAAATTTTCCCCGAGACAAAACGAGCGCGCCGCCTGAAAAACGGCGGCGCGCTTTTCAATGAAAAATACGCGTTGCAGCTTTTTCTGCTTTCGGACGAGATGCGGAAGGAAGTCTCCGTCCGATGCTCCCGTTCCGACGCGGTGCGGCTGTATGCCGAGGATTATATCCCCGCGGTTACGGTAACGCTTCCCGGGGCGGACGACTATACGGTCGGAAAGACGGGGCTGTACCCCGATCTCCTGCGCCCGCTCAGCGTTACGGACTTTTTCCTGCGCCCGCAGATCCCTTGCCCCGTGTTCGTCGAAATCGACTGCGGCAAACTCGGCGCGGGCAGGCACAGGCTGACGTTTACGGCGGAGTGCGCGGGCGAAACGCTCGCCGAGACGGCGTTCACGCTCACCGTCGCAGGGGCGGAGAGCGGGGAGAGCGACCTCATCGTGACCGATTGGCTGCACTGCGACTGCATTGCAAATTATTACGGCGTTCCCGTGAACGGCAGCCGCTATTTCGCGCTGGTGGAGAATTTCATCCGCACCGCCGTTGCGCACGGGATCAACACCGTTTTCGTACCCTGTTTCACGCCCCCGCTCGATACCGCGATCGGGCATCACCGCACCAACGTGCAGCTCGTCGGCGTGACGGAGGAGAACGGCGCGTATCGCTTTGATTTCTCCGCGCTGAAAACGTTCATCGAAATCGCCAAGCGCGCGGGCGCGGCGTACTACGAGGTGAATCACCTGTTTTCGCAGTGGGGCGCAAAGGCGTGTCCCGACGTCTATATCCGAAAAAACGGCAGGACGGTGCGCTGTTTCGGATACAAGACCGCAGCGGACAGTCCGCAGTACCGCGCATTCCTGCGCGCCTTCCTGCCCGCGCTGGACGCTAAGTTCAAAGAGTGGGGCATTGCCGAAAGAGCGCTGTATCACCTCTCCGACGAGCCGAACGGCGAGCATCTGGAACGGTATCGGGCGCACCTGCAATTTTTCAAGGAAGTGCTGCCCGACTGCCGCGTCATGGACGCGCTGAGCGAGTTTGCGTATCGGGAGATCGGCATCGACCTTCCCGTCGTCGCGATCGATTCCTGCGAGCCGTTTTTCGCAAGCGGAACGGAAATTATGGTCTATTACTGCACGGGGCAGGACAGACATTTCGAGCCGAACAGCTTTTTCTGCACGCCGTCCGAACGCAACCGCGTGCTGGGGGTCATGCTCTACAAATACGGCGCGCGCGGGTTTTTGCATTGGGGCTATAATTTCTATAATACCTACCTTTCCCTGCGCGGCGTCGATCCGTTCTACGAGACGGACAGCGCGGGGCGGTATCAGGCGGGGGACGCCTTTCGGGTGTATCCCGCGAAGGACGGCGCGCTCGCGTCGCTTCGGCTGAAAGTGTTTGCCGACGTCTTGCAGGATTACAGACTGCTATCCGCCGTCGAACGGAAAAAGGGGCGGGCGTTCGTCCTTGCCCTTCTCGAAGAGCGCGGCTTTTACGGGTTCTTCCGTTATCCGCACGACGGAAGGGCGCTGCTTCGCCTGCACGACGAATTGTGCGGCATTCTGGTAGAGCAGAGAGATTGAAACAGAGCAGAGAGAGCGAATATGAAGTTTGAATTTTGCAAGATACATTTCGCAGAAAAGAACGGGACGCTCTGCGCGGGCGCGTTCGGCGAACCCGATTGCTGCGTTCCCGTCTCCGACGTGCGCGTCGCGGGAGCGGATATCGTCGCGCAATCGCCCGCGAAACAGGCGCTTTCCGCGCCTGAATCGCTCCGCCTGCAAGACGTGCGCAGAGAGGGCGGGCGGCTCGTTATTGTACAGAGCAGCGCGCTCTGCCGCGTGGAAACACAGCTCGAAGCGCTCGGCGAGGGGATGCGCGTTTCGGTGAGCGTGGAAAACGTTTCCGAAAGAGAGATCGTTTTGGAGAACGTTTCCATGCTCAATCTGAGCGGATTCTCCTTCGCGCGCAGAGAAAATACATATCTGTACCGCTTCCACAACAGCCACCACTGCGAGTGTCAGCCGCGCCGCCTCTCGCTCGATCAGCTCGGGCTGTTTGAGACCGATCACCGCAATTTCAAGCGGATCAGCGGCTGCAACGTCGGGAGCTGGTCCTCAAAGGAAGAACTTCCGCAGGCGATCTTGGAGGACGCGGAGAACGGTTCTTTTCTGTTCTTCCAGATCGAGTCGTGCGGCGGCTGGTATTGGGAGATCGCGGAGGGGTGCGGCAGGTCGCTGTATCTCTCGTTGAGCGGCGGAAATTTTACGTTCCATAATTGGAAAAAACGGCTCGCGCCCGGGGGGATATATTCCTCCCGCTGCGCGGCGGCCTGCATCGGGGAAAGCCTGAACGACGCGATACGGAAGATGACTTCCTATCGGCGCGCAAGCGCGCAGTTCTGGACTGCCGACGCGTCGCTTCCCGTCATATTCAACGAGTATATGTACCTCTCATGGGATTCTCCCAAAGAGGAGCGCACGCGCGCGCTCGTGCCGCTCGTCGCCGCGTACGGTGCGGACGTCTACGTCATCGACTGCGGCTGGCACGACGATATCGACGACGAAAAAATCTATCCGTATGTGGGGAAATGGCGCGAGAGCAGACTGCGCCTGCCGCACGGGGTCAGGGCGATCACCGACTATATCCGCTCTTTCGGCATGAAGGCGGGGCTATGGATCGAGCCGGAAGTGCTCGGCACGCGCAGCGGGGTGTCCTATCCCGAAGAGGCGTATATCCGCACGAACGGGGAGCGCGTCTGCGTGGCGGGAAGATATTTTCTGGATTTCCGCCATCCCGAAGTGCGCCGCCGCATGGGAGAGACCGTCTCCCGCATGGTGGAGGAATACGGCGCGCAGTATATCAAGATCGACTGCAATCAGGACTGCGGCGTCGGAACGGAAATCGCGAGCGACTCCTGCGGAGAGGGACTGGAACAGACCACGCAGGCGTTCTGGAATTGGCTGGAAGAGCAGCGGAAACTATATCCCGACGTCATTTTTGAAAGCTGTTCCAGCGGCGGAATGCGCATGGATTGGCAGAGCTTGCGGGTAAGCTCGGTGATTTCTGCGTCCGATCAGATCGTTTACACGAAATTTCCCTATATCATCGGCAACATCTTTTCGGCTGCGCTTCCCGAACAGGCTGCTTTTTGGAGCTATCCCGTCATCGACAGCAAGTACGAGCCTGCCGAAAAACGCCCGACGGACGAAGAGGTCTCCGTGAACATGGTCAACGGGATCATGGGCAGAATGCACCTCGCGTCCGACCTCCGTAAGCTGACGGACGGGCAGGCGGAACTCGTCAGAGAAGGGGTTGCGTTTGCAAAGGCGTGCAACGGATTCCGCCGCACCGCCGTTCCCTTCCTGCCGTTCGGGTTTGCGAAGTTCGGCGATGCCAAAGCCGCCGTGGGACTGAAAAATGCGGACGCGTTTTTGCTCGCGGTGTGGAACCTCGGCGAACACGGCGCGATCAAAGTGCCGCTCGACGGAAAGATTGGCAGGATCTCCGACGCCTATCCGGGCAGTCTGAAAGGAAACTGTCGGCTAAGCAGCGACGCAGTGGAGATAAATCTCAAAAAGAACACGGCGGTCGTTTTGAAAATCGAATACGATCGGGAAGAGGCGACAAGATGATTGATTTCGGAACGGGCGGATTCCGCGGGGTAATCGGGGA
>ERZ1090866.442-NODE-443-length-15335-cov-5.269437_pt1 | contig 15335 bp, 11 predicted proteins | sample MGYA00478477_ERZ1090866 | MGnify/ENA primary metagenome ERZ1090866 (study PRJEB33644, sample SAMEA5815737) | chicken gut metagenome | biome: Chicken; feature: Gastrointestinal Tract; material: Caecum | place: Ireland | collected 2019-01-01 | study: A study of the... | reverse complement strand
GTCCCTGATTGTACAGGCTTTTGGAAAGATAATCCACTTTTTTCTGGATCAGCACATTATACCCGCAGTTCGGACAGTAGTCCAGATCCGTGTCAGTAAGAAATGCGCCGCAGTTCACACAATTCATGAATAGTGTTTCTCCTTTATTTCACACGTCTGCTGCCTTTGGCTTCCCGGAGCACCTCCTGAAGGCCATCCAGAATATCCGTCAGTTCTTTCTCGTAAATGGCGCCTTCCGCGTCCGTCACATCCAGACATGGTTCAAATTTCTTCAGTTCCTCTTCATAATCAATCATTTGCATCCTCCTTTCGGAGCAGTTCCTTGATCTCTCCCACCAGGTAAAGGGATCCCACGCAGAAAAGCATACCGTCTTCGCCTTTCAGGGCAAGCGCCGCACGAAACGCCGCTTCGGTATCTTCAAAAGCCTGCGCCGACGGGCATCCTTCTCTGCGGAAAATCTCCGCCAGCGCCTCCGCCGGAACCTTACGGTAACCGCCCACCTGGGTCACCACAACGTGGCGGAACCGTATCCTTCCAAGTATGGTCCTGATCATATCGGTATAGTCTTTGTCATCCACTGCGGAGAACAGCAGCGTCAGGGGGCATTCCTTCTGAAAATGCTCCGCAGTCTCCACAAATTTCTCCACACCGTCCTCATTGTGGGCGCCGTCCACGATCACTCCGGGAAGGACTGTCTCCATTCTTCCCTGCCATCTTGTCTCAAGCAGCCCTTTCTTCACCGCATCCTCCGGTATGGGGATCTGCTGTTTCAGGACTTCCACTGTCTTAAGAACAAGAGCGGCGTTCATGACCTGGTACCGGGCGATGAACGGTATGGAAAATACTGTATTTCCATAATACCCATTCTTCACGGAAAAATCAATGCCTCCGCTTGTGATTCCCTTAATTTCCGCGTCCTCTCTCTTCACTTCAAACCAGGGGCTTCCCAGTTTCTCCGCCTGGTCCCGGATGACTTTTGCCGCCTCCTGATCGTTGCCGTCGAAAATCACCGGAACGCCTGGTACGATGATCCCGGCCTTCTCTCCCGCGATTTCCCGGATCGTATTTCCCAGGTACTGCATATGGTCGAAACTGATGGAGGTGATCACGCAGGCGGCGGGTTCCTCCACTGCCGTCGTGGCGTCAAGCCGTCCGCCAAGTCCCGTCTCCAGCATCACATAATCCACGCCGGCGTCCGCGAAGATCACCATTCCCATGAGGAACAGCATCTCAAAATAAGTCGGGTGATAGCTACCTTCGGCTACCAGCTCGTCCGCCAGCGCCCTGACTTTCAGAAAAGCGGCGAGAAAAGTATCGTCGTCAATATTCTGCTCGTTGATCTGGAACCTTTCATTGATGGTCACCAGATGAGGAGAGGTGAACAATCCGCAGGAATAGCCGGCCTCCCGGAATATGGATGTGAGAAACGCGCAGGTGCTTCCCTTTCCGTTCGTTCCCGCCACATGGATCACGCGGAATTTCTTCTCCGGATTTCCCAGTCTTCTCAGACACTCTTTTGTGTGAGAAAGTTTATTTTTGGTAGTAAATTTCGGTGTTTCCTCAATATAGGCAACTGCTTCTTCGTAATTCATAAAAAAAATCCACCACTTTTATCTATAATGTATTCGTAGCGGCTCAGGGGCTTCCGCCCCTGAAAACCGTTACGTTATCATTATATATGAGTGGTGGAAGATGTCCAGTACCAATCGTAATCTTTTATTCGCCAGAATTATTCACCATCCGCCTTCAGCTTCCATTTATTCTCACTGTACAGCATGTAGCAGGAACGGTCATAACTCTTGCTGAGCGCTTTTCTGGTAGGCGAATTGCTTCTCTGTATTACCGCCAGTCTGTCGAAATCGTCCAGTTCTGTTCCCGAGATGATCAGCGTGGTGGGATTCACATAGACGGTATCATACCAGTCTCCGTTCAGTTTCACCTGACTGGATGGCGTGAAGTTCGTACCGGTGATCCTGTAGGTGTAATCCACGGAAGACATCAGTTCCAGTCCGTCCAGCGTCACATCATAGAGTCCCAGGCGCATCTTGGTACGCTTGAAGGGATTTTCCCCGTCGTAGGAATAACGTTCCCCATAAAGGAGATCGTACTGGAGAGTTTCCAGATCAACCTGGTAGTTTCTGGTGTTTCTTCTGGCCTGATGATAGCGGAAAATCGTTCCCTCGTGGATTCCCACCCGGTCCATCACTTCCGCGGCCATCTGATATGCGGCCAGATTGACGTCGTCTTTCTCAAGGCCGAAATTATCCCACATCACATACTGGGTCTGGAAGAGATATTTGTTTTCAAGATCCTCCACCTCCAGCCCCATTGTGGGGAGATGATCCCCGTACATTACCAGTACGACGTCTTCCGGATAATCTTCAAGAGCCGCCACCAGCTCGCCTACAAACTCGTCCATCTCATGGATCTCGTTGACATAGTATTCCCACTGATTATTCTTCTCCTCTGTGGCCGCGCCGGCAACTGTGATCTCAGGATCTTCGAGGATCGGTTCTTCCGGGTAGGCCCCGTGTCCCTGCACGGAGATGGTGTATACATAATCCGGCTGATCCTCTGTGGAATCCAGACACTTGATGATCTCATCCGTAAGGACGCGGTCCCTGGTCCATCCAAGAGAGTTTTTGTCATCCTCCTCCGGCATATATTCCGCCGAAGTGAAGGTGTCAAATCCAAGATTCGGGAAAATACTCTTTCTGCTGTAGAAGTTTGCCTCATTGTTATGTATGGCATGGGTGGAGTAACCAAGCTTTTTCAGTACATAAGGCGCGCTCTCGCAGGTGGTCTCCTTGAGAATACTCTTGTAGGGATATTCCCCGGGGCCGAAATAGTGCATGCTCATTCCCGTGATGGATTCGAACTCTGTATTCGCCGTTCCGGCTCCCACGGAAGGAACTTTGTAATAACCCGACGTATATTCCTCCATCAGTTTCCGGAAATTGGGGATTGGATCATCAGAAATATCCAGGTAGTTTACCAGTTCCGGATCAAAGAAGGATTCCAGCTGGACGAATACGATATTGGGAAGATCCTCTGTATCCGTCTCGGGAAGATCGGATTCCGTTTCTTCAATGCGGGCGATCTCTTTCTCTGAATAATCCCGGGGACAGCTGATGCCGGTGTTAAATATCGTTGTCGCCAGACAGTAGGGATATCCGTAATCCTCGTAGGCAAAAGCAATGTTGCCAAAGTAATTGGAAAGCACCCTTTTTTCCAGCGCCAGCTGGGTGATCCCTCCGAAAGCGGCCACGCCGGCCAGAACCAGCGGAAGGTTGTATCTGTATTTCAGTTTGCCTTTATATCTTGGTCCTTTGATCAGAAGGATCAGAAGGATCAGGGCGAAAATACCCAGCACGATCAGCGCAACCGTCACGCCCCATGCCGGAAGGTATTTCTCCAGAAGGGCCATGCCGTCCGTCAGGAGAGCCAGGTCCGGTCCGGTAAACGGAGTGACGCGGTTAGCCAGGATCACTCCGTTAATGATTCCCAGAAAGAGCCAGAACATTGCCAGCAGCACCCGCAGGAAACATCTCCGGCGGAACAGATATACGATCAGCGTGGTCGTAAAAATAAATGCGGCATTGTAGGCAAATACCAGCGGCTTTTCTGTCATGTATACCCAGGCTTCCGACAGTGAATGTCTGCAGATGGCTTCGATCAGGAAATACCCCGCGGCGCTGAACAGCGCGTGAAGCAGAAGGGAGATCCTGTTGCACACATCATACCATTTCATCCTAACACTCCTTTGTTACTTATCCATTTGTTTCAGCTGCAGGTTTACCTTTTCCATCATTCCTTCATATTTCTGAAGCTTTTCTTTCTCCGCTTCCACTTTCGCCGCGGGAGCTTTGTTCACAAAGTTGGGGTTGTTCAGCATTCCCTCGCACCTTGCGATTTCTTTTTTCAGTCGTTCCTGCTCTTTTTTCAGGCGCTCGATTTCTTTTTCGCGGTCCACAAGATCTTCAAGAGGCAGATAAACCACCGCGTCGGATACCACCACGGATACCGCGTCCTCGCCGACGCCGTCTTTCGTTCCCTGTACATGGATTCCGTTGGAGAACGCCAGATTCACGAAAGAATTTTTGCATTTTTCGTATCTCTCACAGGCTGCGGCGTCTTTTCCCACGATCACCAGGCCTGTCTTCCTGTTCATGGGAACATTCATCTCTGTGCGGATATTTCTTACGCCGCGAACGGCTTCCTGGAATCCCGCCACAGCTTTTTCGGCCTCCGGGAAGTTTCTCTTTCCGTCATATACCGGCCAGGGCGCGATCATGATGGATTCTTCTTCCGGAAGAAGGGTACAGTAAATTTCCTCTGTGATAAACGGCATGAAAGGATGAAGAAGTTTCAGCCCTTCCGTAAGCACAGTGCGCAGAGTCCAGAGAGCCTCTCCCGCCGCTTCGGGATTCTCCTCCTTATTCCAGAGGCGCACTTTCGCCATTTCAATATACCAGTCGCAGAGCTCGTCCCAGAGGAAGTCGTATACCTTCTGTACGGCGATACCAAGCTCATATTTATCCATATTCTCCGTCACTTCACGGACTACGGTATTCAGTCTGGAAAGAATCCACTGATCCTCCATGCACAGTGCGTTCAGATCTTCCGGAGCCTTCACGGTCTGACCTTCCAGGTTCATCATGATAAATCTGGAGGCGTTCCAGATCTTATTCGCGAAGTTACGGCTTGACTCTACGCGCTCCCAGTAGAAACGCATATCGTTGCCGGGCGCGTTGCCGGTGATCAGCGTCAGGCGCAGAGCGTCGGCGCCGTACTTGTCGATAACTTCAAGGGGATCGATCCCGTTCCCCAGAGATTTACTCATCTTCCTTCCCTGGGAATCTCTGACAAGTCCGTGGATCAGCACATGATGGAACGGAACGGTTCCTGTCTGCTCCAGCGCGGAGAATACCATACGGATGACCCAGAAAAAGATAATGTCATATCCTGTCACAAGCACATCGGTGGGATAGAAGTATTCCAGCTCCGGCGTTTTCTCCGGCCATCCCAGCGTAGAGAAAGGCCACAGGGCGGAACTGAACCAAGTATCCAGAGTATCCTCATCCTGATGAAGATGAGTACATCCGCACTTCGGACACTTCTCCGGCATCTCTCTGGCTACGATGACTTCACCGCACTCGTCGCAGTAATAGGCCGGGATCCTGTGTCCCCACCAGAGCTGACGGGAAATACACCAGTCGCGGATATTTTCCAGCCAGTGAAGGTAGGTTTTTCCGAAACTTGCGGGAACGAATTCCAGTTCTCCTGTCTTCAGGACTTCCATGGCGGCTTTCGCCATCTCGTCCATGCGGACAAACCACTGAGGTTTGATCATGGGCTCCACGGTAGTGCCGCATCTGTCGTGAGTTCCCACACTGTGGTTATGGGGAACCACCTTCACAAGCAACCCCTGCTTCTCAAGATCCTCCACCATGGCTTTTCGCGCCTCATAACGGTCCATTCCCGCGTATTTACCGCCGAGGGAATTAATGGTGGCGTCATCGTTCATGATGTTGATCTCCGGAAGGTTATGACGTTTACCCACCTCGAAGTCGTTGGGGTCGTGGGCGGGCGTGATCTTCACACAGCCTGTCCCGAATTCTTTATCCACATATTCATCGGCGATCACCGGGATCTCCCTGTCTGTCAGCGGAAGTTTCAGCATCTTGCCCACAAGATCTTTATATCGTTCGTCGTCGGGATTCACCGCCACGGCGGTATCTCCCAGGAGAGTTTCCGGACGGGTGGTCGCGATCTCCACGAAGCGGCCTTCCTCTCCTGCGATGGGATAATTGATATGCCAGAAAAATCCGTCCTGATCCTCGTGTTCCACCTCGGCGTCGGAGATGGACGTCTGGCATACGGGACACCAGTTGATGATCCTGGAGCCCTTGTAGATATATCCTTTTTCATACAGCTTGATGAACACTTCCTGAACGGCTCTGGAGCATCCCTCGTCCATGGTGAAGCGTTCTCTCTCCCAGTCCGCGGACGCGCCAAGCTTCTTCAGCTGATTGATGATCTTTCCGCCGTACTCCTCTTTCCACGCCCACGCGTGCTTCAGGAATTCCTCACGGCCGATCTCATTCTTGTCGATGCCTTCTTTTTTCAGTTTCTCAATTACCTTAACCTCTGTGGCGATGGCCGCATGGTCGGTTCCCGGCTGCCAGAGAGCCTCGTATCCTTCCATTCTTTTGAAGCGGATCAGGATATCCTGCATGGTCTCGTCAAGGGCATGGCCCATATGAAGCTGCCCGGTAACATTGGGCGGCGGCATTACTATTGTAAAAGGTTTTTTGTCAGGATTTACTTTTGCGTGGAAGTAGCCGTTGTCCATCCATTTTTTGTACAGGCGTTCTTCCAGGCCTTTCGGATCATAGGTCTTTGCCAGTTCTCTGCTCATTTGCTCCTCCTTAAAAAACAAGCCCCTCACACAGTTGTGTGAAGGGCAATATTCATCGCGGTACCACCTTCGTTATGCGGAAATCTCCGCACATCTCATTCTCCCTTAACGCGGGCTACGGGAGAACCTGAATGAAATCTTTCTCAGCTCTCCGGCTCCGAAGCTACCTTCAGCATCTTCTTCCTCGGAATTCCTTACAGCCTGCGGGAATTCCTCTCTGGGAGGGAACAATGCCTACTCCTCTTCTTCTCCGCCTTTACCATGAAATTCACTATAAACGCAAATTTTCGGCTTGTCAAGGAGGATTTCATAAAGTTCATATTTTTTTCTTTTTATTCCACCGACTTCAGCGATTCCACCATGTCGATTTTTTTCATTTTGAGATGCATGAAGATATTCACCACCGCCGCGAAAGCTCCCGTGATCAGTGCGCAATAGAGAAAACTTACCGGATGTATCTCTCTGCCGAACATTACCGCGTCCACCTCCACGGTAACGATCACGAACCGGTGGAGCAGAACGCCGAACCCGCATCCGAACAGGATCCCGCCTATGGTGAGCAGGACATTTTCCCTGAGTACGTATTCCGAGACCTCCAGGTCATAAAATCCCAGGACCTTCAGCGTGGCAAGCTCTCTCTGTCTCTCTGTGATGTTGATATTGTTCAGATTATAGAGGACCACGAATGCCAGCATTCCCGCCGAGACGATCAGGACAATGATCACCACGTCCAGAGTCCCCAGCATACGTTCCACCTGATCCGCCGTACTGGTGGTGTAACTGATACTGAGCGCCGCGGGATACTCCACGATCTGCCCTCCGATATCTTCCGCCTGGTCTTTGTATTCATCCTTTACCGTAAATACAATGTCCTCATAGACCGGTTTCTCTCCAAAAGTCTCCTCGTAGACGGCGGGCGTCATATATATGTAATGGCCCATATAGTTTTCTGTGATCACCGAGATCTTCACACTGTATTCTTCATTGTCTTTCTCAAGAACAATATCGTCTCCGATCTCCAGATCCATAAGGTCTGCCGTTTTCTCGCTGATTGCGGCCCCTTCCTCAGGCATCTGGTAGATTTCTCCTGTAACGCGGTTTCTCAGCGTCACGTCCTCCCGGAAACTGTCCATGTTTTCGGGTGCGTAGACATATGCGCTGATATTGGAATCCTCAGAAGCCACCGTAACCTTGGTAAACTGTACCCCCGTAAACCTTACGATCCTTGCGTCCGCGGCGAGGAATTCTTCCAGTTCTTCCCGTTCCGCATCTGAGGCATCCTCGTCTGCGATGATCATAGCGTCATAATGCTGCAGCTGGGAATACTGTTTTTCCACAATGCCGGAAATGGAATCTCTCAGGCCGAATCCTACCAGCATCAGTCCCATACTGCCTGCTATTCCGAAAATTGTCATAAACAGCCGTTTTTTGTAACGGAACAGGTTCCTGAGGGACGACTTCCAGGTAAAACTGAGGTGTTTCCACAGGATCGTGATCCTCTCCACCAACACCCGTTTTCCCTCCTTCGGAGCGGGCGGACGCATCAGGGACGCCGGCGTTTCCGCCAGCGCGCGGTAGCAGGAGAACACCGTCGCTCCCACCGTGCACACCACTGCCGCCACAGAGGCGATCAGGGCGTATTTCCATTCATAATGTATCATGATGCTATCCTGAACATTGTGATACATCATGCCGTACGCCTTAATGATGATATATGGAAGAAGTTTCTGTCCTGTCAGGATTCCCGTGATGCTTCCGCTGACAGTGGCAAGGAAAGCATAATTCAGGTATTTGGACGCGATATCATACTTGCCGTAGCCCAGGGCTTTTAATGTGCCGATCTGGGTCCTCTGTTCCTCCACCATTCTGGTCATGGTGGTAAGACTGATAAGCGCCGCCACCAGGAAAAAGATTACCGGGAAAACGTCCCCGATACTTTTGATACGGTCCGCGTTGTCTCCGTAATCAGAATATTCCGGGAGATCCGTCCTGTCTGTAATGATCCACTCCGGAACTTCGATCTCTTTCAGATCCTCCCGGGCGTCGGCGATCTCTTTTTCACCGTCCGCAATTTCCTCTCTGGCTTCCTTTTCTCCTTCCCGGTATTCCTCCCAGCCGTCTTCCAACTCTTTTTCTCCGTCTTCCAGCTCTTTTTCCGCGTCGGCAAGCTTCTGCTCATTTTCCGCGATCTCCGCCTCACCGTCGGCGATCTGCTTCTCGCTGGCGTCAATCTCGGCCTGACCGGAGATCAGCTCCTGCTCTCCCGCCGCGATTTCCGCTTCCGCCGCGTTCAGTCTCTGCCTGTTGGCGTCGATCTCCGCCTGGCCTGCCTGAAGTTCTGCAAGGCCCGCATTCAGCTGCGCTTCGCTGGCCGCAAGTTCCTGTTCTCCTGCCTTAAGCTGTTCTCTGGCCGGAGCCAGTTTCGCCTCCTGGGCGGCGATCTCTTCCTGCGCAGACACCAGTTTTGCTTCCTCCTGTTCCAGCGTCTGCCTTCCTGCGTCCAGTTCCGCCTGGCCTACATTCAGCTGCGCCAGAGTATTGTCAAGTTCTGCCCGGGCCGCCTCCGCCTGGGCGATCCCATTCTGCGCCGCCGCCAGACTGTTCTCAAGTTCCGCTTTCTGGGCCACTGCCGCGGCCACTGCGTCGTAGGCGCCCTGCGCCTGGGCGAGGGCATCCGAAGCGGCTGCAAGTTCACTGTTCGCCGCGTTCAGCGCCTCTTCATAAGACGCCAGCTCCTCTTCCGCCAGTTCTCCTGCCTCCACCTGGGCGGCGGCTGTATCATAGGCGGTCTGCGCTTCTGCCACGGCAGTTTCCTTCTCGCTCACTGCCGCCTGGGCTGCTGCCAGAGACGCTTCCAGCTGGGGGAGCTGTGCTTCCGCCTCTGCGGCCTGCCCGATCGCCGCCTCGATCTGCGGGATCTGCTCCTGAAGCTGCGCCACCTGCGCGTCGATCTCCTGCTGGCCGACCTGTACCTGGGCGATCCCCGCATCGATCTCCTGCTGCTTTGCGTCCAGTTCCGCCTTACCCGCTTCGATCTGAGCGCGCCCGGCTTCCAGTTCCTCTTTCGCCGCCTGTATCTGCGCTTCTCCGGCCTCCAGTTCCTTACGGGACTGTTCCAGCTTTGCCTTTCCTGCCTCGAACTGTTCTCTGCCGCTGTAATACTCATCCCATCCGGCCGCCAGGGTACTCTCGCCGGACTGAAGCTGAGCCCATCCGTCGTTCACCTGCGCCCTGGAAGATTCGATCTGGCTCCAGCCGTCCGCGATCGTCTGACGGGCGTCGGCAAGCTGTGCCTTACCGTCCTTAAGTTCCTGTTTCGCGTTCTCAAGTTCCCGCTTTCCGTCCTCGTACTCCTGACGTCCGTCAGCCAGTTCCTTTTCGCCGTCCTCCAGTTCTTTCCGGGCATCGGCAAGCTCCTTATCCGCTTCCTTCCTGCCGTCTTCCAGTTCTTTTTCCGCATCGGCGATCTCTTCCTCCGCCTCCGCCATAACCTCGTCATATCTGATCCGGCACCGTTCCTCCTGAATACCGTCTACATTTTCCTCCAGACGGCTGATCAGGCTGTCATAAGCGTCTGTATAACTTGTGGTCCGCTCCACGCCGTGGGCGCGGATATAGATCTGCGTATATACCTCCTGGTCAAAATCCTCCGGAAGAATATAGGCAAATCCGTTGACCTCGCCGGATCCCAGCGTGGAATTGCCCCGGTTAAACGATATATACATGGGGCATCTGCCGATCCCCGCCACTGTATATGTTTTTGTTTTCAGATAATCCTGGTCTTCCGGTTCCTCCAGGGTAAGAGTATCGCCCAACTGATATCCCTGCCCGTCGGCAAAATTGACATCAAGAAAACACTCCCCGCTTTTTTCGGGCAGTTTTCCTTCCAGTACGGTAAGCTGGTTGGTCTCCTCCGTCACGGACTCTATATGAAGAACCTTCCGGGATTCTTCGTCTCCGCAGAGCACATCTGTGGAATAAGAACCTTCGGCGGTTTCCACTCCCTCTGTGTTCCGCAGGGCTTCCACGTCACTGTCTGTAAGTCCCAGAGTTCCCATAACCTTCAGATCCATCAGCTTCGTCTGCGTATAATAGGCGTCTCCGGACATTCTCATATCCGGCGATGAGGCCTGGATGCCGGAAAAAAAAGCCACACCCAGCGCCACGATACAGAAAATGGAAATAAAGCGCGCCTTGTTTTTCTTTATTTCCATCCAGAAATCTTTATGCAGCGCTTTTTTCACTGGTTTCACCTACCATTCGATCTCTTCCACCGGAGTCGGATGCGCGTTCCGGGTTATGTCCGAGACCTTGCCGTTCTTGATGCGGATGACTTTGTCCGCCATGGGGGTCAGAGCGGAGTTATGAGTGATGACGATCACGGTCATCCCCTTCTCCCTGCACATATCCTGCAGAAGTTTCAGGATCGCCTTACCGGTCTGGTAATCCAGAGCGCCCGTAGGCTCGTCGCAGAGAAGAAGCTTGGGATTCTTGGCAAGGGCTCTTGCGATAGAAACCCTCTGCTGCTCCCCGCCGGAAAGCTGCGCCGGAAAATTCCCGAACCTGCCTTTCAGTCCCACTTCCGTCAGCACAGTGGCCGCGTCCAGCGGTTCCCTGCAGATCTGAAGAGCAAGCTCCACATTCTCAAGAGCCGTCAGATTGGGAACCAGATTATAAAACTGAAAGACAAAACCGATATCTTCCCTGCGGTAGCTGGTAAGCTGACGTCCGGAGTAGCCGGCGATGTTCCTGCCGTCCACATAAATCTTCCCCGAGGTGGGCTTATCCATTCCGCCGAGGATATTCAGCACCGTGGTCTTGCCCGCGCCGCTGGGGCCTACGATCACGACAAATTCCCCTTTGGCGATTTCAAAACTTATCCCGTCCACCGCCACGATCTTCACTTCTCCCGTGCCGTAGATCTTGGATACATTTTCCAGTTTTACATAGGCTTCTCTCTGTCTGCGCATAAGCTTCTCCTGTCAATCCGCTCCTGTTTTTCTATCTTTTAAGAGACCTCGGGAAAGGATCTCCTCCTCTCGCCCAGGCCTCTTTGTTTCCTGTCTCAAGTATAACAGTTTTATGCGTTTAATTCAATTACAGGCTGTGAAAAAACAGTGAAATTTCATATATGACATTAAATTTTCAAAATATTTCTGTGCAATTTGCCGAAACCTTACCCAGGATCCGTTTTTCTTTTTCCGGTTTCTCCGCGGCTATGGTAAGCGCGCTGTGGAATTTCTCTTCGGCAGCGGGGAACAGTTTTTCCTCTGACGCCAGGAACTCTGCAAGAACGTCTCCTTCTTTTACGTAGTCTCCTGTTTTTTTCTTTAAGATGATACCTGCGCCGTAATCCAGAAGACTCTCTTTCGTCTCCCGTCCTGCGCCCAGAAGTACGGACGCCGTTCCGCAGGCCTGTGTGTCCATATGCGCAATATAACCTTCTTGCCGCGCCCTGACTTCATGTCGGAGAGGCGCAAAGGGCAGGCGGGACGTACCCCGGATGCAGGAAATATCTCCCCCCTGCGCTTCCACCATTTCCAGGAATTTACTGAAGGCGGAACCGTCTTCCAGGGTCTTCCTGGCTGTTTCCATGCATTCGGCGAAGCTTCCCTTATCCGCAAGCTCCAGCATATTGGCCGCCAGATGGAGACATACCTCCCTGAGATCCGAAGGCCCTCCTCCTTTCAGGACTTCCACCGCCTCCGCAACTTCCAGGGCGTTGCCGATATAATTTCCCAGCGGGATATCCATGTTGGTGATCAGCGCGGCTGTTTTTTTGCCCGCCGCGCTGCCGATGGAAACCATGGTCTTCGCCAGCTCCAAAGAACCTTCCAGAGTCTTCATAAACGCACCGCTTCCCGTCTTTACGTCCAGAAGGATACAGTCGTCTCCCGCAGCCAGTTTTTTCCCCATGATAGAGACGGCGATCAGGGGTATGCTGTCCACAGTTGCCGTCACGTCGCGGAGGGCGTACATTTTCTTATCCGCAGGCGCAAGATTCCCCGACTGGCCTACGATACTCAGCCCTGTACGGTTTACCACGTCCACGAACTCCTCCATGGTAAGAGTGGTCCGGAATCCGGGAATGGCTTCCAGTTTATCCACCGTTCCTCCCGTATGACCCAGACCCCGTCCGGACATTTTCGCCACTTTCAATCCGCAGGCGGCGGCTATGGGCGCCACGATCATGGAAGTCTTGTCCCCCACGCCTCCGGTGGAGTGTTTATCCACCTTGATCCCCTGTATGGCGGAAAGATCCACCATATCTCCGGAACGCGCGACTTCCTGTGTCATGATGGATGTTTCCCTGTCCGTCATTCCCTGAAAATAAACCGCCATAAGGAAAGCCGCCATCTGATAATCCGGAATATCACCCGCCACATAGGATGAGATCAGGTAATGGATCTCTTCTTCCGTCAGTTCTTCTCCGTCTCTTTTTTTCGCGATACAGTCATAGGTACGCATATCTGTTCCTCCCTTCTCTGTGTCCGGATTCAGTCATTTGGATTCTGTGTCTCTTTCATACTGCTCCCTGTGAAGCTCAGGGGCAGAAGTTCCTTCAGAGAATATACCCGGCAGTCTTCTTCGTTTCTCGCCAGAATGATCCGGAAATTTTCCGGATCGCAGAATTCCGCCATCACCTGACGGCAGATCCCGCATGGCGCGCAGTAATCAAAAGTGTCTGAGGTCTTCGGTTTTCCCACGATCGCAATCGCCGAGAAATCTCTTTCCCCGTCGTACAGAGCGCGGAAAAAAGCCGTCCTCTCCGCGCAGTTACAGGCCCCGTAGGAAGCGTTCTCAATATTGCATCCTCCGTATATCTTCCCGTCCGCTGTCAGGAGCGCCGCGCCCACCTCGAACCCGGAATAAGGGGCGTATGCCCGCTTCTGCGCCTGAAAGGCTTCCCGGATCAGTTCTTCTTCAGAATAATTCATATTTTCACCTGCCCTCTCTTTTCTTTCAGTGTAACACAAAAAAGCACTGGCCGGAACTGCCTGACACGAAGTTCTTTCCAGTGCTTTTTTCTTATTCTGTTTTCTTCCTTCTCCGGGTCATCAGGCCGCCGATCCGCCCTGTCTCCTTTGCGGAAAGGCTTTTCCAGCCGTCCTTCAGGACCCGTTCCAGGATCCCCAGTTCTCCCGCGATCTCATATTTCAGTCTTTCCGCGCCGTCCAGTTCTCCTCTGAGATATGCTTCGATTTCTTTGTCCTTGTTCAATGCCCTCACTCCTTTACTGTTTACATGGAGTATTGACATTATCTGTAAAAATATACGCTCCCGTCAGCCTCTGGGGATTACGATGGCCGCGATAATGTAGGCGAGGATTCCGGAACCTCCGAAGAATGTAAGCAGGATCCACGCCAGGCGCACCAGCGTGGGATCGATGTCGAAGTACTCCGCGATCCCTCCGCACACTCCGCAGAGCATACAGTTTACCGAAGATTTATATAATCTTTTATTTTTCATATTCATTACGTCCTTTCCTGTTTTACTGACCTCTCGCTTTCCTATTCTTCAAAACGGACGTCCACGGTGCCAAGCCCGCATTCCACCTGCATACTGCGGGACGCGTCCGGACTTCCGGTCTCCCGCTCCGCGCCAAGTCCGCTGAAATCAGAGCCTCCCACTTTCACCGATCCGGCTCCGCAGGATATACGGTATCTGTAATCCGTCTCGCGCCCCTTTACTTCCAGCTTCAGTGTTCCCAGGCCGCATTCCGCGTCGATCTCCTCTGCGTCCAGGCCTTTCAGGGACATGGTCCCGGTTCCCACCTCTGCCTCAGCCCGTTCGGCAGTGACGGAAGCTCTGTTTGTGAAGGTCCCCGCTCCCACTGTCGCGATAAAATCCTCTGCCCTGAGATCGTCCTCAAGGGTTATGGTTCCGGCGTCCACGTCTATATTCACGCTGTCAAATGAGAGTTCTCCTGGACAGGATACCACGATCCTGTTTCCTTCTCCCTGTTTCCAGGTCTTTCGCCCTGAGTCTTCCTCGATCTTCAGTTCCCCGTCTTCTGTGGAAACCTTCACATCATCTTTATGATCGCCGGAAATCTCCACACGGACGCGGCTGCCGTCATATTCCCTGACGATCAGCTCCGCGCCGGCAAGATCTATGTCCAGTTTTTCCGGAACAGCTTCTGTATAAACATCAGCGTCCTCGTCTGTTTCCTGTTCAGCATCACCGGATACGGAAGCTTCTCCGGCAGAACTGTCCGATCCTCCGGAAGCGCTTGTATCATACTCCACTTCTCCGGTCTCGCCTTCATCCCAGTCAAAATCCACGATCCAGTCGAGGACTTTCAACTTCGGTCCCTTATAATACCGCTGGATATCTATTTCCGAAAGGTTCGCGCCCATAGCCACGCCGCCTATGGAAAGTCCGATCCCCGCCACGCCCAGCACGCCGGCCGCGATCAGGACAACTTTGGAAAATTTTCTCATACGCTCTCACGCTCCTTTCTCCCTCTATTGAGAAGTCTGTGGCAGAAATCAGTAAATCCCCTGAGCGCCCACGGGATCGCCCGGCTGATAAACCACACCAGAAACACAAGCCCCACAAGTCCCGCCGCCGCCATGATACAGCCGATCCCCGCAGACAGGATACCCATAGCCGGAACGGCCGCGCAGACGCCGATCCCCGCGATCAGTACCGTGATCCCGGCGACTACCAGAGCACTCTGAACCGGGCCAGAAGGGAGATAGAAGAAAAACTGCGTCCCCGGCTGTGTCCCCTTGCGTTGGACTGGGACCGCTATGAGACAGTATTTCTTGGCACGCCCAACTGGTACGGAACCGTCGCGCCGCCTGTGTTTTCCTTTCTCCACCAAGTCATGCCCTTTGACAAGAACATCGTCCCCTTCTGCACCCACGGGGGCGGAGGCGCGGGGCGAATCGCCCAGGAAATTGCCCG
>ERZ1090866.438-NODE-439-length-15370-cov-29.229775_pt1 | contig 15370 bp, 23 predicted proteins | sample MGYA00478477_ERZ1090866 | MGnify/ENA primary metagenome ERZ1090866 (study PRJEB33644, sample SAMEA5815737) | chicken gut metagenome | biome: Chicken; feature: Gastrointestinal Tract; material: Caecum | place: Ireland | collected 2019-01-01 | study: A study of the... | reverse complement strand
ATATTTGGAAGAATACTGCTTTGCTTGTAAAAGAGAGAAGCAAGAATATGCTCCTTTTGGTCAAGTTTATAAATTAAAAAAGAAAATTCAACAAAACGAGGATAAAAGAATTAGAAATTTATACAAAGAAATTGTTGAATTATTACATGGCACAATCAACAAAAAAGAACTAGAACCACTTTTTAAAGAATTAGAAAATCTTATAGATAAAGAAGAGGATACCATGTATCATTCTTTAAGAGGCTTAATGTATCAAAAACTAGCGTACTTTCCGGCAGCCATTAAAGAATATAAAAAAGCAGTTAGTATCAACCCTTATAACGCCTATGACTACTATCATATCATACAGTGCTACCTTTTTTAGCTTATAATGAAAAAGAAGCAAGGGAAGCACTTCCTTATTTGGAACAATATAAATTTTATCGAAGTAATCCTGAAAAAGAATCACAAAAAGCCTTCTTCACTTTCTTCTATACTTTTATCAAGCAACAAGAAAAAGCAAAAGAAATCTTACTGGCTTCGAAAGAAAAAACAGAAGAAGAACAAGCAAAATATCGTCAAGCATTACACAGTATTACCCGTTTAAAATACAAAATATTACAAAAAGCCTATCATAATCCCCATCTTTCCCTAGAAAAAGAAGCGGATATTGAAAGAGTTCTTCAAAACCCTATCTTTGATTACTATGAAAGACAAAGACTATCCAAAGAATATGGAGACATCTTTGAACAAAAAGAAAAGCCTTACCAAGAAAATCTAGACACCGTAGAATCCTTACTCCATTCCGATCAGCAAGATAAATTAGACCAAATCGAAACCTACGTAGTAGAATTAAATATGGAAAATCAAGAAAAAGCCTTTCTTATTTTAGATGTTGCCCTTCTGTTAGCTGAACAAAACTATCCAAACACAGCCAAAAAATTTCTCAAAGCAGCCCAAACTCTCCCCGAAAAAACAAAAGAATTTAAAAATCAATATCAAGAAACAAAAGCCAAAATTAAAATTAAATTAATCGCCAAAAAAAGCTAGCTAAAAAAAGCTAACTTTTTCTATGGAAAAATTTAAGATGCCATCTCTAAAGCATATTTATCCATCATTTTCTGATATTTTTCTTTTAATTTTTCTCGTTCTTCTTTGGTATAATAATCAAAATTTTCTTTTGCAAAAGAAGTATCTTTCAAAAGAATTTGTCCATCTTTTACAAAATAAACCGATGGAATCACTAACTCATCTACATGAAGAGTATCCAAAAGAGTTTGATACTTTTCTTTCTCTTCCTCTCCCTTAGGATTGAAATAAGAAACTGTAAAATTACTTCCCTTACATACCTCAGTTAAAACAGAAACAATTTCCTTGGAAGCATCGCTTTCAGGATATCCAATATAAAGAATACCATTCTGTTGTAACAAAGAAACTGCCCCATCTAAATCAACATATTGAAAAGGGTTATCCGCTGATACACTATTATAATACTCCAAAGATACTCTCTCAGAATCTGTGACTTCTTCTACTTTTTTTACTTTACAATTCGTTGCAACAAGAAAACCGAAAAGAAAAACACACCCAAGAACCAACCACTTTTTCATCGTTCTTATTTCGTTGCATTGATTTGACTCATAACTTCGCTTGCAAAATCTTCCTGTTTCTTTTCAATGCCCTCTCCTACTTGATAACGAACCATAGCAATAATACTACCACCATTGTTCTTTACAAATGTTAAAACATTCATACTAGAATCTTTAATAAATTCTTGTTCCTCTAAACAAATTTCTTTATAAAACTTATTTAAACGTCCCGTTACCATTTTCTCAGCAATATCTGCTGGTTTTCCTTCATTCATAACTTGTTCTTTGATGACATTTGATTCCCGTTCAACCATATCTTGTGGAACTTGAGCCCGACGAATACAAACAGGAGCCATTGCTGCAACATGCATTGCTACTTCTTTGGCAATGTCTTGTCCACAACCTTCTAAAACAACAACTGCTGTAATTTTTCCACCTAAATGAGAATAAATTCCAAAAGTTTGATTGTCTGTTTTTTCAAGAATTTCAAAACGACGGAAAGAAATTTTTTCTCCAATTTTCGCAGTAAAATTAACAACCGCTTCTTGAATAGTTTCATTCGAATCTACCATAACAAGAACATTTGCCTCTTCCATCGTAGAAACAGTATCACGTTCTAATAAAGTCTTTTTAATAGAAGCTACAAGCTTTTTAAAATCTTCGTTTTTCGCTACAAAATCTGTCTCACAATTCACTTCAACTAAAACTGCTTTATTCCCTTCACAAGCAGCATCTGTTAATCCTTCCGCTGCTATTCTACTCTCTTTCTTTGCTGCCTTACTAATTCCCTTTTCTCTTAACCAATCAATGGATTTCTCCATATCACCACGATTCGCTTCTAGTGCTTTCTTACAATCAAGCATTCCTGCACCAGTACGCTCTCTTAATTCTTTAACATCACTTGCCTGAAACATATTATCTTCCTTTCTATTAAAAAGGGAAAGCAAAAAACCTGCCCTCCCCCTCTTTCTTATTATAAAATTATTTTTCTAAAGCTGCAACAAGATCTGCTTTTTTCATAGAAGAATATCCCTTAACTCCAGCCTCTTTGGCCATAGATTTTAATTCTGCTAAAGTTAATTCATTATAATCAACTTTTGCCTCTTCTTTCTTCTCGACAACTTCTTTCTTCTCGACAACTTCTTTCTTTTTTTCTTCTTTTTCTTCAACTTTTGAAGTTTCTTTTATTTCTTCTTGTTCTTGTTTCTTATCTACTTTTTTCTCTTGCTTTGGCGCTTTCTTTGCTTCTTTATTCTTATCTTCATCACTAACATAGTCAATGATCTCATTACCATTTACTTCGGCAATTGCATTGCTTAAAGCCCCAATTAATAGCTTAACAGAACGAACTGCATCATCATTTCCTGGAATAACATAATCAACCATATCCGGATCACAGTTTGTGTCAACCACACCAAATACTGGAATTCCTAAAATATGAGCCTCTTTGATTGCAATTTCTTCTTTTCTAGGATCAACAATAATTAAAGCATTAGGAAGCTTTTTCATATCCCGAATTCCTCTTAAATTCTTATTTAATTTCTCATATTCTTTCTTAAGACCAATCACTTCTTTCTTTGGTAACAAATCAAAAGTTCCGTCTTCTTCCATCTTTTCAATTTCTTCCATTCTCTTAACACGAGAACGAATCGTTTTAAAGTTTGTTAAGGTCCCCCCTAACCATCTTTCATTTACAAAGAACATATTCGTACGAACCGCATTTTCTTCCGCTGCTTCTTGAGCTTGTTTCTTCGTTCCTACAAATAAAACTTGTCCTCCATCCTCTACAATCTTCTTTAAAGCCTCATATGCTTTTTCAATACACTCTACCGTTTTCTTTAAATCGATAATATAAATATCATCACGAGTTGTGTAGATGTACTCCTTCATCTTCGGATTCCATCTTCTTTTTTGATGTCCAAAATGAACACCAGCTTCTAATAAATAATTCATTGATACAACAGTCATATTTTTTCTTCTCCTTTTCGTTATTTCTTCTATTTTGTTCTAAAAGTTATCACCAATAGGCACTCGATAACTAAATTCCAAAATATGTTTATTTTTCTAAAGCTGCAATGATGTCAGCTTTCTTCATTCCGGTTACAGAAACATTTTTCTTCTTTGCTTCTTCTTTTAATTCGGCAACTGTCATTTTACTATAATCTACTTTTTCTTCTTCTGTTTTTGTTTCTTCTTTTGAGGTCGTAGATTCCTTTTCTTCTTTTCCTGCTTTACTTTCAACAATAACTTCTTGTCCTTTTAAAGCCGTACTAGGGGTTACTTTTCCTTCTTTTCCTTTCTTGGCTATTTCTACAAGCTCTTGAAATGCTTTTTCATCATGTATTGCAATTTCAGATAACATTTTACGGTTTACTTCAACTCCAGCTTTATTTAACCCCTCAATAAAACGAGAGTAACTAATGCCATTTTCACGGCAGGCTGCATTAATACGAGTAATCCATAATTTACGAAATTCTCTTTTCTTTTGTTTTCTATCACGAAAAGCATATTGTCCCGAATGCATTAATTGTTCTTTCGCACTCTTATAAAGTCTATGTTTACTTCCAAAATATCCTTTCGCCTGTTTTAATACTTTTTTATGACGAGCTTTTGTTGTCGCTCCATTTTTCACTCTTGCCATAATATCTCCTCCTTAAATCAAACTAAATAATATTCTTTAAACGATTTTGATCCGCTTTACTTAAGTTTGATCCCTTTCTATTTTTACGATTTACTTTTGTGGGTTTGTATCCTGTATTGTGACGACTTCCTGGACGTCCAATTTTGATACTGCCACCTTTTCTTACTTTTAATACCTTTTTTGTTCCTTTATGTGTTTTTATTTTTGGCATAATATCTCCTCCTACTTATCTTTTTTTGGCACTAACATCATCGTCATGGTCCGACCATCTAGTTTTGGCTTTTCACTAATTTCTGCATATTCCAAGGTGCGATTTGCAAAGCGCTCCAAAACCTCTTGCCCTAATTCTGTATGAGCCATTTGTCTTCCTTTAAAACGAATCGAAAGTTTAATTTTATCCCCTTTTTTCAAGTATTTTAAAACATTTTTTAATTTTGTCTCAAAATCACCTACATCAATTACAGGGGAAAGACGAAACTCTTTTAATTCCGCCTGATTTGCTCTTTGCTTCTTTAAAGCATCTTTTTCCTTCTTACGCCGTTCATAACGATACTTATTGTAATCCATGACCTTACAAACTGGTGGATTACCATTTGGATTCATCATAACCAAGTCCAAATTAGCATAACGAGCAAGCGTAAGAGCATCTTCTCTTGATTTGATTCCTACTTGTTCTCCATTTGGACCGATCACTAAGACTTCCTTGGCCGTGATATCCTCATTGATCATCTGGCTATTCTTATCCTTTGCGATAGTTAACACCTCCATAAATTAAGAAAAGTGGGCATTTTATACCCACTAAAAAACCATCATAAATAAATGTTATTCATTTCTTGGCTTTTTACCTATCACTCTTCGCAATCAGGTGGATATAAAATCTCTTTCCTTTTCTAACTGCTAATATTATATGCAAAACAGGAAGCTTTGTCAACTTTTTTTGACTTAAATTTTCAACAAAATTGTCATCACCAAAAAAAAATTATCTTCTTCCCTGTTTTCTTCTCTCCCGAATTGTATCAAAAAGAGGAAAAAGCAATAAGTAAATAAAAACAAAAAGATAAATTTCTTCGACAGGAAAATTTAAAACCGTACCCCAACTAATATCTAAACCAAGAACAAATAATAAAATAAGGAATTCAAGAAGAATAAAAATTAAAAAGAGAAAAGCAGAAAAAATAACAAACATTCGATTTTTCTCTATCCCTTGCTTAAAATCTTTTTTTAAGTATTCTTGCCAAAAAAAGGTATATAAAAATGAAAAAATCAATATGCAAAGCAAAAAAATAAAAGGATTCACTTCATAACTCCATCCACTAAAAATGCCTGGCATGGGACCTATTTCTTTTGATTGAAAAAAAGATACATGAAAAATGAAAAAACTAAATAGCCAAAAAAGGAAAAGATGAAAAAGTGTTTTACCAATTATTTTGAAACTACTTTGATTATCAGGAGATACCATACAATACTCCTTCCCTATTTCCCTTTTGTATGATTCTCTTGTTTCTTTATTTTTTCAATTTCAAGAGCATCATAAAATTCATCTAAATCATATTTAGAATCAGGCCAAATCGGTTCTCCATCTTGATAGACTTCTCCTTGAAAATAAGAATTATCAACAGATAAAGCCTCTTTTAATTCCTGATAATGAGTAGCCAAAGCCTCTTTCGCTTCTTCGGTAATATTATTAGGAGCATGAATTAAAAAGACATAATAAGCTTTAAGCTTTGCCGAAACAGAGCTAGCATTGGTAATAAAACTCAAACCATATTGGGTAAGTTCTGGCATTTGAGAATAAATAGAACGAGAAAAATCATAAGGAATTTTTGCCTCTTGAAACCATTTAGAAAAAACAATTTCCTCCTCGAAAGAAGTATCATGGCCCTCCTCTTCCACTAAAACTTTTGCCGGTACCATACGACAAATTCCATAAGGATGTTCTGTTCCATCCGCTTCAATCACAATTCCCTTTATTTCACCAATTTTCAAAATCAACACCTACCTAACTGATATTCTTTCATTTTAATATAATAATCAAGATAGCATTTTCTGGTTTCATTAGAACCGCAATTTCTCTTGAATATAGGTTCTCACTTCATCAAGGGACAATGTAATCTGCTCCATGCTATCCCGATCCCGTATTGTAACGGTTCCCTTTCCCATCGTTTCATCATCAACTGTTAAACAGAAAGGAGTTCCAATGGCATCTTGTCTCCGATAGCGTTTTCCAATCGATCCCGTCTCATCATAAGTAACAAAGAAATCTTTTGTAAGATCTTGATAAATCTCTAATGCTTTCTCACTATGATATTTCTTAACAAGTGGTAAAACCGCTATTTTATAAGGTGCTAAGAATGGATGAAGATGGAGTACTTCTCTTGTCTCTCCATTTTCTAAGGTTTCCTCTTCATACGCTTGATCTAATAAAGCTAACACTAAACGATCACAACCAACTGTAGATTCAATAATATAAGGAATAAATTTTTCATTCGTATCCGGATCCAAATACTCTTGAGAAACACCAGAATACTCTTGATGTCTTGATAAATCATAATCGGTTCGATTGTGAGTTCCATTAATCTCCCCCCAACCAAAACAAAATTGATATTCAATATCACAAGCTTCTTTCGCATAATGAGCCAATTTTTCATGATCATGAAAACGTAAATTTTCTTCCTTTAAACCTAAATCCATAAAATATTTTTTCGCATAATCTTTAAAATATTGATACAATTTGCTATCTGTTCCTTCTTTACAAAAGGTTTGATATTCCATCTGTTCAAATTCAATGGTTCGGAAAGTAAAATTTCCCGGGGTAATTTCATTGCGAAAGGCTTTTCCAATTTGTCCAATACTAAATGGTAACTTTGCTCTCATCGAACGTTTTACATTTAAGAAATTAACATACTCCCCTTGGGCATTTTCAGGCCGTAAATATATTTTACTTTTACTATCTTCGGTTACTCCTCGATGGGTTTCAAACATAAGATTAAATTGCCGAATATCAGTAAAATCACTTTTCCCACAATGAGGACATGGTACCTTATGCTCTTTAATATACTGCATCATCTCATCCTGTGTCATTCCATCGGCATGAGCATCTGGGTCAAAATCATCGATTAAATTATCCGCTCGATGTCTCATCTTACAAGACTTACAATCAATCAAAGGATCACTAAAACTAGCGACATGACCACTCGCTTCCCATACTCTTGGATGCATTAAAATAGCCGCATCCAATTCATAAGCATTTCTTCGCTCTTGAATAAAACGTTTCCGCCAAGAATCTTTGACATTATTTTTTAAACGACTTCCTAAAGGGCCATAATCCCAAGTATTAGCAAGTCCTCCATAAATCTCACTTCCTTGGAAAATAAATCCATATTGTTTACAAAAAGCCACTAATTTCTCCATTGTTATATTTTTTTTCATGTTACCGTATCCTTTCTTTTTCTTCCTGATATTTTTGACACACTTGATCAAACTCTTTTTGATTATTTACAACCTCAAAATCGAAAAGAGCCTTAGGATCAATAAACCCACCTTTGGTTGATCGTTCTTTGATATCTTTTAACACCAGATCAAAACTATGATCTTCATTATAAAGAATTAAAGGTTTCCCTTCTCCTTTTTCCAATTTATAATCAAGCATAGAATAAAATTCACTTAAAGTTCCTACCCCTCCAGGTAAAAAAAGTATTATATCACTATCTTGATAAAGGTGTTCTGTCCGTGCGAATGAAGAAGGTGCTGTAACCTTAAGATCTCCGACACTCGTTTCTAAATCATCATCGCCTTCTACTCCAACAACTTCTAAAGGAACTTGGTTCTCCGAAAAGATTTCTTTGATTTGTCCCATAAGACCAGTCATACCACTTCCCATGACAACTCCAAAATCTGTTTTACTAATGGCTTGAGCAATATTCTCAGCAAGCATTCTGGATTCTAAATTACAATTTTTATTACTACTACACATAATTCCTATATTCTTTGACATAAGATCCCTCTTTTCTTCTTTTATTATACTGTTATCTGTGTTGTTTTGCAAAGATTAATTGTTTTTTAAGTCTCGATCATGACAAAAAGATAATCTAAAACGAATTTTTAAACAACGCCGATGTAGAAATTAGAAACAAAAAATTGCCAAAAAAGAAAAATCATACTAAAATATAACTACTTTACACGGAAAGGAAAAGAATAAAATGAAAAACGAAAAAAAGATAGGCTATGATACGATAGGAATGTTACTAGGGGCTAGTATTGCAACGATGTCTAGTATTGTCAGTGGAAGTATTACTAGAAAATATCCTTTTATTACGGATAAAGAGGATGTTTATGAAGTGACAACGGAAAAATTTCCCTAACTTCTCTTTACAAAAAAGAAAACAAAATGAAAACGGATTTGCCCGCCTACCACTTAATTAGCGAAAGAAATTTAAAAGAGATCCCCCTTTTAAAATTATTCCTTGTTATGCCCTATGAAGAACTAGAAAAAGACAAAGTTTATACCCAAGAAATATATCAATGCTCTTACAAATATCCCTCCAAAGGACAAATATCGGAAGAAACAGCACAAGAGATTTTAAATAAGTTTAAACAGGACGAAGTCATAGAATTCTTCGAAAATGCAGACAAAGTTGAAAAATACAAAAACGAAGATACTTCTCCTTTGGTTTTAGAAGACAATGAACCTTTTGCCATACTAGAAACCAACTATATTGATTATGACAAATCTTTTCCCGTCGATGAATTAAAAGCCCAAAATGTGATAACTACAAGTTCTTATTTCATAAAACTTAATCTAGGAGTACTCATCGGATGTCTATTAGGATATAAAAAAGAAAAAAAGCTTGGAAAAGCTAAAATCAAAAAAATATAATATGATAGAGCCAATTATGAAAAAACATATGGTCTTAAAAATCATATGTTTTCTTTTGGCATGATACGAGAAACATTTTGCAATAGCTTTTTACTTTTTAAATAAATACCCGTATAGCGATCATAATAATCATCTAAAAACTGATTAATCTCTTGATTCGCTTTCGCACTAACTGATATTTTACTAATCTTATGAATGTCCACATAATAATACATCCGTAATAATTGTATTACTTTTTCACTATAATAGCCATCTTGTTGAAGAGAAGAACAATCACCACAAACCAGTCCACCTGCCGTAGAACTAACGCTCACGATATTATGAATACTTCCACAGATAGCACACTGATCAAGCGTAGGACTAACCCCTAAAAATGAAAGAAATTTTAATTCTAAAATATTCGTAATAACAAAAGGATCCATCCCCTCTTCGATCTTATCCAAAGCAGCTAGGGTCAAAGATAAAATAGAACGTTCTTCACTTTGTCTTACGACCTGTCCTGTTAAATCCAAAAGAAAAGAAGCAAAAACAATGTTTTTTAAATCCATCATCGTCTTGGGATAACTATTTAAAACATCAACACTAATTAAAGTAGAAAGACCCTTTTCTTTATAATAAAAATGAAAAACCCCATAAAGTAATTTTCGCGAAACCCCTCTTAATTTACTTTTTAAATTTCGACAACCTCGTGATAATATTCCAATACAACCATATTCTTCCGTTAAAACATTTAATATTTTACTAGAATCACTATAATTCGTCTCAGACAACACCAGTCCCTTTACATCCACTATCTTCATCCTGATCACATTCTTCCATTCTCTTAGCTAATAAATAATATTTAATATCACCTGTTTTTTGAAATAATTCCCAAACTAATTTTTCCATTTTCATCACCTACTCTTATCATGAGAAAAAAGAAAAATTTTTATTCATCATCAAAGCCTAATTCTTTTAAAAGTTTTTCTTGATCTCTCCAATTCTCGATTACTTTAACATGTAATTCCAAATAAACTTTCTTTCCTAAAAACTCTTCCATATCATGTCTTGCTAAAGTACCAACCTTTTTCAACATACTTCCCCCTTTTCCAATTAAAATTTTTTTTAGGTTTTCGCGATCGACAACAAGTAACACTTGAATATGGACAAGATTATCTTCCCCTTCATAATTTTCCACATAACAAGTAATAGCATGAGGAACTTCCTGCCTTGTTAACATCATTGCTTTTTCCCGCACAAACTCTGCCATTAAAAAACGGGTAGAAACATTGGTTAATTCATTTTCCTCAAAAATAGCCTCTTCCAAGGGTAAGTATTTCTTTATGGTATGAATTAAATCTTGAATAGCCGTTTTTTTCAAAGCCGAAATAGGAATAATCTCAGCAAAATTACAAACATCTTTCACTTGATTAATCGTCTGAATCAACTGTTCTTTCTTCATTTTATCAATTTTATTAATAATTAAGAATAAAGGCGTATCTTTCTTTTCTTCTAATTTGTTTAAAACGAATTGATCTCCTTTTCCAAACCCAGTAGATCCATCGATTAAAAACAAAATAATATCAGCATTATCGATATTTTGATAAGCTTTACGATTCAATAGATTACCCAATTTATACATTGGTTTATGAATACCAGGAGTATCAATAAAAATAATTTGTGAATCTTCATCTTGATAAATTCCTTCTATAATATTACGCGTAGTCCCAGCCTTATCCGTAGTAATCGCTAATTTCATATTCATAAGACTATTTAAAAGCGTACTTTTTCCAACATTTGGCCGTCCCATAATCGTTACCGTTCCACATTTCATAAAAAACACCTCCTGTTTTTCTTCTTTATTATATAATACTCTAAAATATCAAAAAAAGAAAATGACTTTAAGCCATTTCGAATAAAGTCATGACCTCAGGAATAAAAATAATACAGAGCATAATCGCTGACATGACTAAAAAAACAAGTTCTGCCGCCGAAGCCGTATCTTTAGCTGCTTTCGCTAAGGGATGTATTTCTTGAGTAGCCAAATCCACCACACTCTCGATGGCCGTATTAAAAAGCTCTGCTCCAAAACAACAACCAATCATAAGAAGAATAAAAAGCCAATCCACAGCGGACACTTGAAAAAGAACCCCCAGCATAAGGACAAGAAGTGCCACCCCAATAAGAATTTTCAAACTAGATTCTTTCTTTACCGCTAATATTAATCCATCCAAAGAATGATTCAATGACTTTCCTAAATCTTTGGTATAAACTGTTTTTTTATCTTTCGAGTCCATATTCTTTTAAGACCTCCTCTTGCTTTTGAAACATAATTTTCTCATCCTTTTCATTCATATGATCATATCCTAATAAATGATAAAATCCATGTACTGCTAAAAAACAGAGTTCTCGATCCAAACCATGACCATATTCCTTTGCTTGCCTTTCTGCTGTATCAATACTAATATAAATATCACCCAAAACTCTTTTTTCCTTTGGTAAAAGACATTTATCATCATCTTCTAAAGCGAAAGTAATCACATCTGTCACTCGATCAATCTTCCGATAAGTCTTATTTAATTCATGTATATAAGAATCATCTACCAAAATTAAATTAAAACTCGTATTCTTTAAATGTTCGATCTTCATGGCTTTCTTCAAAACTTTTTTAACTAAATCCAGTTGAGGGACCTCTTGCCCCGTCTGATTAAAAATTCCAATTTGATTCACGTATTTCTCACCTAGCTACAGTATAACATAAAATTTCCGATTAAAGAAGAAATATTAATCCTAAAAGGAGAAAAAACGAAAGCAGATTTAAAAACCACTCAGATAAAAACACTTTAGGACAAAGCTGCCCTATTTTTAAAACCAAAATATAACAATAGTGTCCCAATACACCCCCAACTACATTTAAAAGTATATCATCGATATCAAAGACTCTTCCGATCATCAATTGAGTAGATTCTACCGCTACAGATACAATCAAAGTCAAAATTAAAATAGGAAGTGTCTTTTTTTCTTTTAAATAATGACTAATAAAAAAGCCATAAGGTAAAAACAACAAAATATTCCCTAAAACATTTTTTAAAAACAAACGACTCCCAACAGGATGTCGAAAAATTTCCTGAAAAGGAATTAAATTATTTCCTGCTGCATAATTGTTATCTTGATAAGTGACAACTTGGAACAAACATAAAATATATATAATAAAGATAAGCGCAAAAATTTCTTTATGAAAGCAAAATTCTTTTTTATTTTTTACAATATCAAAAATACGAAGAGATGCTAGAACAACAACAGAAATAAATACCATAGGCAAACTAAATTCAAAAACATTTCCAATCGTTCGACCTAAACTATCCATAAAGCCACCTTAACTTTCTTCTCCTTGAGAAGAGGAAATTGAATTTTCATCAATCATACGATATTCTGTAATATCCTCTTTCACTTTGAAAAACAACTCTATTTCTATTTTACCAAGCTTTGAGCTTTTTTTCAAAACTTTTCGATCGAGAATAGAAATATCTTCCCCTAACTGTTCTTTTAATTTGGAAAAAGCAAGAGGTTCTACTTTTTCTAACAAATTTCCTTCATCATAAGCAATTCTCTTCACCTGTACTTCTTCTTTCTTCGTGTAAGTTACCTGAAAAGGCAACAAAGGATGCTTCCATAATACTTGTTCTTCCCTATGAGAAACGGCATAAGGGGAAAAATCAAACAAAGAAAAATCATTATTTAAAAAATGTATTTCAAATACTTTCTTTTCTTTCCCCGTTCTTTCTTCTTCTTCATATTTTAAAGGAAGTACCATATTTACTTGATACCAAACTTCAGCATATACTTTTCCTGTCGCTGGAACAAGAGCTTTCACTTCTTCTTTATTTTTGATAATTCCTGTAATCAACTCCTGTCCTTTCTCTACATATTGATTTTTTTGAACCACCACTTCCCCTGTCGTCGCTTCAATAGATAAAATCATACCACTTTTTTTAGCAACTACACTTCTAGGCTTTAAGGCCTCCTCCTCTTTTTTTTGAACTCTAGGAATTACCTTTACTTGATAAGTCGTTCCTATTTCTTCAATTTCTAACCACTCTATAATTTCTTTTTCTTTTTCTAAAATTTTATTACGAATTTTTTCTTTTGTTTCATAATTAATTTTAAAATGATATTTTTCCAAACCACATTCTTTTAAATCGGCATATATGATATCTCTTAATTGTTTATCCGTGTGAATGACCTGAATATCAAAAATAATATAACTAAAAAAAGTCAAAAGAAAAAAAGCAAAAAGGACTGAGCCGAGAAAAATCTTTTTCTTCTTCCATAAATAAAGAATATAAGGTAACCCTCGTCTTTTCACTACTGTTATTTGATAAGTAGTATGAAGCTTTTTAATCCGTTCAAAATCTTCCATGGTAACTTCTAAAACACAAAAATTATTTTCTTCGTTCAATTTATGAAAAGGAATGCGTTGTCGAACTAGAGTGTCTAAAAAACGATATATTCTTTTTCCTTCAATTTTAATCGTATAACTATTCATAAATAACTTCCAACCTCAATAGCTTCCCTTCAATTAATAATTCTTGATCCAATAATTTACTAAGAGAAAAAGAAGTACCATAAAAGTATACGGTTTGCTTAGCAGCAGAAAGAATGATTTTCTCATTTCCCACCGAAATAATATCTTGATAGTTCACAACGTGTATTTTATCAGCAAAGATATCAAAATGAAATTCTTGATCCTCGATATGATTCTCGACATAGTGCCATAATTTCATCTACTATCACCTAGTAAAATTTTATGTAAAAAAAAAGAACTCATGCGCTCTTTTTTGGAATAGCCAAAAGAACAATCTCCGTAGGGAACACTTCATTTCCATAATAACGAAGACAAAATTGATAATTAGCATTCCATTGTAAAATTAATTTTGGTATTTCTACTAAATCCTCAAAGCCATGGTAAACAGAAATCATGAGATAAGGATGATCTTCTTGGATATGCTTTCTCGCTCCAATCAAAGCTTTTCGTTCACTGCCTTCAATATCCATTTTTAAAAAATCTATCTTTTCTTTAATATCTTCATCTAAAGTGATCGCTTCGATTTCCCCTTCCTCTTCCGTAGTTCGATTGGCAGAAAAACTTGTAGGGTGAAAAGTTAAACTAAGTTTGCAGGTGTGATCATACACGGCTTTCTTTTGACAAATGATCCGTTCTGAAAGACAGAATTTATCTTTTAAAATAGCAAAAGATTCCCCTGTTACTTCATAACAATAAATTTTACGGTATTGGTAGTTGAAATTTTTCAAAAAATCATCTACCGTATCCCCAATATATGCTCCTACATCTACAAAAACAGCATCTTCCAAAGATGGCAAAAGATCAAGATCAAAATAATGAGAATAGCAGTTTTCGCGAACAGAACCAAGGAGAGAAAAATCATAATAGTAATAATTTTTTAAAATAGCAAGCAAAATTTTTTTCGATCGATAATCTTGTAAAGACTGATAAAGCCATTCTAAGTCTTCTTTCTTTTCTTTTAAAAATGTGGCTCGATTTTGAATTTCTTCATAAAGATTTTTCTTTCGATCTAATTTTCCCCAAAAAGAAAATTGTTGAAAAAAAGTTTCTAATCCCTCTTGCAAGGAATTATTCAACGAAAGATAACGTTCTTTTATATTATCAAAAATTTCTTGCTTATCTAATTGATTAATTTTAGAAAAGAAAAGACTGGCTTCATAATCAACTTGCGTCATATCATCACCATTACATTTTATGAAAAGAAAAAAAAGAAATGCCTAAGAAAAAAAGCATTTTGATTTTCAACAAAACACTTTTATTCACTCTTACGAGATTCTTTATATCCGCCACTCTTATAACTATTACTCTTACGAGCATTATTTTTCCGTGCATTTTTCTTTGCAGCTTCCTTAGCTTTTCTTCTTCTTACTCCTGGTTTATCATATGCATCATGTTTCTTTGCTTCAGAAGGGACACCATCTTTTGCAAGCTTTTGTTTGTAGCGTCTAATTGCAAAATCTAAATTACCATTTTTGACTGGTACCGGTATCATAAGACTATATCCCTCCCTTCGTTTTTTTCTATCTCTGATTATAACACTGTAAGTACTGAAAATACAACAAATTTTTACGATTTTTTACATATTTTCCTTCATTTTTAAGAGAAAAAGAAACAAAAAGGAGCTTTTTTCTTCTCTTTTTTATAGTTTAACAAAGATTTTGGCCTACTAAATAACCTCTGTCTCTTATACACATCTCCGAGCCCACGAGACTAGCGCTCATCGG
>ERZ1090866.432-NODE-433-length-15514-cov-8.406042_pt1 | contig 15514 bp, 9 predicted proteins | sample MGYA00478477_ERZ1090866 | MGnify/ENA primary metagenome ERZ1090866 (study PRJEB33644, sample SAMEA5815737) | chicken gut metagenome | biome: Chicken; feature: Gastrointestinal Tract; material: Caecum | place: Ireland | collected 2019-01-01 | study: A study of the... | reverse complement strand
GTTACATTCCGATTCTCGACAAATACGCAGATAAAAACAGCAAATCCCATGTTTGTTGCTCTTTCGGGCGGATTCGGACTGAAATTCCGAATCGGGAAAGCCTCATTCCAAAAGATTGAATACCGTATCACGGATTTTTATGATGCAGATAAAAGTATCTGTTTCGATCTCGATGTAAATTCTTCTTGTGTACGAATCAACGGAAGAGGTAAGGCGTACCCCGTGCGCACGGATGGGGAAATCAATCTCGTTTACAACAATCTAACAAAGCAGCTTGCGGGGTTTGGTATGATCGAATCTTATGAAAACGGGAATACGTTTGAAGGTTTTTCCGATATGGCAGTGATTTCGATCTCCGTTTCGGGAGTTGCGGATGTAAGCTCGTTGACGCTCATTAGCATTTCTTCCGATTATTCGCTTGCGTCAAAAGTTGATGAAAACGGAGATCCGATCGAATTTACCGATGTCGGCGTGCCCGTGTTGGTAACGCAGACGAAAGATTTGATCTATGGACATACTCTAACTGTACCTGCTGCAAGCGCGTGGAAGTTATTTGCGGGGGCGACTGCGGTTTCCGTAACGGTTTACGATCCTGCGGGAGACGCCTTAATTTCAAATCAAAACGCCGCTCAAAGTTACAGCGTGGAGATTTCCGCATTCGGTCGGTACATGATCGAATACGCCACGGGATACGGATCGGGAGCAGTCACTTGGACGACGATTCCCGTTGATTACCGCGACGATACGGAAATTACGTTCCGCCTTTCGGAAAAGTTGCCCGAAAACCTAACGGCAGGACAATTAGTAGTATTGCCCGATGTTACCGTGCTAACGGGACAAAACACGCAATTTTATTTTACGGTGATTGCGCCGAGCGGAGCGATCGGAATCTACGATAGCGGCGATACGGTTGCTTGTTCCGAAGTAGGAAAATATATCATAACGCTTGTGATTTCCAACGAATATCGGACTGCAACGGCGCATTTCACGGTTTCCGCCGAGGAGTTGAAGAAATGAAACTAAAACGGTTATCGTTGATGATGGGTGTTTTGTTGGCTGCGAGTATCGTACTTTCTGCTTGCGGTGGAAATGGCGGAAACACCAAAGAACCTGAAACGCAACCGCAGGAGATTGGTTATCTCATTGAAAACGGTAGGACTGAATATAAAGTTTTATTGTCCGCTTCGGCGGGAACGGTTGAAGAGACTGCCGCGGGAGAATTCGTAAAATACGTTAGGGAAACGACGGGAGTCAACCTCGAAACGGTGCGCGACGATACGGTGTCTCCGCTTGTGTCGGAACGATACGTCAGTATCGGAGAAAACCGTCTTGAAGAGAAAGTGAAAATCGCACATGACGATTTGAACGGCGAGGGTTATGTCTTAAAAACGGTGCAGAACAGCTTGTTTATTGTAGGAGAAAGCGAGGTCGGCACGTTGTTCGGCGTATATGATTGGCTGGAACGGGCGCTCGGAGTTAAGTTTTTGACGGCGGAGTACGAATATATTCCCTCTCTCTCGCAAGTAGTCTTGTATGAAACGGACGTGACGGAAGTCCCCGCGATTGCATCCCGTTCCGTCTATTACGAGGCAAGCGCGTTCGATATTTATTTGCCCGCGAAGCAACGTTATTCCAATTATTTTGCGGTGGATGCCGGAGCGGTTGGGGGAAATTATCGCGACCGTTGGTGCTGGGATATGCATTCGCTCGGATATATCGTTCCGCCTGCGGAATATTACGACGAGCATCCCGACTGGTTTTCGCAGAAAGAAAACGGAGTTCCCTGCCTTTCCAACGGTTTGAACGACGACGGCACGCTTGATAATACCGATTCTTATATCCGCGCGGCGATTGCGGCAGTTCAAACGTATATCACGGAAAATCCCCAAGTGGAATACGTAATTTTAGGTCAGCCCGATAATCCCAATGTGTGCAACTGCAAAAAATGTACGGAGCAACTTGGAAAGTTGGAGGAGAGCCGTAGCGCGCAATTCATGCTTTGGGTGAACGCCGTAGCGCGCGAAGTGCAGAATTGGTTATCGGAAGAGGGAATCGAGCGCGAAATTAAATTCGCGCGCACCGCCTATCAGTGGACAGAAGCCGCACCCGTAAAACGGGATGCGGACGGAAATTTCATTCCGATCAATGAGGCTGTCGTTCCTCGGGAAGACGTTTACATTATCTTTATTCCCGCAACGGGTTGCTTTATCCATACCGTTTACGACGAGAACTGTTCGGTAAACAGTATGGGAGTCGGCGCTTATTACAAACAGTGGCAGACAATATGCAATCGCTTCGCAATTTTCGATTATAACATCAATTATTTTGATTACCTTAGCTGGTATCCCAATCTTGCCGCGATGCAGAGGAATTTGAGGTATTACCGTGATACGGGCGTGAACGGATATATTATGGAGGGCGCGCTCGGAGCAAAAAATATCTATCAGCAGGACATGGAGACGTGGGTTCTTTCCAAGCTCATGTGGAATCCGGATTTGGAGCTCAACTCATTGATTTCGGAATTTAACCGGTACTATTACGGAGAAGAGGCGGGAAAGATTGCGGATGATTTCGTCGCTTATCTGCAATCGCACTTCTATTACCAATCAGTCATACAGGATAAAAGCGGAAACGGTCTGCATACAAACATTTATGCAGATTATTGCCCTTGGCTCGTTTCCGCTGAAACGATGAACGAAGTCTTTTTGGATACGGCTTATTCATACGTGCGACAGATGAAAGCTGTTTGGGAAGCGGACGGTTTGCTTTCGCAAAAGGAACGCGCAGATTATTTGGATCATCTCGAAAAGCTTGAAGTACAAATCGACTATATGAAATATCGGAATTATGATGCCGTTTTCCCTGCGGATGAAGAAGTAAAATTTGCGTTTATGACGGAGTTTTTCGATAAACTGAAACGTAACGGTATTGACCGATTGCAAGAGGGCGGTGTCACTGCCGAAGAATTACGCAAAACGCTGGGATATTGAGAGGAGACGAACGATGAAAACAATCTTAAAAATTTCGCTTTTCTGCTCTTTGGTCATTCTTGGCGCGTGCGCCTTTTCGACGGTCGATTCGCCAAAGGCGATGGCGTTTGCCGAGGAAGAGCTTTATGCGGCGGCGGAATATGATCGTGCGCCGCACGTAAAACTTGAAGAAATCGTTTCACTCAATGCCGCGGGGCTTCCTCTCGTATATGAGGGAGGGGATCGCACGTTTAAAGGATTTGAATTTTGGGAAAATAACCGAATCCTCGAAATGAATTTTTGTTTGGAAGATTCTGAAACTTGTACGGAAGACTACGATATTTTCTTTGCGGGCAGCAGCGCATGGAACAGTTACAATCTGAAATTGAATTATGCGCGGAATACAGTCGCATTGGAAAGCGCAGGCGGAAATGTGAAAAAAAGCAAGCCGTTTTCCTTGGAATACGGCGCGGAATACAATGTTTCTCTTTGTTTGATAGATTTGTATGATAACTCCGAGCACATAGGTGATCCCGTGGGGGATCGTGTCGCGGTAAGCATTACAAACGGATTGGAACGCGCAGAATTCTTTTATGATTTTGTGGGGAACGAACGAAACGGATTTGTGCAGAACGCGGGAACGGGGCGCACACACTACGTTATTGGATTTCAGAGTGAATCGAATACTGTGGCGGCGGCGTTTTTGCCATGTGACTTTCAGCGGGATTATCGTTTGATTTTGCATAACGGAGAAAGAATCGTCGTCGAGGAGATCGCCTACGGTGCGGAATACGACTTTACGGGCTACGCTCCGCAAAAGCCGATGTACGACTTCGTTGGATATCGGGCGGAAATCGACGGAAAAGAAGTGACGCTGCCCGCAAAGGGAATTTGGAAGCAGGATATCGAAAAGAGCACGGCGGGAATTTATACGGCGGATTTATATCCCGAGTATCGGGCGATCGAATACGGCGTTACCTACGCGGTTGCTCATGCAACGCTTCCTGCCGAGACGCCGACGAAGATCACCGCAGAAAAGCCGTTTGAGCTTCCGATTCCCGAAACGGATTCGGGCTACGTATTCTTCGGCTGGTATCTCGATAGCGGATATACGAATTCCGTTGATCATGTCGTTTGTACGGGGGAAGCGGTTTCCCTTTACGGCAAGACCGCGGAGGGCTTTACACTTACGCTTTTGATGCCAGACGGAACGGTGCGGAGTGTGCCGAACGAAACGGGCGCAAGCTATTCTTTCCCGATTGACCGCATAAAGGGTTACGGCGAAATCAGCGGTTGGGAAAAACAGAGCGGCGAAACATGGGAAGCAGTGAGCGGGAACAGCATAATTGTAAGCGAAGATGCTACCTTCCGTGCCATTGCGGAAAAAGAAAATTATACGCTTACGTACAACCTCAGCGGCGGCACGAATCATCAGGAAAATCCGAACGCCTACACCGTAACCGACGAGGTGGTATTCAAGACGCCCTCGCGCGAGGGGTATCTCTTTGTCGGATTTCAAGATGCAACGGGCGCGAGCGTGAGCGGGCTTCCGCTCGGAACAACGGGGAATCAATTGCTCACCGCCCTGTGGTGGAAGGAAAGTTTGCCTTCGGAAAAAGGATATATTTTAACTTCTTCTCCGCAGGCACTGCCCGTATTCGTCGTCCCCGAAACGGCTTTCTGCACGGTTTCGCTCGTATTCGGGCAGGAGGCGATCGAGGTCGAAAACGGTAGGGCGGTATTCCCGCAGGCGGGCGAGTATCAGGCGAATTACCGCGTGACGCTTTTGGGCGGCGGCGTTGTCGAGCGCTCGGTGAAGCTTGTAGTAACTCAACCGAAGATCGAGCTCGTCGGCGAATATCAAGCAAAATATACCGCGGGCGAAAAGCTGAATTTGATCGACGCCTACACCGCCGATGTTTCCTCGGAAGTTTCCGTTACCGTCTATAAAAACGGCGAGAAGACGGATTACGGCGAATATTCCTTAACGCTCGAAGAGGGGGAATATAAAGTCGTGTATGCGTTGCAGGGTGCGGAAAGCATTGAACGCACGTTCACCGTTGAAAAGGGCGCGCCGCAAAATAAGGGGAACGGTCTCGCTCCGTGGGCAATCGCTTTGATAATGGTCGGGTGCGCAGTCGTTGTTGCTGCCGTGGCAGGAATTACGCTCATTGTTATCAAAAAGAAAAAAACAAAGAACGGAGAAAAGGATGAAAACGGTAAGGACAAAGTATAAGCATATCGGCATGGACAAGGCGCATATGGTGGGGCTTGGCAGATATCTTGAATCTTGAAGAGGACATTTTGCCTATCAATCCGTGTTTTGAGGTATTCATCAATAAACTCCCATACCCAACTCGTTTCGATAGCGGATTATAAGCGAACGAAAGCGCCGAAATTTAATATTACAAAAATAATTTAATGTTGCAATCCGTATTACGGATTAAATTCAACCAACATTATTATTCGGAGGGAAAACATGAGAACAAAAACAAAACGCGGTTTGATTTGCGGACTGTGTGCCGTTATGCTTGCTTGCGGCGGAATCGCGACGAGTGTGCTCGCTCGTTTCAACGGTTCGGACAAATTGGCGAATGCTGCGGGAGAGGCTCGCGCGGTGGAATGGCTCACACCGGCGGGTTTTGAGACGAGAGAAACACAAGACGGATTGGAATTTTCCAAGACGCATGAAGGGGTGCTCGTCATACCGCAGGATATCACTTCAAACAATATCGAATTTGATATTGTCTTTCACGAAATCTCCACATACGGATTTCCGATTTTCATGGGTGGTCTCGGTGGAGACGATATGTATGATCGCGTCGGGGTAAGATTACAACAAGGCAATGTAAATTCAATGGATTATTGGGACGGACAGGTCGGCATGGCAACTTATGCTAACAGTCAAAAATTGTTTCCGACAGACGATGACGAAGGTAAGAAAAATCCCGTATCGAATACGTTTCATATCGTATTCGGAGTGGAAAAAGTAAACGACACAACCAACAAAATTTATTTTTCCATGACAGAAAAAACCACGGGAACCGTTTGGGTAAACGAGACAAAGGATACTGAAATCACTAAAACCAACCGCAAGGAAAAGCCTGAAATCCGTATCGGCGACAACATGGGAGCGAATAATACGCACAATAAGTTTACCATAACCGTGAAAAATCCTGCTTTAAAATCGGTTGCTGCGATCGAACACGACGAGGATATCAGCTATTATTGGAGTCAATCGAACAATGAAGCCCGTACGTTGACCGAGCCGAGCGGGAACGGGAATTTAACGGGATTGTTGCAACCCATGAACAACCGTGCGTCTTTTGCATTTTCTACGGGATTGTGGGATGTGCAAGGGAACGACGGAGAAAACTATAATTTCTTTTACTACGGGAACGATTATGATGCTTACGGTTTCCAACTCGATTATCAGAACAATAACGTGCGCATTTTCGACCACGACGGCTTTTGGCGTGGAGTAGGACCTTGGTATGACGGCGAAACTTTATTCCGAACAGTATATTGCGCGCAGGAATATCCTTATACCTTCGATCGCACCAAAACATATCTTATCGGCTACGCTGTGCGCGACGTGCTGAACGAGAGCGAGGAGGTAGCGGGAAAGGTTATGAGCTTCTCCATTGCCGAACAAGGGAACGAATCTAATAAGCTAACAGTGAACGCATACACGCCTTTAATCGTAGAGAACGGGAATCTGGATAAGATGACGTTTAACATTCAAGGCTATAATAGCGGCGCTTGTGCGGCGACGATTTCTTCCGTCGAGAAGTGGTGGAACGTTACCACAGTTGTCGGGGATGAGAGGAACACCGTAAAGACGAAGGGCACGGGATTTGCACTTACTGCCGCGACGGGCGATAACTTTATCGGCTGGTCGGCAGATGGTAAATTATACGATTCCGGCGCATTCACTCTAACAAAAGATACGACTTTTACGGCAGTTTATTTAAGCGTTGCGCTTCCCAACAGCGCAAATCTTCGACTTGGTAAAACGGCGCTCCGCTTTACGGCAAACGCGCAGTCAGAGCAGATGACGGAACTTGCCGATCACGTTTCCTTTGTCCTTACCGTTACGGCAAATGATACAAGCGTGAAAACGGATACTTTTACCGTGGCACAGCTGACGGAAGGGAAATTTTTTACAACGGTAGACGTTGCAAACACGGCGTACGAAACGGTGTATAAGACGACGGCAAAGGCGGTTGTTACTTTTGAAGATGGAACGACGAAGGAAATCGATTCCGTAAGTTTTGCGCAGACTTCTGCAAAACATATTGCCAAACAAGCGCTTGCCGATACGGCAAAGAATTGGAACAGAGCAGAACGCGCCGCGTTGGAAGCAATTGCGGGAACGGATGATTGACGTATGTTTGATACGGCTTTATTCGGTAAGGAGGGAACATGGCTAAAAAATTATTAACGGCAATCGCCGCGCTGTTTTTGCTCTTCTGTTTTGCGGCGTGCGGAGGCAATCCCGAAACGCACACAGTCACGTTCCGTCAGTCGGGCTATGAAGACGTGGTGAAATCGGTGGAGCACGGGGAGGAATTAACAGACGTTCCTCTGCCGCGTCCCAAAGAAGGCTACGAAGTGGTCTGGGACAGAACGAACTTTGCGAGCATTACGGAGGACCTCGTCGTTACGGCGGTCGAAACGCCCGTTCCGGCGGATTGTACCGTTACATTTCGGCAAACGGGATACGACGATATTGTAAAAACGGTAAAACGGGGAGAGGGTCTTGCGCCTGCGGATATCCCCGCCGTGCGGCAAAAAGACGGCTATACCTGCGTATGGCAAACGGTCGATTTTTCCGTCGTGACGGAAGATATCGTAATCTTTGCGGTGGAGACCCCGAACGTATACGTTATTTTCTTCGAGTTGCAGACGGACGAAATTTTGGAAGCGGGAGGGGTTGAAATCACGCAGCTTTCCGTGCAATACGGCAAACCTTATCAGCTTCCCACGCCCGAGAAAATCGGTTATGCGTTCGCGGGCTGGAACGTAAAAGACAGCGAAACCAAATTTGCAGACGGCGTGTATCTTACGCTCGGAAACGTAACGCTTACGCCAAACTGGACGCCGGACGAGAATGGCGGTTGGACGGGCGAATATCCCGGAATCGAGTTCGTTACGGTTACATTCCGCCAGTCGGGATTTGACGATATCATAAGAACGGTCACGAAGGGAGAGACGCTTACGGACATTCCGCAGCCGCAGCCCAGGGAAGGCTTTACCGTTGCCTGGGATCGGACGGATTTCTCGAATGTTACGGCAAATATCGTTGTAAATGCAGTGGAAACGCTTGTCGAGAGCGAATACCGTTCCGTTACGTTCCGTCAAAACGGATATGACGATATTGTGAAAACGGTAAAACTCGGCGAAACGCTTACCGATATCCCGAACGTACGTGAAAAGACAGGGTACGACGTTGCGTGGGATCACACCGATTTTACGGCTATTCGTGAAAATCTTGTCGTAACAGCGGTCGAAACGCCTAAAACGTTCACGCTTACGTATGAAATCGATCATTTGGAAGGCTGGTTGATTGAAGAGGATAGCTGGACGCAATCTGTTACGTACGACGCGGCATTTACCCTAAAATTGCCCGTGCATCTGGAAAAGAAATTTTTGAAATGGGTGACAAAGGGTACGGACGAAACATTCGTTGCGGGCGTTTGGAATTTTACGGAGGACGTAACGCTTACGGCAGTTTGGATAGAAAGCGAGAGCTGGACCGGCGAATATCCCGGCGAGCAATACGTGTTGGTGGTGTTCCGCGAAGCGGGCTATCCCGATATCGTAAAGGTGTTGGACGTCGGCGAAACGCTTACCGATATCCCGAGCGTGCACGAAGAAACGGGATACAACGTTGTTTGGGATCGGACGGATTTTGAAAATGTTACCGAAAATCTCGTCGTTACTGCGATAAAAACGCCTAAGTCATATACAATTACTTACGAAATTGACGACAAAACCGGTTGGTTGATCGATGGGGACAGTTGGGAGCAGACGGTACGCTACGGAGAAGAATTTGTGTTGATGGAGCCCGCGCATCTCGAAAAGAAATTTTTGAAGTGGATCATAGAAGGTACGCAGGAAGAATTCGTTTCGGGCACGTGGAATTGCCTCGAAGGGGTAACGCTTGTGGCGGTCTGGGAAGAAAGCGAAAGTTGGACGGGCGAATATCCCGGAGAAAATTAAAAGAATGTATAGACAAAATACGACCGCTTACCGTTTGCGGTAAGCGGTCGTGTTTTGCAAAGAGAGAATCAATATGGAAATTACATACAAATCGCTAGTCTTTACAGTTGAAGGCGGAAAAGTCTATTTGACCGGTTTTCGGGGAAAGGATTCCTCGGCAAACGAGCAGTTTCCGTTTGCGGAAGTGCAGATCGGCGGAAAACTCAAAATCGGCAATTCAAGCAGTAAAATGATCGATAGCTCGGAGGGCGACAATCTTTCTTACGTTTCGCACGAGCAAAAAGAGAATTTGCTTACGATCGTCCAACGCAGCGAAACGGTGGAGATGCGCACGACTTTTGAGTGCGTAGCGGACGGCGATGCCGTCGGAATCGTAACCGAAGTCAAAAATTTGTCGCATAAGCAAATCGCGCTCGAAGGTGTTTCGTCTTTTGTGCTGAACGGGTTTGCCGTCAAAGAAAACACGGCGCGCACGTTTTTTTATAAATTTTTGCAGAGCCACCATTCGGAATGCCAACCGAGACGTATTTCTCTTGCGGAATGGGGATTTTCGTCCATGGACTGCACAAACCAGAAACGTTTGTCGTTCGCCAATATCGGGAGTTGGTCGAGTAAGGAGGAGCTTCCGCAGGGAATATTGGAACGGGACGGAACGTTTATCATGTTTCAAATCGAGAGCAATAACCATTGGTATTACGAGATTTCCACCCGACACGAACAGTACTATCTCTATTTAAGCGGCGGCGACTATTTACGCGGGAACGTCCGCCCCGTATTGGAATGCGGGGAGAACTTTCGTGCGCCCGCAGTTGCGATTGCTTTTTCCGATTCTTTGAGCGGGGTGCTTGGCGAAATGACAAAGTACCGCCGCAAGATTGCGGGGCAATGTGCTGTCGATCGGGAGTTACCCGTGATTTTCAACGAATATATGCACCTTTCTTGGGACAGCCCATCGGAAGATGCGACGCGCAAGATCGCGCCCTTCGTTGCAAAGGCTGGCGCGGATTATTACGTGATCGATTGCGGCTGGCATAACGAAGAGGACGGAAATATTATTTATCCCTTCGTCGGGCAGTGGAAAGAGAGTAAAGCGAGATTTCCGCACGGCGTGAAAAAAACCGCCGAGTTTGTTCATTCCCTCGGCATGAAGATGGGGCTTTGGATCGAGCCGGAGATCATCGGCGTGAAGTGCGCGGAAATGTGTGATTTTTACGACGACGATTGTTTTATGCGGCGCGGTGGCGATCGGATCGGGGTCATGGGAAGGTACTTCCTCGACTTTCGCAACGGGAAGGTGCGGGAATATCTCACGGAAACCATTCGCCGCATGGTGGAAGAGTACGGTGCGGAATATATCAAAATGGATTATAACGAGGACATCGGAATTGCGGACGGGCTTTTAGAAGAACGTATGGCATATCTCGATTGGGTCGACCAAGTCCGTCGTCTGTTCCCGAACGTGCTGTTTGAAACCTGTTCGTCGGGCGGTATGCGCATGGATTACGAAACTCTTCGGCATTTTTCCATTGTCTCGACTTCCGATCAAACGGATTATATCAGATATCCCTACATTGCGGGAAACATTCTCTCCGCCGTTTTGCCCGAGCAGGCGGCGGTTTGGAGCTATCCAGTCGTCGGGGAAGAGATCGGCAGAGAACAGGTAATCGTAAATATGGTTAATGCTATGCTCGGCAGAATTCACCTTGCAAGCGACATTAGAAGATTATCCGAAGAAAATTTTGCTCTTGTTCGGGAAGGCGTATCTTATTATAAAAGTCTGATTTTCGTCAAAAAATCCGCATTACCTTATTTTCCGCTCGGGTTTACGAAATTCGGAGAAAAGGTCGTCGCGTGCGGCTTGCGAACAAAAAACAAGATATACCTTGCCGTTTGGAATTTGAATCACCGTGATGAAATTCGTATTCCGATCGGGGAGAAAATTCGCGCCGTAACCGTCGGCTATCCGAAGCGCGAACGTACGGATTTTTCTGCGAAGGACGGGGAACTTGTTATCATGCCGCACGATGGAATTTTTGCAAGATTTTTTGAGATAGAGGTATCTTTGTGATTGTTTATCAACAAGAAGTAAAAGCATTTTATTTATCGGGCAAAAATTATAGCTATTTGATGCGGGTAGACAGGAGCGGTCGATTGCAAAATTTGCACTATGGCGCAAAGATACCTTCGGACGATATTGCATATTTTATCGGACAGATCGGCGATCCCGTTTTCCGCGAGCTTGTCGATTTGAATTATTACGCAAACGAGCGTATTTTTTCGGAATGCGGCGGATACGGGCGAGGAGATTATCGATCACCCTCCGTCGTGATTGAACGGGAGGACGGCGGACTCATGAGCGAGTTTTATTACGTTCGCCATACGGTAGATGATTCCGTTCCCGAATCAGAAGGACTTCCGCACGTTCGTTGCGGCGGGCAGACGCTTACGATATTCTTGCGCGATTTATGTTCGAATGCCGAAATACAGCTCAATTATACCGTTTACGACGATTCCGACGTTCTTGTACGTAACGTAAGAATTGTAAATGAGGGAAAGCAGCCTTTTTATCTCAAAAAGGCATTTTCGTTTTGCGTGGATTTGCCCGACCGTAATTACAAGCTCCTGCGCTTACATGGCGCATGGACGCGGGAACGCACGCCCGAAATTACAAATTTGGGACACGGCATTACGCGTCTGCAAAGTACGTGCGGGGCATCTTCGTTCGGGATCCACCCGGTTTTCGGATTGCTCGAACAGGATTGTAGCGAGACGAAGGGGATTTGTTACGGCGTTCAACTTGTATACAGCGGTAATTTTGCGCTCACGGCGGAGCGCAATGCCTTCGGGACGGTAAGATTGGGCGGCGGAATCAACGATGAACAATTTTGTTGGGAAGTCAGGAGCGGAGAAAGTTTTGTAACGCCTCAGGCGCTGCTGTGTTATTCGGAACGGGGGCTTGGCGAACTGTCGCGGGAATATGCCGATCTTATCCGCGAGAAGATTATGAACCCTGCGTTTGTGTTTGCGCCGCGACCGATCGTAATCAATAACTGGGAAGCTACGTATTTTGATTTCGATCGGGATAAACTCTTTTCGATTATCGACGAGGCGGCAAATCTCGGCGTCGATATGTTCGTGCTTGACGACGGGTGGTTTGGAAATCGCAACAGCGATTCATCGGGGCTCGGAGATTGGTACGTTAACGAAAAGAAACTTGTCGGCGGGCTTACGGCGGTGATTGACCGATGTAAAATGAATGGCTTAAAATTCGGACTTTGGTTTGAACCGGAAATGGTTTCGCCCGATAGCGATCTTTACCGCGCTCATCCCGATTGGGTAATTCATAAAGAAGGCGTCGAGCCGATCCGCGGCAGACGGCAGCTTGTACTTGATTTTACGAGAAAAGAGGTTGTCGACTATATTTTTGCTTCGGTTGCCGAGATTTTACGCAGCAACGATATTTCGTATGTAAAGTGGGACATGAACCGATTTATCACAGAATGTTATTCTGCAAGTCTTCCCTCATACAGACAGGGCGAGTTTATGCACCGCTATATCTTGGGCGTTTACGAGCTCGCTAATCGACTCACTACGGAGTTTCCGAAAGTGTTTTTTGAAGGTTGTGCGGGCGGCGGCGGAAGATTCGATGCCGGTATGCTCTATTATTTTCCGCAAATTTGGACGAGCGACGACACCGACGGGTACGAGCGCGCAAAAATTCAATGGGGCACGTCGCTATGCTATCCCGTGAGCGGAATGAGTTGTCACGTATCCGCTTGTCCAAATCATCAAACAGGACGGACGACGCCGATTTCTACACGCGGCGCGATTGCGTCTCTCGGCGCAAGCGGCTATGAGTTGAACGTTTCCGCGCTCTCCGATGAAGAGAAAAACGCTTGCAAGGAACAAATCACGGCGTATCGCAAAATATCTGATTTGGTGTTGCGGGGGGATTTATTTCGGTTGAGCAACCCTTTTTCAGAGAATTATTTTTGTGAAATGATTGTAAGCAAGGACAAGCGATTTGCTTATGTTGTCGGCGAGCAACTACGGGCAATGCCGCTTTCAAATACGCAATTCGTGAAATTGGTCGGGCTTGCCGAAGAAAAGTTATATCGTATTGAAGAATTAAATGTTACGGTGAGCGGCAAGACGCTTACTTCGGTTGGTGTGCCACTCCCAAAACTTGGAGATTATGAGAGCTTTATTTGGCATATCAAAGATATTTATGATGCATCACGGAGTTAATAAACAAGAATGAAAATGATTATCGCAAAAGAATACGAGGATTTGAGCATTAAAGCGTTTGAGGTGATAAGAGGGGTTGTGAAAAGCAATCCCTACGCCGTGTTAGGGCTTGCCACGGGGACTACGCCGCTGGGGTTATACCGTCATATGATAGAAGATCATGAAAAGCACGGCACAAGTTACGCGCATATCCGCACGGTCAATCTCGACGAGTACAAGGGTTTGCCAAAAACGCATCCGCAGAGTTATGCCTATTTCATGCGCAAGAACCTGTTCGACGGACTGGACATTGACCCCGAGAACACCAACATTGAAAACGGTATGGCGGAGGACGAGGAAAAGGAGTGCGCCCGCTACGACGCGCTCCTCGAACAGCTCCCGCGGGACATTCAGCTGTTGGGTTTGGGCAGCAACGGGCATATTGCGTTCAACGAGCCGGGCACACCCTTCGGGAGTAATACCCACGTCGTGGAGCTTGCCGAAAGCACGGTGAAGGACAACGCGCGGCTCTTTGACGACATCTCCGAAGTGCCGAGAAAAGCCTTCACGATGGGCATCCGGCAGATCATGCAGGCAAAGAAGATTCTGATCCTGGCGAGCGGTGCGAACAAGGCGGACGCCGTTTACAAGATGGCAAAAGGGGAAGTGACGGAAGCCGTCCCCGCGTCCGTATTGCAGCTCCACCCCGACTGTATTCTTATTGCCGATCGTGAGGCGGCAGCAAAATTATGAGTTATCGTATCGGAATCGATCTCGGCGGCACGTTCGTAAAGTTCGGCGCGGCCGATGGGAACGGAAGCATCCTCAAAAAGGATAAGATCTCAACGCCCTTGGGCTGCGATTACGGGGCTACCGTGTCCGCGATCGCAAAGGCAGTCAAAGGGATGATCGCAGACATGGGTATGCCGGAGAGCGTGGGCATCGGCTGCCCCGGCGTCATCGACGGCGAACACGGTATGGTCGTTACGGGCGGAAATCTCGGCTGGGAGAATAAGCCCCTTGCGCACGATCTGGGCGGGCTGCTCGGCATTCCCGTCACGCTTTGTAACGACGCGAACGCGGCGGCGTACGGGGAGTATGCCTGCGGCGCGGGAAAGGAATATAAGAGCATTGTTCTCATCACGCTCGGCACGGGCGTGGGGAGCGGCATCATTTTCGGCGGAAAGCTGTTCACGGGTGAGCTGGGCGCGGGCGCAGAGCTCGGGCATGAGGTCATTCGCATGGACGGCGAGCCTTGCGCCTGCGGACGGCGCGGCTGTTTCGAGGCGTACGCCTCCGCAAGCGCGCTTGTACGGCAGACGAAAGACGCAATGGTCTGCCACCCCGAAAGCAAAATGTGGGAGCTGTGCAAAGGCAGCGCGGACAACGCGGACGGCAGGACGGCGTTTGACGGAATGCGGCGGGGCGACGACGCGGCGAAAGAGGTCGTGGAACGTTATCTGAACTATTTGGCGGAGGGGATCGCGAATATCGTCAACGTGTTCCGTCCGCAGGCGGTGCTCATCGGCGGAGGAATTTCTGCGGAAGGGGAAGCGCTCACGCTACCCTTGCAGAAGATGGTGGACACAAAAATTCTTGGACGCGGCAGATATGCGCCCGTAACGATCAGAGCGGCGAGCCTCGGCAACGACGCGGGGCTGGTGGGCGCGGCAATGCTCGCAAAGGAGATAAAATGATCACATATATTCCGGACGGAACGCAGGAACAGTCGGCAATTTCCCGCACAACGCATCTTGCCATTTCCGCGCATCAGGACGACATCGAATTCATGGCGTATGCGCCCATCGCGGAATGCTTCGGAAAGGCGGACAAGTGGTTCGGCGCTATCGTCGTGACGGACGGCGCAGGAAGCCCGAGAAGCGGACTTTACGCGGACTACACGGATGAACAGATGAAGGAAGTGCGCGTCGTCGAACAGAAGAAGGCGGCGATGGTAGGCGAGTACGGCTTTTTGGCAATGCTCTCTCACCCTTCCAAAGAGGTGAAGGACGCGGGCAATCTCAAAATCATCGAAGAGCTTGCCGATCTTATCCGAAGGGCAAGACCGAAGTATCTCTACACGCATAACCTTG
>ERZ1090866.429-NODE-430-length-15534-cov-8.933910_pt1 | contig 15534 bp, 23 predicted proteins | sample MGYA00478477_ERZ1090866 | MGnify/ENA primary metagenome ERZ1090866 (study PRJEB33644, sample SAMEA5815737) | chicken gut metagenome | biome: Chicken; feature: Gastrointestinal Tract; material: Caecum | place: Ireland | collected 2019-01-01 | study: A study of the... | reverse complement strand
AAGTTTTCTGTTCACACCAGCGGTCTTAGTGCAATACCGGATAGGTTAAGGACCGCCTCTGAAAAAGCAGAGCACACAGTTGCTATCCAGGTGCAAAAAGATACGTCTCCCTATGTACCATTTCTGACTGGTTCGATTGATCAGAGAACAAGGGTGGACGGTTCCGAAGTTATTTACCCAGGCCCCTATGCCCGCTACCTCTATCACGGAAAAGTTATGGTTGACCCGGAAACCGGAAGCACATATGCCCCAAAAGGCGGGACAAAAGTTGTTACTGACAAAAACTTGGTGTTCAACAAAGCAATGCACAGTCAAGCGCAAGCATACTGGTTCGAGGCCAGCAAAGCAGAAAACATGGATAAATGGCTAAGAGTGGCAGATAAGGCGGTGAAACGTGATATCTAGGGAAGAAAAACCGAAAATTTTAGCTTCCTCGGAAGAAGTTGACCGCATTTCCCGCTCTATGCTGATTTGGGCCAACACCTTTCCGGACAAGCCGGTTACTGTCATCAAGTACGAGTTTTTGGACATTGACGAAGCCTCCGGAGATGATACCGCTATGGCCTTGTCCACCATCCAGGGAACGTACATTACGCAGCAATACATTATCGGCGGATATCAGGCTGAATACCAATTCAAGCTGATTTATCGAATTAAGCCCGGAAACAGCAACGACAAACGGCTCCAGGCGGACGAGATGCTGAACAGTTTTGGAGACTGGGCAAGAACACAAAAGCCGGACCTTGGAGACGGGATCAACGCCTTGAGGGTCGAACCCACAACTCAGTCCTCCAAGTTCGCCCAATACGAGGACGGATACGAAGACTATCAAATCTTGATGCGCTTGACTTATGAAGTCAACGCGTGAAAGGAGTGAAATCCATGGCAGATTTAGAGTTTAACACCACAGAGGGCCAGACTATTGCCCGAGAACTGTTGATTGCATATCTGAACACCGGGGATTCTGAGACACCTGCATGGTCCGCGATTGGTAAGCGAGTGGAGGAGTCCGACGAGGAAATGGACTGGTCCGCTGAGTCTACCCAGGACATTTTGGGAAGCACCTGGACCACCATGCAGAAGCCGGTAATTACACAGTCGTTTGACCCCGTCCCTCTGGACGCTGGAGACCCTGCGGCGGTCAAGCTGTGGAATCTTGGCGTAAAGGATCAGAATGCCCAGGCGCTGGCAAATATGGATATGCTGATTGCCCATTATTATGCCACCTCTGAAAGCTCCAATTTTGCGGAGCGGTATAGTGGGTCCGCTATTTCTATTAACCGGATCGGCGGAACCGGCGGCGGAAACCTGGAGATCGGTTTTGACGTGACCTACGGCGGCACCCGGACCCTTGGCACTGTGACCAACAGCGCAGGGACTGTGAAATTTACTGCGGACGAATGAAAAACGGGTACAGTCTGACCGGCTGTACCCAAACTTTAAGATATGGAATACGGATTGCCAGAAAGCGTAAATATTTCAGGGGAAAACTTCAAAATTCGCTATGATTTTCGGGTTATTCTTGACATTTTCGAGGCATTGAATGACCCGGACATGGACGACCAGGAACGAATTATCGCCGTTTTGACCATGTTTTACCCGGATTTTGATGAAATTTCAGACTACGAAGAAGCCACAAGGGAGCTTTACAAGTTCATCAACGGCGGGAAAGAAAGCAACAGCGAAAAAAAGCACACAAAGCTGGTGGATTGGCAGCAGGACTATCCGCTGATTATTGCTCCTATCAATCGAGCGGTTGGAAATGAAGTCCGAAGAATCCCCTATGATATGGAATCCAACACAGGCGGGTTCCACTGGTGGTCCTTCCTGTCTGCTTATCAGGAAATTGGGGATTGTTTGTTTGCCCAAGTCGTAAGAATCCGAGAAAAGAAAGCAAAAAACAAGAAAATGTCTAAAGAAGATCGGGAGTTTTACCGAAAAAACAGAGACATTATCGATATTCAGCAGAAATACAGCGAAGCAGAGGAAGCCCTGATTGCTGAACTACTAGGGAGGAAAACAAATGGAGAAAATTAGCATTTCCAATTCTGTAAAAAAGATTCAGGTCAACGAAAGCGGGGATTTTATTACCTTTGACCCGAGGGACCAGGGATTTAATAATCGTTTTCTTGTTTTGCTCCAAGAGTTTTCCGAAAAAAAGGACGAATACGACAAAAAGCTGGAAGAAATCAGCGCAATGCCGGGCGATACGGACAAGCAGCAGATCGAGCGGGCGCTTGCCGCCGTCCGTTTCAACTCCGAACTGTGCGACTGGATGACAGGCCAGATCAATGCGGTATTCCAAGACGATGTGAAGCAGAAAGTCTTTGGAGATATTATCCCGACCGGGGAGGCGTGGGCCGAATTTCTGTACCAGCTTGCCCCTATTATCCAGACTTCCAGAGCGGAACAGAGTGACCGGGTAAGGAAATACACAGCGAAGTACAAGAGGTAATTTGTTATGGCTGAACGTGCAGACGGCTCCATCATTATTGATGTAAAAGTTGATACTGCTAAGGCGGAAAAAGGGCTTAATGACCTGAATGACGAAGCGGAGGGGCTTTCAAAACCTCTAAAAGACACCGAGAAAGCCGCCTTTTCCCTTGGGGACGCGATCAAAGCGAATGTTATTTCCAATGCAGTAGTTTCCGGCTTTGGGATGCTGACTGACGCAGTTAAGGGGTTTGCCGCTGGTATGGTTGGCACCGCCGCAGACTTGAAAGCCGAAGCGTCCCAGTATGAACAGACATTTGGAGACATGGGCGACACCGCCACAAGCGTTATCTCTGATATTGCGGATTCCACCGGTATTTTGGAGACACGACTGAACAGTGCGGCTACATCTATCTATGCGTTTGCCCGGTCCTCTGGCGGCTCCGAGCTGGAATCTATGGATTTGATGGAGGGCGCTCTTACGGTGGCGGCAGATGCGGCAGCGTACTATGACCGCTCCCTGGACGAAACCACCGAACAGCTTATGTCTTTTTTGAAAGGCAACTACGAAAACGATGCGGCTTTGGGCCTATCTGCCACAGAGACTACCCGAAATGCCGCCGCCATGGAGCAGTTTGGAAAAGAATTTAACGACCTGTCGGAAATCCAGAAACAGCAAGTCCTTTTGCAGATGGTAAAGGACGCGCAAGAGCTTTCTGGTGCAATGGGACAAGCAAGCCGGGAATCGGACGGCCTGGAAAACGTGATGGGAAACCTGAATGAAGTAGGTCGGCAGATTCAAGGGAGCATCGGTGCGCCCGTTCTGGAGGCCATTATTCCGGCCATTCAGGAAATTACAAATTCCCTTATGCAATGGTCAGAGGGGATGGACTGGGACGCATTTGGAGACGCAGTAGGCGGCTTTGTTACTGGAATTATTGATAACGGCCCCACAATTATTTCACTGATTGCTGGTATTGCGGCGGGATTCGTAGCTTGGAACGTGGTATCAACCATCCAGGGTGTTGTAGCGGCTATCACAGCATTCCGCAAGGCCAACGAGGGGGCCACCATTGCCCAGCTTGCCATGAATGCGGCAATGAACGCAAATCCCATCGGGATTGTGATAACTGCAATCACAGCTCTTGTAGCTATCATTGGGACGCTTTGGGTTACGAATGAGGATTTCCGAAACGCAGTCATTGAAATTTGGGAAAACATCAAACAGGCATTCATTGACGCATGGGAGGCAATCAAAGGGGCCTGGGATGCGGCACAGCCGTATTTTCAGGCTATTTGGGATACCATTGTAGCAATTTTTACACCTGTTGCGGAAACCTTGACTGGATTCTTCACCGCCGCATGGAACGGCATTCAGGGTGTTTGGGATGCGGCTACCGGATTCTTTGAAAATATCTGGAACACCATCGAGGGAATCTTCTCTGTTGTTGAGTCTGTCCTTTCCGGAGACTTTGAGGGCGCATGGAACGCGATTCAAAATGTTTTTGACGGCTGGGAGGACTTTTTCAGCGGCCTTTGGGAAGATTTAACCGGAATCTTCTCAGATGCGTGGGATGTATTTAGCGGAATCGGAAGTGACATTGTAAACGGAATCAAGAACGGAATCTCCAGCGCATGGGAAGGGCTGAAAAGCTGGTTCAACGGCCTGTGGAATGGACTTTTTGGAAACCGAAAGGCATCTGTTACAGTTGAGAAGCGGGCAGTTGATGCAGCCACATCCAGGTCGGCAAGCCTGGCTTCGGCCTCCCGCATGATCGCAGACGCGCCACGGCTTGCCACCGGCTCTGTTATCCCACCGAAACGGGAGTTTTTGGCGGTGTTGGGTGACAACAAGCAGGAGACAGAGGTGGTATCCCCTCTGTCCACCATTGAACAAGCTCTCGAAAATGTTATGAGCCAAATGGGAAGCGCAAGCCCTCAGCAGATCAATTTGGTCGTTGACGGTAAGGTCCTCGCAAAAGTCATTGTCCCAAAAATCAATGACATGACCCGTCAGGCTGGGCGGTCCGTATTGCTGATTTGAGGTGTCCTATGGAAGTATTGGTAATCAACGGACATGACTACACATCTTTTGTCGAAAGTAAAGGCTATGGCTGGTCCCGTGAAGACCTTGACAGCGAGAAAACAACCAGAACCAAAGACGGTAAGCTCCGCCGGGACAAAATCGGGACCAAACGAAAACTGAGCTACAACATGTTCCACATGACCAGGGCACAGTTGGCACAACTTGACGATGATTTGAGCCAGCCTACATTTTCCGCCACCTACCAAGACCTTCATGGGGTGATGACAAAAACTTTCTATTGTTCGTCGTTCTCCGCCACGCTTGCCACCGCCTACGACGAGGACGGAGCGTGGGAGGACGCAACGTTTAACATGATCGAGGTGTGACATGGCGCAAATCACGAGCGCACTGTGGAAAACCTTGTTCCGTATGCCAAACACTGTCAGAGAGTACCAGTTTGACATCAACGGAACGATATATGGACCGGAAGCGGAGGTCGAGCACAATGTGACCAGCGAGTCGCACACAGAGGACCAGCCAACCGGCAACGCCTCATGCGCATCCCTGACAATCAGCCTCTACGCAGATAGTATTCCCAGGAGCGCAACCATCAAGCGGTATATTCGGCTGAGAAACGGCGAACAAATCTCCGAGTGGCTTCCATACGGTGTGTTCTTCACAAACCGACGGGCAGAGGAGGATGGCTACTGGACCGTCGAGGCTTTTGACGGGATGCGGAAGGGCGACGTGGTTTGGGTACCGGAGCAGTCGCTAGAATTCCCCATGACCATGCCTGATGCTGTGGACGTGTTTTGCGAGATCATGGGCGTGGAGCTGGATTCCAGGACAGTTCTCAATTCAAACTACACCATCGACTACCCGGCGAACGACTACACCATCAGAAACGAACTGTGCTACATAGCGGCGGCTCACGGCGGAAACTGGATTATGACCGGGCCTGGGAAGCTCCTCTTAGTCCCGTTTGGTGGCCTGCCTGACGAAACCCATTATTTGGTCGAAGAATACGGCGACGCAATCACATTTGGAGGTGATCGTATCCTTGTCTGATAAATTGTTTGTGGGCCTTGGGGTCACATCGGTTGAGGACAACGGTACATTGCCTCCAATTTCTCGCGTAACGCTGATGGTGGATGACAACAATGCCATCACAGCCGGGGACGACACTGGCCGGGAAATCGTTGCTGATTGCCCATTTGCCACGCAGGAAATGGTCAATGCACTCCTTGCCAACTTACAGGGCTACCAGTATCACGCATACACAGCCAGCGACGCAGGGATAGACCCGGCGGTAGAGCTAGGAGACGCAGTAACCGTTGGTGGGATTTATTCTGTTGTCAGCAGAATTGAGGATGACGGAACAGGGTATCCAAGTATTGCCGCTCCAGGGGAAGCGGAGCTGGAGGACGAATATCCATCTGTAGGCCCTGTTACCCAGACGTTTAACCGACAGATATCAGAGACCCGCTCCCTGATTTCTAAGACCAGTGAAGAAATCCTCCTGAAAGTGGAGAATGAGCTAGAGGGGCTGTCCAGCAGCTTTAGCGTGCAGTTGCAGCAGATTCAGTCTCAAGTGACTGGGCTGAATGGGCAAGTGAGCAGCATCACGCAGAAAGTGGACAACATCACTCTGAGCGTGTCCAACGGTTCCACATCGTCCTCTATCTCCCTGAGCGTGGGAGGGGTGGTCGTGTCCTCGCAGAATATCCAGATGAACGGATTGGTTACGTTTACCGGATTGGCAAACGGCACCACCACCATCGACGGGGCCTGCATCAAGACGGGGACCATCGAGGCAAGCAGAATCGACACTGACAGCTTATATGTCAATGCCGCCAACATTACTGGGTCCTTGACCATTGGTCAACTTCCCAACAATGTAGCTACCACGGGAGACATACCAGACAGGGTAAGTGAGCTGGAAAACGATGAGGGATACCAGACAGAGCGGGGCGTGGTAGAGATCATCGACGGCACCGTCACAGCGGACTATGTCAATGCGCTGAGAATCACTGCCAGGACTTTGCAAGGGCGCGAGGTTGAGCTTTTGGATTCCGGCGGAAGCAAAGTCGGCGCTATGGACATCGTAAACACAAATACAGGAGACGGTCTGACTATTGGCACGAACAGAGGCGGCATCCGCATCGAGACGGGGCGGTCCGGGAATATCTACATCAGCTCCGGCTATGGGCCGTTTTTGATGCTTGGATACGGCGATACTGGTTCTACTGCAATGTGTCAGCTCGGCGGCGGGCCGTTGGTGATTCCTGGAGCCAGTTATGGAAGCAGAGCACCGTCTGGATCAGGTGAATACGGTGAGGTCTACTTCCAGTTGGAGTGAGCTATGCCTAGTTTTTCGATACAAAATTACGGAGAAGATTACGTCAACATCCGCGTGAGTCCGTCATCTCCCTACACTGCTTACCGGGTTTTTATCCGGTATGCAGACGACCCGGATTCAAAGGTGTACGACGAATGGTGGTACCCGTTTTCCTCGACGTTCGACGCATATGTGGACGGGCTGGAACCGGACACGGAATATCTGGTAAACGTCGATTACAACACAAGCCCCGTAGCAGCGGGGAACTGGCTGGGCGCACAGTATTTCACCACGGAAGGAAGCGGCGGCGGAGGCGGTGGCGGGACATACTACGTGACCCTCCGATTCTCCGCAAACGGCGGCAGCGGCGCACCAAGTACCATTGAGGGGGAGACAGAAAACGACGACCAGTACGTGGAGCTGAGAATCCCGCGGGACGAACCCACACGGGACGGGTATGTTTTTCTGGGCTGGGCGCTTGATGACCCCAGCGCAACCAGACCGGAGTATTACCCAGGGGACTATATCACACTGTGGGGATCTGAGGAAGGCGAAACATACCGCTTATACGCTGTCTGGGAGGAGGAAGAAACCTCCGGCGGCGCATGGGTGTGGGACGGCGCATGGTACACCGCAACTCCGTGGGTATATGACGGGGCGTGGACTACATCGTCCGCATGGGTATGGAACGGATCGTGGAGACAAGGAGTGTAAATGGACATTAAAAAAGAGCTGAATGAAGCGCTTACCATGCTGGGGGCAATTATGGTCTCCGGCGACGCTGTGGACTTTATGGCGGCGGCGAAATCCAAAATCCGGCAGGTGGTCAAATCCCTGGACGAAAAGCCGCCCGCACCCCCGAAAATCCCCCCGGCAAAGAGGTGATTAGATGGCTGACAAAACGATAGGTTCTCTGCCCCAGGCACAGTCTGTTGACGATTCTTCGCTGTTTGTTTGCGAACAGCAAGGCACGGCCATGAAGACCACCGGAGCGCAGTGGAAGGGATATGCAATCCAGGCGGTCAGTCAGTATGTGGAACCAGCCAAGCAAGCGGCACAACAGGCGCAGCAGGCGGCTACCAATGCGGCCAAGTCTGAAACCAACGCCGCCAAGAGCGCCACGGAAGCCGCTGAGAGCGCCCAGAGTGCCCAGGAGTATTCCGGCAAGCCCCCTATCATCCAAAACGACACATGGTGGACGTGGGACGCTGAGAAGAAGGAATACGTGGACACCGGCGAGGCGGCACGGGGAGACGTGATGTTCGCCACGTTTGCCATTGACCCGGAGACAGGGCTTTTGACCATGACCACACCTGACGGCTACACCGGGCCAACCTTTGCGATTGTAAACGGATTTCTGGAGGTGAGTATCAACAATGCCTAATACAGTTTTGGGCAAGGTCTCTGTGGTGCCCAAAGGTGACTACAGCGCATCCACAACCTATTATGCCCTGGACATCGTGGGATATAACGGCGGGTCCTATCTCGCCATGCAACAGGTCACCGGGGTAACGCCCAGCAATGACCAAACAAATTGGATGCAGCTCTCCGGCCCTGGCCTGCCGGGCGTGGATGGCGTGACCTTCACCCCGTCTGTCAGCGAGGCGGGCGTGATTAGCTGGACGAATGACGGCGAGGAGGAGAATCCCGACCCCGTCAACATCATGGGACCTCCCGGTGCGGCGGCAGGGTTTGGCACCGTGACCGCCACGGCGGACAACACCAGCAGTGAGACCCCGTCTGTGGATGTGCAGTCCAGCGGACCGGACACGGCGAAGAATTTTACCTTTGCCTTTACCGGCCTAAAAGGTAAAACCGGCGAGACCCCGGACATTGAGATCGGCACCGTGACCACACTAGAACCCGGCCAGGATGCGACAGCGGATATCACCGGCACCACCCCGAATCTCACCCTCTCCCTGGGCATCCCGAAGGGCCAGCCGGGCACCTCTGTTTCCCGCATCCAGCGCACCAGCGGCACCGGCGCGGCGGGCACCACCGATACATACACCATGTACGACAGCAACGACGACGCTATCGGCACGTTCACGGTGTACAACGGGGCCAACGGCGCGGGCGCGGGCGATATGATGGCTGACGGCTCTGTCCCCATGACCGGGCCGCTGAACATGGGCGGGAACAAGATCACCAACCTGGGCGCACCTGGGGCGGACACGGACGCTGTGCGGAAGTCCGACCTGGACGCTGTGGCGGCTGAGGTGGACGGCATCCTGGACGGCACCACACCGGCACACCTTGCCCCGGCCACTGATACCAAAATCGGCGGCGTGATTATCGGCGATGGGTTAAGCGTGGAAGCGGACGGCACGTTGAGCGCGGATGACCAGTTGCCCACAGGGGGAACCCAGGGGCAGGTATTAACACAAGGGACTACCGGCCCCGAGTGGCAGGACGCTCCCTCCGGCCTCCCTGACGGCGGAACCCCCGGACAGATACTTACCCAGGGCGAAAGCGGCCCGGAATGGACCGACGCGCCTGACCCCCTGCCCACTGGCGGCGAGACGGGACAAGTCTTGACCAAGACCGCCAGCGGCACCGCATGGGACGACGTGCCCAGTGACCTTCCCGCCGGCGGCACAGACGGACAAATCCTTACCAAAACCGCTGATGGTGTAGAATGGGAGGACGCTCCAGAAGCCGGTGTGACATCGTTTAAGGGAAGAACAGGCGCAGTAACCCCGCAGGATGGCGACTACACCGCTGATATGGTTGGGGCAAGGCCCAGCACATGGACCCCATCTGCGGCAGACGTGGGGGCCGTCCCGACCTCCCGGACAGTCAATGGCAAGGCGCTGTCCCAGGACATTTCCCTGAGTGCCAGCGACGTGGGCGCAAGACCGGATACCTGGACACCCACTGCATCGGATGTTGGAGCTGTTCCCACATCCCGAACCGTCAACGGAAAGGCGCTGTCCAGCAACATCACACTGACCGCTGGTGACGTTAATGCCGCATCTCCCCCCACATCCACCACCATCACCCTCCCCGCCTCCGGTTGGTCCTCCAACACCCAGACCGTCACCGTGTCCGGCGTGTCGGCAGACGAGACCGCACAGCTCATCATGCCGGTCCCGGCATTGGCAAGTCAGACGGCGTACTACGAGGCCGGGATTTTGGTAACGGGCCAGGCGGCCAACAGTTTGACGTTTACCTGTCAGAATGTACCCACGGAGGATTTGACGGTCTATGTCGTGATCCAGGGGGTGGGAGCATGATCTTTAATCCAGTGATCTATGCGCCGAAGCCGTCCACTCACATCTATGGTGTAGAATGGGACTGGACAAGTAGCGGACCAACAAAGGGCGTCCGGACAGACGACGCGGCGCTGTTTGCGGACCCGAATCCGGCTGTTAACAACGGAGCAGGGTCTTCTCCCTTTGACGACCTGTACCCCTGGAGCGAGATGGTCAAAGAGGAGCGCACCGGTGGGACAATGGTCAAGGAACCGAAATACTGGTTCAAGTGGACGAGAACACCTTCTGGAAGCGGCGTAAAGCTCAAGCTACAGATTGCGGACGGCCCTGTTGAGGGGTTCCATGTGGACCCGGTCAACATGGACCGAGGCGACGGTCTGGGAGAGCTGGACTTCTCCTATATTGGGCGGTATCACTGTGCAAGCGGCACCTATAAATCCGAGACCAACAAAGCCCAGCAGGTGAGCATCACCCGGAGCACGGCCCGAACCCAAATCCACAATCTGGGGAGCAATATCTGGCAAATGGACTTCGCCCAGATGTGGTATGTGGGAATGTTGTTCCTGGTGGAGTTTGCCGACTGGAACGGTCAGACCAGAATTGGCTATGGCTGTTCGCAGAGTGGTTCCAAGCAGAACAATGGCCGGACAGACTCCATGCAGTACCACACGGGTACTACGGCGGCCAATCGGACGACCTACGGCTTTACCCAGTATCGGAACATTGAGGGCTGGTGGGATAACGTTTATGACTGGATGGACGGCTGTTATTACAACAGCAATGGCCTGAATGTCATCAAGAATCCCAACCAGTTCAGCGACAGCGGAAATGGCGTGCTGGTAGGTAAACCGTCGAGCGGCTATCCGAAGGATTTCGCGATCCCGACACAAGATGGTCTGGAGTGGGCGCTTTATCCCTCCGAAGCAGGAGGCAGCGACACAACGTATGTCCCGGATGGCTGGAATTTCTACGGTAGTAGCCCGTGCCTGTACCATGGCGGTTACTATAACCAGATCCAGTATCACGGGCCGTTCTACGTGAGCTGCAGCGGCGCGTCGGACCAGTACGCCAACATCGGCTGTCGCCTCCAGGAACGCCCGCCGAAATAGAATCAACATCTGAAAGGAGACCTCATGAATACTTACGTCAAAATCAACTCCATCAATTATCCCGCCGAAATCTACGGCCACGTCCGGGACCGTGACTGGGACAACCGGGAAAGCAAGGTCATCATCCTTTCCCTGACCATTGAGGAAGCCCTCGCCCTGTTTACCGACAACGTCCAGTGGTCCATCGTCTACGGTACCCAGACCATCCCTCAGGATGAGTTTATCATTGCCGGTCCCATCACCGACAACCGCAACGGCACGGTCTCCGTCCGCATGGGAAAGGCCACGGCTGCGGAGGTATCCAACGTCATCACCGGCGGCGCGGTTGACCTGCCCACCGCCTACGCCATGCGGGCCGTGATCGAGGACAGCGTCGCCTCCCTGGACGACGACACCGCCGTCACAGTGCCCAGTTTGTTTACCCCCTGGACGGTGGGTGAGGCCGTCAATGTGGGGGACCGCCGCTACTACGCCACCCGGCTCTACAAGGTCGTCCAGGCCCACACCACACAAGCGGACTGGACCCCGGACATCACACCGGCCCTGTGGGCTGTGCTGGGGGACCCCGGCGAGGCCGGGACCATCGACGACCCCATTACCGCCGCAAGAGGCATGGAGTATGAGTATGGCAAGTACTACTTCGACCCGGAGGACGGCAAGACCTACCTCTGTGAGCGCATCGGCGAGGCTGAGGGCGGCAAGATCGTCCTGCAATACCTCCCCCATGAGCTGATTGGAAACTATTTCAGCGACACCACCGAACCTGAACCGGAACCAGAGGAGCCCACCACCTATCCGGAGTGGGTGCAGCCTACCGGGGCACACGACGCATACAACACCGGGGACCGGGTGACCTATAACGGGAGAGTGTACGAGAGCACCATGGACGGCAATGTATGGGCACCGGACGCCTATCCACAGGGCTGGGAGGACTTGGGGGAGGTGACAGCCTGATGGACTTGACCACACTGGCGGTGGCCGGGATGTCCCTGCTGGGCACTCTGGCGGGGACCTTCGGGGGCATCCTGGTGTCCAACAAACTGACCACCTACCGCATTGAACAGCTGGAAAAGAGGGTGGCCGCCCACAACAGCCTGGTGGAGCGGACCTACAAGCTGGAAGGGCAGATGACCGAGGTGCAGCACGATATCCGGGACCTCAAGGCAAAGCCATGAGCGGCGGGAAACGTGAGAGACCCGGTCTCCTGGATAGGATTCGGGCAATCCCCCACCTATTCGCCAAGATGACGGTGCTCTACTGCGTGGCCTTCGCCTCCGGGGCGAGTATCTGGTCTTTGCGGATCTTGTCCCGGACGGGCCACGACCCCGCCAGCCTGCTGGCCATCATCCTGGGCTTCTTCGGCGGGGAGTTGCTGATCATGGGCTTGAAAACCATCACAGAAAAGAGAGGGCAAAAAGATGAATGAAAATATCTTCAAGAGGCTGGCGGCGCTGCTCAGCGTCAAAAGCATTGTGACCATCGTTTTGACAGCGGTGTTCGCCTATCTGTCTATCGTAGGCACCATCAGCGGCACTGACTTCCTGACCATCTTTTTGATGGTGGTTTCCTTCTATTTCGGAACCCAGTCTCAGAAGCTTCAGGATACGATTGGAGGCGGCAATGGCGACAGTCAGTGAGCTATTGGACATCGCCCGGAAACAGATCGGAGTGAAGGAATCCCCGCCCAATTCCAACAACGTCCGGTACAACACCTGGTACTATGGCCGGGAGGTCAGCGGGGCGGCGTACCCCTGGTGCATGGTCTTTGTGCAGTGGGTGTTCGACCAGGCTGGCGTCAAGCTTCCGGTCCGTACCGCCTCCTGCGGAGCCCTCATGCGGTCCGCTCAGTCTGCCGGGTGTTGGGTAACAAAAGGCTACCAGCCTGGGGACGTGGTGATCTACGACTTTCCCGGCGGGGCCAAAACCGACCACTGCGGCATCGTGGAGGCCGTGGACGGGACGTACATCTCCGCCGTTGAGGGTAACACCAGCTCCACCAGCGACGCAGACGGCGGGGCCGTGGAACGGAGAGCGCGGAAGTTCTCCCAGATCGTGGGGGCTGTGCGGCCAAGCTATGACAAGGAGGTGGACGAGGTGCGGTATAACACGGTAGAGGAATGCCCTAGCTGGGCCAGGGAGACCATTCAGAAACTCATCGACAAGGGCTACCTGGGCGGCAACGGCCAGAGCCTGGATCTGAGCCACGACATGGTCCGGGTGCTGGTCATCCAGGACCGGGCGGGGAATTTTGATTGAGGAGAGTAAGGCATGGACAATAATGATACCCAAGCGACTTTACAGGTGGTTTTGGACGCTCTGAAAGAAAACAGAGAAGAAATGCGAGAAGCGCAGAAAGCAGCGGCAAATGCAAAGCGTGACAGGCGATGGACAATGGTGTTATGCTTGATCGCTCTAATCGCTTGCCTTGCCACAGGTGCTTTTCTGGCCGTTCTCGCGTCCGGCATCCAAATCAAAACCACCACAACCACAGTTGAGCAGAGCACAGCAGACGGCGGCGATGCGGTTTATCAATCTGGTGAAAACGCACAGTTCTTTGCTGGGGGTGAGAAGTAATAATGGCAAGGCAAAAAGTTACTACCAAAACCACGAAAATTTCCTGGAAACGGCCCAAGCGAAAGAAAAACACCAAGGGTGGAAAGCATAAGCGGTGAGTGAGCATATTGACACCCGCCGCAAGCTGCAAGAAATCCCTCTAATATCCGACTTTGAAAGTATCCTCAATCTATGTACACTTTCAGACGAAGACAAAGAAATCCTTAGATTGCACTACATCAAACAAAAAGATTTTCGGTACATTGGCGACACTTTAGGCTTTTCCGAAAAGACTGTAAAGGATCGCCACAGAAAAGCCCTACGCAAAATTTCACACGCACTTTGACCGCCCTTCGGGGCGGTTTTTTCATGCCTTTCAGCGGACCATTTGAACACTTGTAAAATCTTACAATTTAACCATAGGAGGACGCAGCAAGAGGAGGCCAATGTGCCGCCGATGCCTTAAAAGGCGATTCTGCGCCCTCTTTTTGTCTCAGGTGGTGATCTTTGTATGACCTATTTAGAGCGGCTTGTAGCAACCGGAATGAGCCGTGAATGCGCTCTGGACGCAGTAGCTTGGTACACCTTCCAGGGCGATGATCGCGGGCTGAAAACCTATGTAAACGCCGTAGAAAGCGCGCATCGATATGTGGAAACATTACAACTTAAACCCGACCGGAAAGAATGTCGGTGACTGCACAGTTAGGGCGCTGTCAAAAGCATTAAACCAGGATTGGTATACCACGTATTTTGGCCTTTGCATTGAGGGCGCTTTGCTTGGTGACATGCCGTCGGCAAACAGCGTATGGGGCGCTTATCTGCACAGGCAAGGATACCAGAGAGAGCTTGCTCCAGATAATGTGACAGTAGATGACTTTTCGAAGGCGCACCCAACCGGGACATACATACTGGCTTTATCTGGGCATGTTGTGTGCGTACAGAACGGGAATTTGTACGATAGCTGGGATTCCAGCAACGAAATCGTTTTGTACTGTTGGAAGAAAGGATGACGAAAATGGCCTATCCATACTACGGAAATTATATGCCGAACTATTACCAACCTATGCAGAACATGATTCAGCCAATGAATCAACCGATGCAGATGAATCAACCTTCGATTCCGCAAAACAACCAGCAGTTCCAGGCACCGCCGCAAAATCCTTCTCCGGTCCAACCTACAAACCAGAATCAGCCCGGAATTATTTGGGTGCCCAGCGAGCAGTCGGCAAATGAATATCTGGTAGCCCCAAACAATGCCGTTGCTCTTTGGGATAGCAACAACCCGGTTATTTATCTTAAACAAGCCGACGCATCCGGCAAGCCAAGCATGAAGGTCTATGACCTTGTAGAGCGCAATTCCAGGCCCGTACAGACCGCTGTTGCTCCTTCCGTTGAATATGCCACAAAAGAGGAGCTAAAGGCACTGACGGCCAGATTAGATGCTTTGACGGTTATTAAAGAGACTCCTACAAAATCTACTACCAAAAAGACGGTTCAGAAGGAGGATGCTGAATGAACCCGTTTTATCAGGTAATGGGGCCGAAGCCCAATATGATGCAGCAGTTCCAGTCCTTCATGCAGCAGATGAGAGGAAAGGATCCACACGCCATGATCCAGGAGCTTGTGTCCTCTGGTCGGGTCTCCCAGCAGCAGTTAGATCAGGCACAGATGCAGGCCCAGCAGATTGCAAACACCTTTCAGTCTATGCCTGGATTTCCTGGAAAGTAAACACAGAACATAAGAAATGAATACAGGAACATAAGAAGTGAACTCTCTAATTACTCTCAACAACTTGAGAGTTTTGATAGTCTCAAATTCCTGGCCAGGGTTTGAAATAAATTCATCAAAGGAGAAATTGCA